>JABEBX010016935.1_pt1 | contig 13909 bp, 12 predicted proteins | sample 7245971 | NCBI WGS metagenome assembly JABEBX01 (sample SAMN14506365, study PRJNA622280) | hot springs metagenome | biome: hot spring [ENVO:00000051]|acidic hot spring [ENVO:00002120]; feature: spring [ENVO:00000027]|sediment [ENVO:00002007]; material: sediment environment [ENVO:01001048]... | reverse complement strand
CGCAGTGGAGTGGAGTTTGTGCGGCCAATCGCCGAGCAGGCAGGAGTGAGTCTGGGGGTGCGGGCCGAGGAGGGGTTGAGGATCGAGGGCAACGAGAACCAGTTGCGGCAGATTCTGCTGAATCTGGTATGCAATGCGATCCGGCATACTCCCGCGGGAGGAGAGGTGAAGGTTGCGGCACGAGCCGCGTTGCGGGACGAAGGCGGGCGTGCGGTGGTCGCGGTGAGCGATACGGGCTGTGGCATGACCGTGCAGCAGATGGAGCGGATCTTTGAGGCCGGCTTCAGCGTCCATGGCGACTCGCCGGGGCTGGGGCTGGCGGTATGCAAACGGCTCGCGGCGCTGCACGGCGGCGAGATCCGAGTGAAGAGTCAGGTGAGTTGCGGAAGTACGTTCGAAGTGGAGTTTCCAACGATATGACGAGAGATGGCGTGTCATCCGTGATGGTGGTGGACGATGAGCCGGGCATCCGCGCGGCGCTGCGGGCAAACTTTCTGCGCCATGGGTGGACGGTGGAGACGTCCGGGTCAGTGCGCGAGGCGGTACGCTGCCTGGAGGGCAGGGAGTTCGATTTGGTGGTGACGGACATCCGGATGCCGGATGGAACGGGCATGGAGGTCATGCGTTGTACGCGGCAGCTCTCGCCCAGGACGGCGGTGATTCTGCTGACGGCGTACGGGTCTGTGCCCGATGCGGTAAGCGCGATGCGCGATGGCGCGCTGGATTATCTGACCAAGCCTATCTCGTTTGAACAACTGCAGATGACCGCGGACAAGGTCATGCGGCAGGCAAAGCAGCAGCCAGGGCAGATGCCGTTCGAGAATGCGGCGCCGGTGAGCGGGATCATTGGACAGTCGCCCCTGTTGCAGCGGGCGTTACAGCGCGCGCGCGCTGCCGCCAGCACCAGCGCGGACGTGTTGGTGGTTGCCGAGAGTGGGACGGGCAAGGAGCTGCTGGCGCGGTATATCCATAACGAGAGCGACCGCCGAGGCAAGCCGTTTATTGCGGTCAACTGCGCCGCGGTCCCCGAGTCGCTGCTGGAGAGCGAGCTGTTTGGGCATGGACGAGGAGCGTTTACCGGCGCGGTGACGGCCAAGTCCGGCAAGTTTGAGCTGGCCAACGGCGGAACGATCCTGCTCGACGAGATTGGGGAGATGCCGCTGCATCTGCAGCCCAAGCTGCTGCGCGCCCTGCAGGAGCGGGAGATCGAGCGGTTGGGGGAGGTTCGCAGCGTGCATGTGGATATTCGCGTGATTGCCACCACTAATGTTTCGCTGGGTGCGATGGTGGAGCGCGGGCAGTTTCGCAGCGACCTCTACTATCGGTTGAATGTGATTCCTCTCTCGCTGCCGCCGCTGCGCGAGCGCAGGGAAGACATACCGGCGCTGGCGCGGCACTTTGCCGAGCAGCATGCGGCCCAGTCCAAGAGGCCCGCTCCGCGGCTCACGACGGAGTTTCTGGAGAGGTTGCAGGCGCATCCATGGCCGGGAAACGTGCGGGAGCTGGCCAACTTCATGCGCTGCGTGGTTACGCTGAGCGATACCCAGGAGCTGGATGCGGAGTGCTTTGACCGGGAGTTTCAGGTAGCCACCCGATCGCCGGGCCTGCCGCCGGCGCAGCCCTCGGCGGTGGTTGCGGGAACGCCGATTCGCCAGTTGGAGCGGCTGCATGTGGAGAACACGCTGGCGCTCACGGATGGAAACCGCACGCATGCGGCGGAGATGCTGGGCATCAGCCTGCGGACGCTGCGCAACAGAATTCGAGAGTATGGCCTGCCGCCAAGGAGGACTGCCTAGATGAGTACGTTTTCACCTGTCAATATGCTGCAGAGTTACCTGAAGGTCCTCACGGACCGCCAGCAGATGATCGCCGCCAACATGGCCAATGTGGATACGCCGGGGTATCAAACCAGGGACATCAACTTCGGCGCGACGATGCGTGAGGTGATGGATACGGGGGAGCAGGGCGATGGCGCGGTGCTGGAACCGGCGTTGTTTGAACCGGCCTCGTTGGAGACCGCTGGATTGCCGGAGCGGCCGGATGGGAACAACGTGAACGTCGACCGTGAGAGCATGCTGATGGCGCGGACGCAGTTGCAGTTTCAACTGGGCGTGCAACTGGTGAAGTCCGACCTGCAGATGGTGATGACGGCGATCAAGGAAGGGAGTTAGCGATGAGTCTGTTTGACATGATGAGCATGAGCGGTTCGGCGCTGTCGGCCGAGCGGCTGCGCGCCGAGGTGACCTCGGCAAACCTGGCCAATGCGGAGACGACGCATACCGACCAGGGTGGGCCCTATGTGCGCAAGGAGGTGGTGTTCACGACCAGGAAGGAGCCGCGGTTCAGGACGGTCCTGGCGGGGCTCTCGCAGTTTGGGCAGCAGCCGGCGAGCACGGTGCGGGTGTCTCAGGTGATCGATGACCCGACACCGGCGGAGATGCACTACGAGCCGGGCAGCCCGGACGCGAATGCCGCGGGATACGTTGCCTATCCGGCGATCAATCCGGCCAGCGAGATGGTGGACCTGATGGGAGCGGTGCGGGCGTATCAACTGAATGCTTCGGCGGTCGATGCGGCCAAGCAGATGATCGGGGAGTCGATCGACATCCTGAAGAATACGTAGGCCTGAAAGACACAGGGTTGGAGTGCGGCGATGAGCCAGGTGAGTTTGAGCGGAGTACCGAATGGGACGATGCCGGAGCTGCCCGCGTTGGATGGCGGCGACGAGAGCAGCGGGGTCAGCTTTGGCGACGTATTAAAGAATGCGGTCCAGAGCGTCGATGCTGTCAATAACAGTGCCGGCGCGCAGATCAGCAACCTGCTGGCGACCGGAAGCGGCGATATGAGCAGCGTCATGATCGCGGTAGAGAAGGCGGATGCCTCGTTTCAGTTGATGATGCAGGTTCGGAACAAGATTGTGAATGCGTATCAGGACATCGAGAAGATGCAGTTCTAGGTTTGAGGGGCGATGGCAAGCTTTGGCGAGATAAGCAAGCAGGCGCAACAGTTCTGGGCGAGCCGGGACAAACGGCAGAGGACGTTTCTGCTGGCCGGAGCCGCGGCCACCGTGGCGCTGGTGACGCTGTTCGCCGGGCTTCTGGGCAGTCCCGACTACAAGCCGCTGTACACGGGCCTGGACCCGGCCGATGTGCAGACGCTGTCGGCGCAACTGGATGCGCAGGGGATTCCGCATCAGACCAGCGCGGATGGAAAGACGATCAGCGTGCCGGCCGACAAGCTGAATGTGGCGAGGATGCAGACGGCAGCCCAGGGATCGTTGCACAGTGGACAGATGGGGTTTGAGTTGTTCGATAAGATGTCCTGGGGTCAGACGGAGTTTGATGAGAAGGTGACCTACCAGCGAGCGCTGCAGGGCGAGTTGGAGCAGACGATCGATACGCTCAGCGACGTGAAGAGCGCGCGGGTGCACCTGGTGATGCCAACCGATTCAATCTATGAAGATCAGCAGCGAGATGCCAAGGCCTCTGTGATTCTGAAGCTCAATCGAGGCAGCATCTCTCCGGAGACGGTGCAGGCGATTGCGCGTCTGGTTGCGGGGGCTGTGGATGGACTGAAGCCGCAGGACGTCTGCATCATCGATGCCGACTCCGACCTGTCGCTGAATACATCTCCGAACGGCCCGATGGATGGGGAGGGGCTGGAGGCAAGTCTTACCAAGCAGTTGATCAATACCCTGGAGCCGGTGGTGGGCACAGGAGCCATTCGGGCCAGCGTGAACGTCGCGTACGACCCGTCGTCGAGCGAGGAGAGTGATGAGAAGTACGACCCGACGGTAAGCACCTTGCTCAGCGATCAGAAGTCGGAGGAGCGGGACAGCGGCATGGCCATGGGCGGGGTTCCGGGAGTTGCAAGCAACGTGCCCTCGGCCAAGCGCGCCAAGCCTGGAAAGGCGGGAGCTGCGCAGGCCGGGCAACAGAAGGGCGGCGCGGCTGCCGGCGGAGCCGCGGGTGGTGCGAACAATGCGTCCTCGTCCCAGATGGCCAACGCCGCGACGGCTGGAAACATGCAGAACGCGGGGGATATCGCAACGACCGAGAATGCGCGCTACGGAGTGAACCGGGTGGTGCTGCGTCGCGTGGTGCCGGCAGGCAAGCTGGAGCGCATCAGTGCGGCGATTCTGGTCGATGACGCGGTGGTAAAGACGGTTCGCGGCGGTACGGTGACCTTTACGCGGCGCCCGCGGTCGCCGGTAGAGCTGAATCAGATCCAACAGCTTGCCGCGGCGGTGATCGGCTTCAATGCCACGCGCGGCGATACGATCAGCGTACAGAATATGTCGTTTGCCGGCGATGTGGATGCATCCAACCTGGCTGCTCCGGGGGTGGCGCAAAAGGTTCAGAAGGCGGTAACGGAGTATGCGGCGTTGCTGCGTCCGGTGTCTCTGCTGGTGCTGTTTCTGCTGGCGTATCTGTTTGTGCTGCGGCCGATTCAGAAACAGGCGCTGGGGCCGGGAAGCGTGCAGGCACCCGAACAACCGGCCCTGGATAGGCCGGCGGGCGCCGAGCAGTTAGCCCTGGGTGCGGCCAAGGTAGAGAATGCAACCGAACGAGCAGGGCATCTGAAGAGTCAGACCATCGAGATGATCAAGCAAAAGCCCATCAACACAACGCGCGCGGTGCAGGCGTGGTTGCGGGAGGAGGCATCATGAGTGTTTTGGAAGCAGCTTCGATGAGCGGCGCGCGCAAGGCGGCGATTCTGTTGTCCGTGCTTGGAGAGGAGGCGTCGGCCGCCATCCTGCAGAACCTGCCGGAGGATGATCTGCAGCGCGTCACCGCGGAGGTTTCGGCCTTGACGTCGGTCCCGTTTGAGACGGCGCTGGCGGTGCTCGATGAGTTTCAGCAGATCATGGTTGCGCAGGATTTTCTGGCGGTAGGAGGGCATGACGTGGCGGCCCGGTTACTGACCAAGGCCTTTGGAGAGAATGGCGCCAAGAGCATGCTGCAGCGGCTGCTGCGCTCCGACGATGGTCACCCCGTGCAGATGGACTCCTTGAAGAGAGCTGATCCGCAGCAGTTGGCAAGATTTCTGGTGGGCGAACATACGCAGACCAAGGCGCTGATTCTCGGCCATCTGGAGGCGAAGCAGGCGTCCGCGCTCTTGATGAGGCTGGAACCTGGAGTGCGCGCGGACTGTGTGCGGCGCCTGGCCAATATGGGGCAGTTCTCTCCGGACGTAGCCACGAAGGTTTCCACGGTGCTCAACCGCAGGTTGCGTTCGGTAGGCGAGCAGAGCAAGCGTGCCGACTTCGGATTCCGGGACGTTGCGGAGATGATGAACCGCCTTGACCCCCTGGTTGCACGAGAGATTCTGGAGAACATCGAGAAGGATGATCCGCAGCTGGTGATGAATATTCGCGACCTGATGTTCACCTTCGACGATTTTCTTGAGGTTCCCGACCAGGAGCTGCGGGAGCTGATGAATGCGATTGACAAGAAGTCGCTGATGATTGCCCTCAAGGGTGCCAGCGAGGATCTGCGTAGTCATTTTTATCGCACCATGTCGACCCGCGCGGTGGAGATGATGAAGGAGGATGCGGAGGCGATGGGACCGGTACGGAGCAAGGATGTGGCCAAGGCGCAGGCGGAGATCATTGCGATTGCGCGCAAGCTGGAGTCGGAGGGGAAGATCGTTCTGAAGAGTGAGGGAGAAGATGAGTATGTCCTCTAATTGCATAGAGTTCGATGGTGGAGTAAACGCTCCGGTGCAAGCGCTTGTTTACCGGGATATGAGTCCTATGCGCGATAGGTCGAGCCTGCCCGCGACGCATCGCGGCATGGTGCCGTTGCTCGGTGAACTCTCCGAACCTGAGGCGAAGGTCAGCCGCGCCGAGGTGGAGATGTCCAGGGAGGAGTTTGCGAAGCGGATGCAGCAGGAGCGCGCGGAGGCGGCACAGCAGGCGGAGAAGGCGGTGCGTGGCAAGTATGAGGCGATGCTGCAGGCCGAGCGTGCGACCGTTGCCGCCGCGATCTCCGGCTTTGAGGCGCAACGAGACGAGTACTTCGCCCGTGCTGAGACGGAGATCGTGCAACTGGCGCTGGCGATCGCTGCGAAGATCCTGCACCGCGAGGCGCAGGTGGATCCCATGCTGGTGGCGACGCTGGTACGGTTGGCGTTGGAGAAGCTGCGGGAGGGATCGCGCGTGACCGTGCGTGTGGGGGTTGGATTGGGTGAGCGCTGGAAGGCCTTCTTTGCGGAGCAGGCGGGGGCGATGCAGGTGGAGGTTCTTGAGGACTCCGGGTTGAGCAACCAGGACTGCCTGTTGGAGACCGAACTCGGGGTGGCCAACCTGGGGCTGGATACGCAACTGAAGGAGGTCGAGCAAGGGTTCTTCGACCTGATGGCGTTGCGGCCGGTGAAGGGATGAACCACACCCTGCTGGCGCCGTACCGCCAACATCTTGAGAGGAGCTCGACCGTGCGCTGGACGGGGCGATTGAGCCAGGTTGTAGGCACTCTGATGGAGTCGGAGGGACCGTGTGGATCGGTAGGGGAGTCGTGCGAGATCAGGACGGCGGACGGGCAGAGCTATGCGGGGGAGATCATAGGCTTCCGTGGATCGACGGTGCTGTCGATGGTGGTCGATCATCCGCAGGGCGTTCGATTGGGGGATTCGGTGGTTGCCTGGGGAGCGCGTCCGTCGGTGCGGGTGGGGTCGGAGATGCTGGGCAGGGTGATCGACCCGGCGGGCAACCCGCTGGATGGCAAAGGGGAGTATCGTGCGAGCAAGTCGGTGAGCCTGGATGGGGCGGCGCCGTTACCGCTTGACCGGGTTCCGATTCATGAGCCGTTGGGGTGCGGCATCCGCGCGATCGATGGGTTTCTGACCTGTGGAAGGGGCCAGCGAATTGGTGTATTTGGCGGAAGTGGCGTAGGCAAGAGCACACTGATTGGGATGATGGCGCGCGGCACCGCGGCGGAGATGACGGTGCTGGCGCTGGTAGGAGAGCGCGGCCGCGAGGTCGGCGAGTTTCTGGAGGAACTTGGCGAGGAGGGGCTGCGGCACGCGGTGGTGATGGTGTCGACGTCGGATCAGTCTCCGCTGCAGAGGATTCGAGCGGCACTGGCGGCAACAGCGGTTGCGGAGTACTTCGCAAGTTCCGGCAAGCATGTGTTGCTGGTCGCCGATTCGCTGACTCGCTTCGCCATGGCGCAGAGGGAGATTGGGCTTGCGGCGGGAGAGCCGCCGACGGCCAAAGGGTACACGCCGTCGGTGCTGACTATGCTGGCGCGGCTGGTGGAGCGGGCAGGAAACTTTGCGCAGGGCAGCATTACGGCCTTCTATACCGTGCTCATGGAGGGCGACGATCAGCAGGATCCCGTGGTGGATACGGTTCGGTCGCTGCTGGATGTCAGAATCTGCCGGCGCTGAATAAATTTTTGCAACAGAACTCGAGTGTGCTGTGCACGTATGAGGATTCGGTGAAACAGATGTTGGCGCTACCGGCGTAGCGGAGAGACGAGATGCAAGCTGCGAGATAGACACCAAGTCGGTGTAGCAGCTACGGGCGCTCAAGGAGTAAGTCTGTGCACGCGGATGTATCAAGGCCATACGAAGGGCGGGAATGAATGGGATTTCAGTTTTCTCTGGCGGCGGTGCTTCGCGTTCGGGAGAGTGTCGAGCGGCGCGAAGAGCGAGCGCTGCAGACGATTTTAGGGGGTATTGCGCGCACCGAGCGCCAGGTCGAGGAGTTGCGAAAAGCAATGGAGGAAGCGCGCGCAAAGCGGGAGCAGGCGCTGCGGCAGACGATTGCGGGCAGGCAGTTGCACAGCTTTCTGTTGGAAGAGCAGGTGGGCGAGGAGCGGCTGAAGTCCATGGCCGAGCAACTGCAGGTGCTGGAGAAGCAACGCAAGCGGCAGATCACGGTGTATCAGGCTGCGCACCGGGACCGCGAGATGCTGACTGAGATGTTGGAGAAGCAGAGAGAGAGCTTTGAACGAGTCCGGCTGCGCGACGAGCAGAAGCGGCTCGACGATATCTTCATTGCGCGGCAGTTGCGCGGCTAGAAGTTCAGGGGATAGGGGAGAGGAAATAGAGAATAGAGCAGTTTCCTGTTGATGGGTATCCCGGAGAGCACGTGCGGTGGCGTTTTCTTTGGGGAAAAACGCCCATGGACGTCGATGCGTCGGGTTATACCCCCAGGAAAATTGTTCCAGGGGAGAAGGGCCACAGCGTCGGCTGCGATTGCCCTGAGTCCATCATTCGTTTCCAAACGGAGTCTGCACGGATGCAAGAAAAGCCCCGGCCGCTACCAATTCGTGGTAGCAACCAGGGCTTGCAGGGGCATCCGCGTCTTTGGCGGAATGTTCAGGACGCACGATCTGCTGTTTTTCAGAAGAATCGCTCGCATACTCCCTTGGCATGCGATAACACGTGTGCAAGGCAATCAGCAAGGATGCGCCGGTCAGCAGTTCGAGCTTGTAACGCCTGGAAATGGAGATTACTCGCCTGCCGAGGCCGCCTTTTGGTGCTCTACGAAGATGTGTGCCTGGTGACAGCTCACACACGTCTTGCCCTTCATAAATGGATCGGACTTTAGCTGGGCCACCTGATCTGTGTGGCACATGGAGCAGGTGCTTAGCACCGGCATGGCCACGAAGTGCTTGGACGTTGTCTCGCCATGGCACACGGTGCACTGGACGCCGGCAGCGCCATGTGGGCTGGCTTTCCATTGGTCATACACCACCTTGTGGCAGGTAGCACAGGTATCCCCGGCTGGAATCAGCCGGTGGTGCACATAGATGGGTTGATCCTGCTGAGCAATGGCAGGTCGGACGGCAGCAGCCAAAGCGAGAAAAGCGAACACGGCGGTACTGAACATAAGCACACGAAAACGATTCACGGAAAGACCTCCTGAGTACGGAGTATTGAACCGGCGACGGCGCGGTACAGTGATGCTCGTCACGCCATTCACAGGAAATGTATCGATAAACGCCACTGTTGCAACGAGTGCTGCTCAAGTCGGCTGGCCTGGCGATCGTTTGCAGGGCCCGTGTTCTCCTGCCATAGCGGTTTATAGCACGGATTGCAATCGTTGGAGCAGGCGCTATCTGGGAACGTCTGTTCAGCTCCAAACATTCCCTCAGCGGCTGAAGCCGCAACTGCCTTGTCTGCCCCTGCGGCGCGGCTAAAGCCGCGCCCTTTCAAGGCAACAGCCCCCCTCAGCGGAAGAAGTTTCTGGTGAGGCTTTTAGAGCCAGCGAAGCGGAAGGACCCCATCGACCGCAAGTGGCTGATTCACCCTCTCGGATAGGCGCGTTTTCGCCGGAGCGCGTAGAGAAGCCTGACTTCAGCTTTTCGCTGCAATGCGTTGCAGCAGAATCGCTTCCACCCGGCGCAGGTCGTCCTCTGTATCTACGCCGATGGTATCCTGCGCCGTCTCCGCCACGTAGATGGAGATACCGTTCTCCAGCAGGCGCAACTGCTCCAGCCGCTCGGACTGTTCCAGCGCACTGGGCGGCAGGGATGCGAATCGCTCCAGCGCAGCCTTGCGATAGGCGTAAAGCCCCAGATGCTTCCAGTAACTGGCGTGGCCGTGGCCATCGCGGTCGAAGGGAATCGTAGCGCGCGAGAAGTACAGCGCCCGGCCGTCGAGCGCGGTCACCACCTTCACCGCATTGGGGTTGGCGATCTCCTCCGGCGTGCAGCGCACCTTTGGCGTCGTCACCTCGACGTGCGGCGCCGTAAACAGTTCGAGGATTGCGGTCATGTGATCGGGCAGCAGCAGCGGCTCATCGCCCTGGATGTTGACGTAGATATCGGCGTCGATGACCCGCGAGACCGCGTGCAGCCGGTCGGTGCCGCTGGGTAGCTCGGGAGAGGTCATCAGGCAGCGCCAGCCGCGCTCGTCGCAAAGCTGCCGCACCTCGGCGTTGTCGGTCGCCACAATCACCTCATCGAGCGCCGCACACGCCTTCGCGGCACGATAGACCCAGGCCAGCATGGGTTCGCCCGCTATCTCGCGAAGCACCTTGCGGGGAAGACGGGTGGAGGCAAGACGCGCGGGAATGACGCCCACAATGCGAGAACGAGGATTGCTCATGATCCAACTTTCCGATCTTCTTTTTTGCACTTATTTTTGCCAACGCTCTTGATGGCCAGCGCCACGACGGCCAGCAGCACCACTCCGAGCACCAAAGCGACGACGTACAGAAATCTCAGGATCCAAGGCAGGTAACAGGAGAGCCCTCCACCGGAAGCACTGCAGTTCGCCGTGAGCGGCAGTGCTGAAAGCAGAGCCAACGTCCGCGCCGGCGGCGGAGACCTTCGTTGGGCTGCAGTCTCCCCCCGGCGGTGTAGCTCAGATGGTTAGAGCGACGGACTCATAACCCGTAGGTCAGTGGTTCGATTCCACTCACCGCCACCATTCGTCTGCTGCGCCACGCCGCGGACTCAATCGCAAGTTCTGCACTAGAGAGTATCATTTTGCTGTAGAGTTGCGTCTAATCACCAGCACGATGGATGCCGGTCTTGAACGGATCTTGAACCGATATGGAGTCTGTCACAGCACTATGCCAAAGAGCCTCAAAGTCTCACTGCTCACCGTATCGGTAGCCCTCATTCTCTGCATCTTCCTCGGCGTCAACGCGCATAGCGTGGCCGCCGCGGGCTATCCGGCGCCGCAGGACGCCTACAACCAGATCAATGTCTACGGCGAGGTGTTACAGCACATTCAGTCCGACTACGTTGAGGTCCCGAACATTCCCAAGGTGACCAACGGCGCTTTGCGTGGCCTCCTGGAGTCCCTCGACGCGGACTCGAGCTACCTGACGTCGGCGGACTTCAAGGCGTACGAGGCGGATCACGGCGGCAAAGCGCAGGTGGGCATCAACGTCTCCAAGCGCTATGGTTATGCGATCATCGTCTCGGTGGTTCCGGGCTCTCCGGCTGCGGAGGCCGGCCTCTCGGATGGCGAGATCATCGAGGCGATCGGCGACCAGGACACCCGCAACCTTTCCCTGGCCATGATTCGTATCCTGCTGGAGGGTGAGCCCGGCAGTGAACTCGATCTCGACATCATCGGCCCGCAGAGCGCCAAGCCAGCGAAGGTCGCGCTCAAACGCGTCGTCGTCGTCGAGCCGCCGGTGACAGAGACCGAGTACCAGAACGGCTCCGTCCTGTACCTCAAGCCCATCATTATCGACCACGAGCACGTACAACAGGTTGAGTCGCGTCTGAAGGCCATGAACAAGAATGGCAACACAAAGATTCTGCTGGATCTGCGCGACGTCTCCGCGGGCGACGTGCCGGACGCGGTGCGCCTTGCTAACTTCTTTATCGCCAACGGAACCATTGCCAGCCTCGAAGGTCAGAAGTATCCCAAGCAGCTCTTCAGCGCCATTCCCTCGAAGGCTATCAATACCACCGCGCCTCTGGTCGTTCTGGTGAATCAGGGAACCTCGGGACCCGCGGAGATTGTGGCCGGCGCGCTGCAGGACGACGGTCGCGCACAACTGGTAGGCGAGAAGACCTTCGGCGAGGGATCGTTGCAGAAGGTCTTCGACCTGCCCGATGGTGGAGCCGTGATTCTCTCCATCGCCAAGTATGCCTCGCCATCCGGCAAGCAGTTTGAGGACAATGCCGTGACGCCCGGAACCATCGTCGCGACGAACAGCGATCTGCTCGCCGGCCTGGACACGGACTCCGAGGGCGTAGAGGGCTCCACCTCGGTTACGCCCGCCAAGGCGGCTGGGATGAAGACGCCGCCTCCACCGGACGACCAACTGAACAAGGCGCTCGCCATGCTGAAGGCGAAAGCCGCCTGATCCCGGTGGCCGGCAGGGTAGAGGGAACTTGCTCGAGAGCATTTTCAGTGCCGGTATACCCGACGCCTCGACTTCCATGGGCGTTTTCTCCAATGAAAACGCTACTGCACACCCTTTCCGGGGTCCCCATGAACACTGAAAATGTTCTAAGCTTGGTTTTGCGTGCCTACTCCTCTGAGCCCCCACGATAGGGATATCCCCAGCAGGCGGTCGCTCTTGTGGCGTGCCGTGCGCCGCTTTCCCTTCCGCGATCCGGACATCCGGAACCGCCGGCTGGCCGTCCGCGCCGCTGTGCTGGCCCTGCTAGGCGCTTCGGCGGTCTTCGGGGTGATGCTCGGGCTCATTCTGGTCTACACCATCAACCTGCCTCAGATAGCGGAACTGGAACGCTATCGCCCCAGCACAACGACCGAGCTCTACGACATCCACGGCCGCGTCTTCGGCTCCTTCGCGCAGGAGCGCCGCATCGACGTCCCGTACTCGGAGTTTCCCTACAATCTGCGCGAAGCTCTCCTCTCCATCGAAGATAAAAACTTCGAGTACGACGGCGGAATCGACTTGGTGCGCATGGTCGAGGCGGCGTACGAGGACGTCCACAGCCACGGCAGGGTGCAGGGCGCATCTACCTTGACCATGCAACTGGCGCGCAACCTCTTTCTCTCCCCGGAGAAGACCTACAGCCGCAAGCTGCAGGAGATCTTCCTTGCGCTGGAGATCGAGCGCCGCTTCACCAAGCCGCAGATCTTCACCCTGTACGCCAATCAGATCTACCTTGGCGGGGGAGTCTATGGCTTTGAGGCCGGCTCCGAGTACTACTTCAGCAAGCATGCACGCGATCTGACGCTCCCCGAGGCGGCACTTCTGGCCGCGCTCCCCAAGGGGCCGGGGTACTACTCTCCGGTGCGCAACCCGGATCGCGCCCTGCGTCGCCGCAACCTCGTTCTGCAGGCGATGCTGAACAGCGCCGCCAACCAGGCGGTGCTCGATGGCACGGCCGCCTACGAGCGCCGCCGGGGCTGGAAGGGAGATCTCGACAACATCCTTCGCGACGGCCAGAACATCCAGGACTACAGGAACCCCGACTGGGCGCAGCCCATCACCAACAATGGGTACGTGCACGCGCTTGTTACCAGTGTCTCGCCCTCACACATCACCGTGAAGCTGGGCAAGCTGGACGCCACGCTGCACCCAGCCGACTGGGCGTGGACCGGCAATCTCCAGGCCACCGCCCTCGTGCAGCGGGGTGACATCGTCTATGTGAAGGTAGTGGGCGGTGCGGGCACAGCGACACCGCATGTAACTCTGGAGCAGGACAGCGGCGCTCAGGCCGCGCTGATGGCGGTCAATAACGCGAATGGCGAGGTGCTCGCCATGGTCGGCGGGCGCGACTTCCATCTCTCGCAGTACAACCGCGCCACACAGGCCGAGCGCCAAGTGGGCTCGTCCTTCAAACCATACGTCTACACTGCGGCCATGGAAGCGGGCATGAAGCCGTATGACACCGTGCTCGACACGCCGACCACCTTCTTCACCGCGGGAGGCCCGTACACACCGCACGACTACGAGAAGGACTATCACGGCCCCATGACGCTGGTCGACGCCTTCGCCGAGTCACGCAATATTCCCGCCCTGCGGCTCGCGGACAAGGTTGGGATCAGACGCGTCATCGCCGTCGCGCACAGGTTTGGCGTCACCAGTGATATCCCGCCCTTTCTCCCTGTTGCGATCGGCGCCGCCGACCTCACGCTCTTCGAGCAGGTGGGCGCCTACAGCGTCTTTCCCAACGACGGGATGTACATCGAGCCGCACTTCATTCGCCGCGTGATGCAGGCCAACGGGTATCCCGTCCAGCAGCAGCCTCCTATCCAGGTCAGCGAGGCGATTCCGGTTTCCATCGCCCGCGAGATGATGGTTCTGCTCGAGGCCGTAGTGCAGCACGGAACCGGCGCCGCGGCCGCACAGTTGAACCACGCCCTGGGCGGAAAGACGGGCACCACCAACAACTTCACCGACGCCTGGTTTGTCGGTTTCTCGCCCTCGGTCACCTGCGGAACCTGGGTGGGCTTCGATAACCGTCAATCGCTGGGAGACCGGGAGACGGGCGCTCGCGCCGCTCTGCCCATCTGG
>JABEBX010000609.1_pt1 | contig 13926 bp, 11 predicted proteins | sample 7245971 | NCBI WGS metagenome assembly JABEBX01 (sample SAMN14506365, study PRJNA622280) | hot springs metagenome | biome: hot spring [ENVO:00000051]|acidic hot spring [ENVO:00002120]; feature: spring [ENVO:00000027]|sediment [ENVO:00002007]; material: sediment environment [ENVO:01001048]... | reverse complement strand
CATGGTAGATTTTAAGCATTTTGATGAATACCTTCACAGTGTTATCGCTAACTACTGGACTGCTAGAGCGATTTACGCTCATACCCGTGGTCTAGCTCAAAGAGATCGGTACATTTGGCAAGCAATGGATTGTCCGTGTGGGGAACCACTTGACCCGAAGAAGTTTCGGGAGTTAGTAAAAAGGTACCTCGCTCAGTATGAGTGGTATCTCGTCTCCATCGGACATGGGGAGAAATTCCCTGTCCTAAAAGGAGTGAGGGAGTAAGTAATAGGAGCCCCTAACCAGGGCTCCTATATTTTTTTTAATTTTTAACTTTACCTGGAGTAGAATCTAGTATTAGGTGTTTAGTAGCTATAGTACTAAAGTCTTTATAGGTACTATCTACTTTTAGTTTAAGGCTATACTGAGGTAAGATAGATATATCATTAACTGCTAGTAGATCGTAGTGTTCAGGTTTAATAGTTAAGTAAGGAGTATTAATATATACTTGTCCTACTTTGATTCTATTATCTACTGTATCACCACTCTCATGAGACGCTATTAACAATAGTACTATACCAAATAGTACATCAGACATATTACCTACATTAAAGTCATTAAAGTTTAACTGTAAATTAATAGTATCATTTTCATAGATAAACTGTACACTATTCAGATCTAATGGGAATGGATATCTATTATTTAATAGATTAAGGAATATACTTACCTCTTTACTAGTACCAAAGGGATAGTATAACTTAGATGGATCTATTAAATAAAGAGTATTGAGATGAGGTAAATCATATATTAATCTATTCTTTAGATTATAGAAAAAGATAGATAACTGATCAGTAAACATAGTCCTATAGTTTTCAATTATCTTATCTATGTATGTATTAGATTCATCATCTGATAGATTTTTTTCTTTATATTCTTTATCATTTAAAATCTGTAAAGCTATTAGAGATACTAGGTCATTAGGAATATCTCTTTGCTTATCAATAGTAGAATATGACGATGTTGAGATAGTCTTTCTATAGTAATCATAGATAGGTGATACTTTACCTATTAGATCATTTAATCCTAATTTTTCTAGTTCTTCTAATACTTTCTTAGACTCGTCATTACCACTGATACTTCTAATAAAGTTATCTATTAGATCTTGAGTCATCTTATACTTATTTAAAGATGAATTAGGAGATAGATTGTCATATAGAGATAATCTATATACTGCATCACTAATATCTACTTTAATATCATTAGTATCAAAGTTAATATAGTTAAAGTTAAAAGGGTCTATTACTAATGTGGCTGTGTTTCTAATTCTTATAATACTATCTTTTTTAATAGTTTTAGTTTGAATTGATGTAAAGATATTTTCTAAATATTGACTATAGCTGACTGTAGACATTTGTATACTACTCCTATATCCATTAACATATTATAGCCCCACGGTTTAATATTTTGATACATTGACTTAGATCTATAAGGAACTATGATGAAATTATTATTATCAAACGAGATGATACATTATACTAAATCTCATTTAGGAGATGAATTATCTTTTATATTTCAGAAAGCTAAAGATATACTTAAGACTTCTCCTATTACTAATCAAGGTATAGTCGAAGGTTTAAAGAATGAAAAACATGATATTACTCATATTGTTCCTGAGATAATTAAGAAATATACTAATATTAAAGTAGAACTTACTATCAATACTAATGTAGCTGGAGCTATAATGGTATTTCCTTTTAATAGGAATAATGTTCTACTAAAAGAAAAGTTTAGAGATGCTTATTTCTTACCAGGTGAAGCTAAGATACTAGCTAAGTCTCAGGATAAAAAAGGTACTGTAGATTTGGTAAATGGTAAACTAGATGGTATCTTTACTGAATATACACATACTTTATTTTTAGATCTACGGACATTGTTTGCTATATGGAATATGACTGCCCGTGAAGTAACAGCTATTGTACTACATGAATTAGGTCACGTCTTTACCTATTATGAATATAGTACTAGAGTAGCTAGTACTAATCAGTTACTAGCTGACCTAAGTTATTCTATACATAATAACGAAAATGATGTTAAGAAAAGAGAATATGTATTTAAAGAGCTAGTAAAGAATAATATCCTAAGTGAAAAAGAATCTGAAGATCTTTATAATGAACTAGACAATACTATTCTAGGTAGAAAGTTATTTAAAATCTATGTAAGAGAAGTTTCTTCTTTACGAGATAAGATTAAGTATGATGAAACTACTTCAGAAGCTTTAGCTGATAACTTTGCTGTTCGTCAAGGATTTGGAGTAGACCTAGTTACTGCTTTAGATCATTTGTATAAGTATTCTCCTGAAAGAAATAAACTAATTTTATCTATGATGTTTACTAGTGAACTTTTAATGGACTTTATTATTGTCCCTGTACTAGTAACTGGTCTTTTAATTAATCCTGCATCTTTACCTATTGGTTTAGGTCTATTTTTATTCCTAAGTATGGCTTACTTTGCATCATCAGTAATTGATTTTAAAGATATGACTTATGATGACTTAAGACAAAGATATAATAGAGTACGTTTAGGTATTATAGGACAATTAAAAGATAAAGATCTAGATAAGAAAACAGTTAAGGAAATTATAGAAAATCTAGATACTGTAGAATCTATTTTATCTGAAGTAAATGATACCACTAGTTTAAAAATGAGATTAGGTAATTTTCTTTTACCATCATCTAGATCTACTGTTAAAGATATTAGACATCAGCAGTATTTAGAAGAACTTGCATACAATCCTTTTTTTGTCACATCTGCTAAGATTAAACATGGAGTTTAAAGTGAATATATTAAATTTAGATTCAAATAGTAGAGACTTAGTTAGTAAATTACTACGGTGTCCTGCTAGTAAACGTTCTTTATATGACTTAGGTCTAGCAATGGCATTAGTTACTACTCTACTAAACAGTGGAGTAGAAGATGGCTCTTTACTAGAAGATGTAAGAACAGTTAAAGACAATCCCCAGTCAACTGCATTAGTTAAATTTAAGATAAAGTATTATCTAAGATGTACAGAGATTATAGATGTAATTATGTCTGTAGCTGGATTTACACCATCTGCTGTATTAGATCTAGTAATTTTAATTTACTATAGTCAAGTATTAGAAATCACTAAACCTATTAGCCATTGCTGGTCGTTGAGCTTTAAAGGATATAAAGATATCCCTACAGCTTATAATGAATGGATCATGAATGAAATGTCTGAACTAGCATATATCACTGATTTGAGTCTATCATTAATCAAAAACGCTATTGATGAGATGATGGCTAAACAAGGCGTCTAATCATGAATTTAAATGATATTATTACTGACGAAGAAGATACTGAGTATAAAGGAATGTCTAGTGTAGAATCAGATGATCTATTAAATGATTTTAATGACTTAGATAGCCTTTTTACTAAAGATAAAGTAGATGAATTAATTGCATCTAATGAATCTTACTTAGAAATGAAAGATTTATATAGATACATTAAAGAAAATAAGACTATTACTAAGAAATTAGCACAAGAAGTAGATACCATATTTGGTGATCTGTTTAAACCTCGTATGAGTAAAGAATCATATACAGATATTCCTACTTTAACTAACTATGCTGATACTATTATCTTTATGGATAGTAAGATCAATAGTAGTGAGAATAATAGAGTAGCTGTATTACAAGAGATAATGGATAAAGGAATAGATGATTGTCAAGAGTTTTATGAAAAGTTTAGAAAAACAGTAATCCCTACTGTAATGGAAACTTATTCTGAAATCTACACATTCATTACTGAAAATTCATATATTAAAGATCTAGATAGTGTTATCTTTTTAGATCAGGATAATAACTTTGTTAATATCTATAATCTTCCTATTGACACAGTTGTCAATATGAGTTTAAAAGATGTTCCTGATTATCCAGGTGTATATGAGAATGTAAATAAAAGTCTTAAAGATCTAGTAGAGTTATTAAATGATAATAAACTATTTGCTAAGTTTATTAAGACTATTGTGGATAACAATACTCCTGTAGCTTTAAGTGAAATCACTAAAGTACAATTATCCTATTATGGAGTTACTATTAAAGATCTAATGTCCTTATTTAGAGACAATAAAGGTTTCTGGTATTTTAATAATATCCATACTTTAATTGATTATGCTATTAATATCATAGATCTTAAAAGAGCTGACTATAAAGAGACTACAGTTACAGGTGTATTATCTCAATATGCAGTGGATATTAATGAAGAACTAGTTGAAATCAAAAGAGCTTTAAGTTTTGTATTAGAATTTGTAAAGTGTATCTTACCATTTCTGTATATCTGTAAATCATTATTTATTAGCTTAGAAGTCGTTTAAACAATGTATACTACCAGGACTATTAGGTCCTGGTAGTATACTAGTCTTTATCCCTGTACGTAAAAATTAATAGCTAATGATGATTTAACACCTATAATGTTTGATGATTCTAAATAGTTTACCACATCTAGTACAAATGTATCTTGAGGATTAATGATAGATACTACATCATAACTATCCCAAAACCCAGATACTGATATAGCTTTAACATTATTCAAGCTATTCATTAATGTAGTAATTAATTCACTGTTACTTAAAACAGTATTTTGTAAGTAAGTGTTAACACTATTTAAAATAGAAGTTTCTAATTGAGCTTTATAACTTGAACTATTATAACTACTCTGACTTAAGTATACATTTACTGTAGGAGTTAAGTTAGATGATATATTTACTACTTGACCATTATTTACATAACAACTAATACTTGTATTAGAGTTAGTTGGACTATAGTAAATATTAGTCTGTTCAAATAAAACTTCATTAATAGCGTCCATACTAGTAGTAGCATAATCTGCTAATGCTAAAGTAGCCTCATTTACATACAGACTGACTACTGGATCAGTAGCTATTCTATATACACCATCATAGAAAACCATATCTAGGATATAGGTATCATTACCAGAGCCTATTGGAATAGGATTACCATTAGCATCTAATACTAGATCTCCCTCATAATGAGAGTAAACTATATCTCCATTTTCATCTAATACATTATCTCCAACATTATACAATACGTTATATTGAATAGTACCATTTACTATATTGAAAATAGATCCATTTACTGGATTCTTTTCGAATACAGGTTCACTGTACAGTAAAGGTACATTGTTAGGATATGTTAAGTATTGTGTTTCTGATGGTATTAGAGTAGACTTTAGATATAGATTAGATAGATATGTAGCTAACGATAAAGTAATAGTTTCATGATTAATTACAGTAGCATTTTTACCAGTAAATGAATTACTGAATATATTAGTCTGAACATTGTTAGACTGATAGCCAGTAGCTTTTTGATTAGTACCATACATAATGTTTATAGTACTAGATAGTGGTATTCTAGGAGTACTACCTGTATTAGAATTTACTACTGTAAATGATGATACATCTAGTGTTTGATTTATATCAAACAAAAATCCACTATTAATATAAAACTGAAATACAAAGCCACCATTACTAGCCATAGTACTATTAGCATACACTGTCATATAAGCATATGTAGTCTGACCATATGGTATAAATGCTAATTGACAAAATACTTCACTAGGAGATAGTTTAAGGTACGATGCATCTCCTGTATTTACTAGTGTAACTAGATAGCCACTACTTATCTTTGTAATAGCATAACTATTAGTACTGACTTTATATCCAGTTGTATTATTGTTAGATACATAGTTAAGATTACTTAGACTAGGTTGCGATGCCATAAAAGCCATAGTAATTAGATTATCAGTAGAATAGTCTATTAGATAATAAAAAGGTGAATATAAATACTGATTATTATTAAATACATTTACTAAATCTTCAGCAGATAAGTTATTTAAGTCTGCTCTTTGACTGTTAGATAGTAATGTTACTTGACCTTCATTATTTAGTAGAATAGTTTCTGGAGTAATAATTAAACTATCAGTATTTACTAGCACTTTATTGTTAGCAGGTAAATTAGCTTGGTTAATAGATACTGGTAAAATAGATGTAGTGATAGTAGGTACTAATGCAGTATTACTAGATGGTGGTGCACTCTGAATAGCTTTAAACTGTCTGTCTGTAACTACGTCTACATCATCTACTAATGTAAAGCCATTATAGGTATTATAACTTTGTACTTGGGCATTAGTAATTGGTAATAGCCTACCATTTAGACTATTATTAATTAGATTATTTCTAATAGTTGAAAATGATTCAGATGTCACACCACCTGCAATGTTATCTGTAGAATACCATAAGTATCCAACATTGTTCATAGCAGTAGTATATGCATTTAATCTATTCTGATTAATAGCTGTAAAGACATTAGTATATTGAGATATTCCAAATGACGACATTTGAACATCTATTTCACCTAATGTCGTATATACATCAATTCGTATATTAGATTCTATTAAACCAGTACTATAATAAACTTGAGGGATATTGACTACTATACTATCAGATAATACTTGTACTAAAGCTGTAGGACTAGTAGGATCAAATACCTGTTGGGTATAAGTTACATTAATAGGTACCCATTCATCAGTAGTGCTATTTAGATAAAATACTCTACAGTAGTAGTAAGTATTTACATACGGAATAGTCTCTTGAAAATATACCGAATCTAGTAAAGTATACTGATTACTATCAATCACTATTTGTAAAATATCATATTTAAATTGTAACCAATTACTACCATCTGAATCAGATACAGTAGTATGATCTAATATATAAGAATTTAAAGGTTGTAATGGATTAGGTCTACTATTATCTAATTGTACTAGAAAAGTACCATTATTATAATAAAGAATATCAATAGGATATAATAATGTAAAAGTATATTGCTCAATAGTAGAGTAACTATTAGCAGGTATTGTTACTTTACTATATGACTCACCAGGAACAGGAACAGCATACTTAACAATATCAGCTAAATTAATCATGAATATAAATTGACCAGTACTAGGAGTACTGAATACATCTATATAATCATCATCAGCCATATGCTTATATAGATCTTGAGGAGTTCTAGCTAACGATGCATATAGTTCCTGTGTAGCTATAACAGACTCTTGAATACCAGCAGCAGTATTAACGACAGATGACTCTAAAAGGAATATAAATGGATTAGTAGGATCTACTATATCTACTTGACCATTAGTTATTCCCTGTAACATATTTAAAGTATATTGTTGAACTAAATTAGGATTACTTTTAAAGTTAACAAAGTTTTGTAGTAGTACATCTGTAGTAACTACATTTGTATTAGTTAAATTTGACATTATATCTCCTTTGGTTACCTACTAGACTATTGACTGACTAAGGGTTTCTAGACTTTTCATATAACCACCTAATGCATTCAAGTCTATAGGTTCTTGAATTGGTAAAGTGCCTGAATTCTTAGCTACATACTCCATCATTTCTTTAGAGGAGTTTTGTATACTATATGGATAAGAACTTCTGATTTGATAAGTAGCTGAAGAAACATACCATTCTAATTCATAAGTAGCCGGATTAATTCTAGGATATCCTCTATTATTAAACATTACTAATTCATGAGATGGGACTTTAACCATATCGGTAGATCTGTGAGCAGGTCTCATTGATGGATTAAATATTTCTACTACTTCGTTGAATTCTTTAATTAAAATATCGTCTTGATAAGTGATTCCCATACATCTAAATCTAATAGTAAAATCATATATTTCGCTATTAGTTGGGCTATCAGAAGTAAAATCAAAGAAATTGCCGAGAGGTAATGTTATAGGGAATGAAGCTCCAGTAGCTAGTATTTTACGGACATACTTGTTACTTTTGTCCATTACTAGTCTATAGATTCTGGTGTTATAATCTATCTCATTTTCTATAATCATATCTGCATATGGCGACATAGATCCTTCAAATACAAAGGACTGATATAATAGCCATATGTAGATCATATAGATAATAGGATCACCACGAGTATTTCTAAATGTACAATCAACATCATATGTTCTAAAGTTTAAAATATTTCCATCAACAAATGATACTGACTCATTATAGTTACCTTCTTGACTAGTGAATGTGGGAGCAATATAATCATCCCATCCACTAATAGCTTTTAAGTTATTAGTCATAACTGGTATAAATGCACTATATGGATCACATAAAGTAGGACTTAATTGTAAGGCTACTCTAGGATCTAAAGTAGTCCTAACAAAGTTTTGAATTGTGTTAGTGTCATTAGTCATTAATGGATAAAATAATCGTTGAGAAATTAGATTATCAGTTGTCATATTTAATTGTGGTCTGGTAAAGAAAGTATAACCATATCTTTCTCTATTAGCTAATACTGCATTTGGTATTTGAGCATGGTTAATACCATAAAAGCTATTAGCTATAGTATACCTTAACGACCCTATATAACTTTTAGTAAATATATCATCTAGTAAATTTTCTGTAATTGTATTAGAATTACTTGTTGAATTTGTTGCCATATCGGTCTCTCAAGGAAAAGAAAATGGAATCATTTCGTATATCAGATATTTTTCGTGGATTACTGAGTGAATTAGGAGTGGTAGGGTCTTCTGTTTGGAGAATCTACGCTAACAGTTCTACTCATGGATTGTCTGAAGCTACAAGAGCTGCTCGTGTAGAGCCTCTTACCCTAATATCAAAGAATTGTTTACCTCTAGAATATCTATCGGACGTTAACCAAGGTCTATTAGATTTGTTCATAGGTTACTATTTACAGGCTGTAGCTCTTTTATCTACTATTGAAAATGTTAAAGTAGTTAGACTATTAGATAAGCTAAATCCTGATCGTGACTTAAATGAAATTATGTTATTTGAGTCATATAAAGAAAAAGTATATGTAGCTGCTGAGTCATTTAAGTATAAATTACCTGCTGTTGGTGAACAAGTAGATGTTTTGTTAGGTAACTTAGAACGTGCTATTGAAGCCGCTAGTATTCTAGATACAGCAGTCTCTATTCCAGAACCAGGTGAAGAATACGAAGACCGTACTAAGTTAGGTAGTTATGTAGCTAATAAGTCTAGTGGTAGCCATCAGTTAAATGAAGCTGCTGATTTATCATCAGGTAAATTAATTAATGTTACATTAAAAATGAATGGTGAAGAAGCTACAGTTCCTGTATCATTTAGACTAGCTTCAACTATTACTCCTTTTAGTGTTATTAAGAATATCTGTACTTATCATAAAGATGATAATACCTTTATTGAAAGATATCATGCATGGAGATCTGGTCGTATTAGTCTAATTAAAGACTTAGTATTATGCCAAGATCTAATTGATGAACGTAAAAAGCTATTAATGTCTGATAAAGACAATGCTTTTAGTGAAATCATTAAACGTGCTAATAACAATAAGAAGTTTGGTCTACTTTCTGATAATCCATCGTTAGCTACTGCCAGTAATATCTTTGTTATTACATCAGATGAAGCTAATGAGATTGGTGCTACTTTAGGTGGTAGATTTGGATCTAAGTTAGTTATGAGAAAGATCTTTGATAACTCATATGCAATGATTATTTGCGTAATTGATCCAGATTGGGAAATGGTATCTTACTATACTAGAGGTATTACTCATCCTACTGAAGTATCAGTTAAAGATATTAAAAAGAGAGCAAAAGGTAAAGACGGTAGTTCCGATATTTTAAATATACTTAAATCGTACAATTTAGGTAACACACCAAATCTTTAATTAGGGGATCGATATGTCAATTATTAGTTATATTAAATCTTTAGTCCGAAACATCGGTAAAGAAGATATCTTTGAGGATATAAGAATTACTCGTAAAGAGATATCTGACAATCTAATTCCTCTAATGCAAGATGCTAACAAGTACTTTAGAGGTAAAACATTAAAAGCTAGTCAAGTAAATTACTTAAATAAAGTATTTATGGAAGCTACTGGTGGTAAAGCTAAGTATAAGAATATGTTTGATTACTTAAATGATAAGTTACCTAAGATGTTAGCTAATCTAGAAATCTTAAGTGATGAATTAGATAAGAATCTAGAAACTCAAGTAGTAACTAAAACAGTGACTTATAGAAAAGCTATTTTACTTAAAGCTTTAGATCTAATGTCATTTGATAGTGCTTTTACATTTAAGATGTTAAAGTTTGTATACTATTTTGAAGATAAAGAAATGGGTGGAGAGTCAGAGTATGATGATCTTATTATGCCTAAGCCTTTAGTTGATTCTATTTTAAAGAATGCTTTTGTTTACGCTAAATCTATTAAAGCTTTATCTGTTTCATCAGATGAATTTTTAACAAAGATTAAAGAGTTAAAAGATATTCCTTTAGATGAAGAATCTGTTAGCATTATTAAGGCTAAACAAGATAAAGATACTCTAGAAATTGAAACTCTAGATCCTGTTGGTTTTGAAGGTAACCCTATTTTTCATTATAGATTAATGGTTGCTGAATGGCAAGCTAATAGATATAAGTTAAACAAAGAAACTAAACAGTATCTTGAATTAAAGTTAATGGATATGAAGTTAAAAGGTAAAGATAGTAATGATGCTAGTCTACAAAGACAAATTGAATATACTTCTAAGCGTATTAACAAGTTAGAGTATTCAATGGCTAAAGCTGAGAAATCCGTAGGTGGGTTAGACTAATATGAGTACAATGATGGAGTACCAACAGACATTTGGAAAGATCAATCCTAATGCACCTTTACAGATTAAATCTTTAAGGGAATCAGGTATTATTGATCTAGCTAGTGGTTTTTGTACTTATTATGATAATGACTTTGAGCAGACTAAACCTGACGATTCAGAAGTTATGAAAGCTCGTGAGTTAACATTGTCTAAGACTATGCCTAGAGAGACTTATGGTTTAGCTTACAATACCAATACTACTAATTTGTTTAATCTTTACTATAATGATTTTCAAATTAAAGATGACTTTGATTATAGAGAACAACTTTTTGTTAACTTCTTATCTAATCTAGGTGGACCTACATTAAGAAACTTTATTCAGGTTCAGTTAAAGAATCAGTATCTATCACCATCACATGTTCTATACCTTCAAGAAACTATGGATTTACTATTAGGTAGAACTGATAGACGTTTAGTAGCTAATGAATCATGGTCTTCATTATTATATCATGAGACTAGAGATTACACTAGTGCTATTTCATCTATTAAAGATCTATTAGGACCTAATTACCCTGTAGTAGATGCTAGATTTGATGAGTTAATTTCATTATGGTTAAAAACATCAGCAGGAATGGATGATTTAATCTGGTTTAATAAATTAGTATGGGGTAGACCTTTACCAGGACGATTCGAATGAAAACCAAACTCTTTTATGGCCTTGAAGATGATGATACACCATCTGAAGAGACTGATGAAAGTACAGACCAGTATGGTGATCCTGTCAGTAATGAAACAGACGACGAATCTGTATCGTCGTCTGATGGTGATATGCCTGACGATGGTATGTCAGATAACCCAGACGATATGGATGATTCTGATGGTTTTGGTGAGGATGATACTGATTCAGATAAAATTAACGATAATCCAATTGGTCCTTTAAATACATTATTAGTTTATCGTAAGCAGGAATTAGAAGAAAATCAAAAAACTAATTTACCTCAATATAAATTAATTAATAACATCTTAGATGCTAGAGATGATGGTAAAGATCCTGTAGCTAGTGAAATATTAGCTAATGCAGATCTTAAGTCTAGTCCTTCTAATAAAGCTGTTTTGTTAGATGATGAGACTACTTCTAATCCAGACGATGATGATGCTGAACAATATGAAAAATTTGAGTATGAAGATTTATCTATTGAAAGTTACTTAGATAGATTTTATAGAAAAGATCAATTTAATAATCTAGTTCCTATTACTGAAGCTTGGGATACTGATTCTTCGAGAGCACGTGATGCTGTAATGTACGATCGCTTAGGAAACGCTGTAGGTACTGTAGCAGGTGGTGTAGGACGTGGAGCTAAGGCAGTAGGCCGTGGTATTAAAGGTGCCGCTGGAGCTGCTGGACGTGGTGCTAAAGCTACTGGTAAACTAGCTGGTAAAGGTGCACAATATGCAGGTAAGAATGGCTTAATAGGTGCATCAGTAGTAGGTAAAAAACTATCTGAAAATATTAAAAAAGATATGGTATCTTTAAACAGATTTATAGATAAACATAAAAATAATTATAGTGGTCTATTAAGAAAGCTAACTGAACTTAAGAAAGAAGTTTTCATTAGGAATAAGTTACCTCACGATGGACAAAAGTATAATAATGTTAAAGTATTAGAAAAGTTACTAATACCTCATACTAATGACTTAGTGAAAATATTTAGTACTCAATTACCTTTTTATAAAGAAATTGGTATTATTTCAATTAATGGTGTTAGAAGTTATGAGAAATACTTATCTACTATTATAGATAGTGTAAATAGTGAAGAGATGATTAATTTATCTTTAAATAAATTAATCACTAAAAACTTATATGAACATTTAATGAAAAAAGATAATCATGATGATGAGTTTGATAGTAAAGAAACTACTACTTTTGAAAGTAAGTTAACTTTACCTGGTAATAAAATACTATTAGGTGCTTTCCCTAAATCAGGTATTAATACTTATAGTGATTATTTTGATGCATTATCTAATTCTAAGTTAATTATATTCTCTAGTGCTGGTAATCTAGATTATTCTATTAACTACTTAAACAAAAAAGAATTACTTGAATTAATAGATACGACTATTAAACTAGTTAAAATGTTAGAAGAAAGTAGTACTGTGTTTAACAAACTAACAGGTATCCAAGAATCTATTCTTAAACTTACTAAGCATTTTAACTTATTAGAGAAAAGTAAACAATTTGCTTCTTTAGATAAAAAACAAAGAGAGATTATTAAAGATTTCTCTAGCTCATATTTAAAATATACTAATCAAGTATATTTAGATCCTTATTTGAATATCAACAACATGTATTTTAATGATGTGAAGTATCTAGTTCACTTTGTAAAAGCTCATTTATAGGAGAAACTAAAATGGCTGAAGGTTTTACTAAGATTGATAACTCTGCAAAAGACTTACCTAAACAGGTTCAAAAGAACTTAGAAGGTGATAAGTCTATGTATCAGACATATGGTGACACTAGTAAGAGTGTTAAAGATATGTTTGGTAAATCTAACCAGACTAATACCTTAAGTGGTGTTGAAATGTCTAATGAAAAAAGAAAGTCTCGTAGATAATATATATTAATAATTTGGACATATTGTCCAGTACTGGTCAATTTTAATTTTAAAGAGGTTTACAATGGCTATTAACACAACGTTGTTTGGTGCACTCGAAGATCTAGATGAAGATGTTGGTGGTGATGACGAAGTTGAAGAGTCTGGTGTATCAGAAGATATCACTGATGCAGAAGACGACGTAGAAGGTACTGAAGAAGTTATTGATGGTGCTTCTACTGATCTTGAGACTCTTGAAGAAATCAAAGATGTACTAGAAGATGCTGCTGAAGAAGGTGAAGGTATTGATGAGACTGCTGCTAAGGTAGTTGAAGTTGCTGTTGAGTCAATCTATGCCCGTCTAGGTATCCCTGCTTCTAACATTTTGGGTTCTGCTGAATCATTCAGTAATGTCCGTAGTCGTAAGACTGCTACTAAGATGGCCGCTGAAGCTATCAAAGATACTATTGTTCGTGGTTGGGAAGCTGTTAAGAAGTTCTTCAAAGATCTTTGGAAGAAGATTAAAGAACTTTATGCACGTTATATTACTGGTGCTGGTCGTCTTGAAGCTAAGGCACGTAAAGTACGTAAGTACATTGATTCACGTGGTAGTACTAAAAAGAAAGATACAATTGATAATAAGTCTTATGCTGCAGCTTTTGGTGC
>JABEBX010016939.1_pt1 | contig 13946 bp, 14 predicted proteins | sample 7245971 | NCBI WGS metagenome assembly JABEBX01 (sample SAMN14506365, study PRJNA622280) | hot springs metagenome | biome: hot spring [ENVO:00000051]|acidic hot spring [ENVO:00002120]; feature: spring [ENVO:00000027]|sediment [ENVO:00002007]; material: sediment environment [ENVO:01001048]... | reverse complement strand
GGGCCGCGCCTGCGGCCGGTTATCCAGACCCAGCACCGCAAGCACATGCCCCTCCAACTCCTCCGGCAGATAGATGGCCCCTTCGCGCACGCGAAACGTACCTGCGCCGGTCGTCTTGGCGGCGAGCCTGACGCCAAACGCCTTCTCCATCGCGGCAACGCTGCCGCTCAGGTACAGGGTTCGCCTGCCCGGCTGGCGAGCCATCTTCGCGGTAAGACCAAACTCCCTGGCGAACGCTCTCACCAAGCGAACCGAGGCCGGATTCGCTCCATGCCGGCTCGCAAACTCATCCCGTGTGAGCCGTTTCGGCGGCACTCCCTCACGCAGCGTGAAGGGCGTTCTGGGAGCCACCATCACCGATACGGTGACGGCTTCCGTCTCTCCTGCGGCCGCCTGCGACACAGCCTCCTTCGCGGCTTCCGGCGCGGCTTCCGGCGGAAACGGTCTTCTCTCACTGCCCGCCAAAGGCACTCGGCGTTGGGATGAAAAGCGGGACGTAGTGGACATAATGCTCTCCTTTGCCGAACAGACTGCGGTACAAAGCTGGTTTTGAAAGGGCCCGGCCTTAGCTTGAAGGATACGGGCTTTAGCCCGTACATCAACGCAACAAAATCAGTGGGCTTTAGCCCCTGAGGGACGGTTCTCCCACAATTCAGACCTTTGCCACACGCCGCTCCCGCGGCGGCATTCTGATTTGGATGCGTCTTGCGTCGATCAGGAGCAGCCTTTGGCTCCTGCCGCTGAGCAGCATCTCGCATCTCGCAAAAGACTAAGATCGTACGCATGGATCTTCACGCAATTCAATCCGCCCTGCGCGAGCAGCACTTCGATGGATGGCTCTTTTACGATCACCATCATCGCGATCCGATCGCCTATCGAATCCTGGGCCTCGACGAGAACAGCTTCGTCTCCCGGCGCTGGTTTTACTTCGTACCAGCGGACGGAGAGCCCCGCAAGCTCGTCCATCGCATCGAATCCGGCAAGCTCGATGCCCTGCCGGGCAGCAAGGAGGCATACTCCTCCTGGCAGGAACTCGAACAGAAGCTGGAGGCCATGCTGGACGGCTCCACGACCATCGCCATGCAGTACTCTCCACGCAACGCCATCATGTACATCGCAATGGTCGATGCCGGCACGGTCGAACTCGTGCGCTCGATGGGCAAACAGGTCGTCAGCTCCGCCGATCTTGTCAGCATCTTCGAGGCCGTCCTCAGCGAGCGGCAGATTGCCTCTCACTTTGAGGCCCAGCGCCGTCTGGACGCGGTCCTCGACGCCGGCTGGAAGTACATCGGCGAATCCATTCGCGACCGAGCCCCGCTCACGGAGTTCGACGTCATCCACTTCCTCCGGCAAGGGATCGAGAGCTCCGGCCTCTGGACCGACCACGGCCCCAACTGCAGCGCCGGGCCCAACTCCGCCGACTCACACTACGAGCCCACCCCGGACCACTCACGCTCCCTCCGCAACGGTGACTTCATCCTCATCGACATCTGGGCCAAACTGGCCAACGACCCCGAGGCCATCTGGTACGACATCACCTGGACCGGCGTCATCGGCCGCGATCCCACTGCGCGCGAGCAGCTCATCTTCAACACCGTCCGCGACGCTCGCGACGCCGCGATTGAGGCCATCCAGCGCGCCTTCACCGCAGGCCGTCCCATCGCCGGCTGGGAGGCCGACGACGCTGCCCGCGCCGTCATTCGCGACGCCGGCTTTGGCGAGTTCTTTACCCATCGCACCGGCCACAACATCGCCATCACCCTCCACGGCAACGGAGCTCATCTGGATAACCTCGAAACCCACGACGAGCGCCTGCTTCTGCCCAACACCTGCTTCTCCGTCGAACCCGGTATCTACTTCCCCGGAGAGTTTGGCATTCGCAGCGAGATCGACATGATCACCCGTCCCGGCGGCGCCATCGTCACCGGCCCCCTGCAGCGCGAGCTGCTGCGAATCTGAGAGCGCACCTGAAAGCGGGCCGTCGTGCGTAGTGAGTAGAGCCTGCGCACTCTCTACTCACTACGGTCTGTCTTTCTGCTATAGAATCGACAACGATGGCCACGCCAACGCAACAACCGCAAGCCGCTCCACCGGACCCCGGCGAAAAGTCGATGTTTCCCGTCTTCGTGCTTATCGCGGGCTGGCTGATTCCCGGCGCCGGGCATTTTCTGGTAGGCAAGTGGGTGCGGGCTCTCCTCATCTTCGCCTCCATTCTCACCATGTTCACATTCGGGGTGGAGCTGCTCGGCAAGGTCTACCTGGCAAACACCGGCGATCTCCTCGACATACTGGGCTTTTCCGGCCAATTAGGCATGGGGCTCCTGTATGTGCTCGCCCGCCTCTTCGGCTGGGGCGCCTCCTCGATCGCCAACACACTCTCTGACTACGGCACCAATTTTCTCGTCGTCGGGGGCCTGCTGAATATCATCGCGGCCGTGGATGCACACTCGCTGGCCAATGGCAGAAAGGCCTTGCTCTGATGCTGACGCAATTCTCCGCCGCGCTGATCTTCGCCCTCTGCATCTCCGTGGTCTTCGGCATCACGCAGCGCGCCCATCCAAAGATGATGATTCGCTTCGGAGCCCTCTGCTTCGCGCTCATGGCAGGCGCGGTCATCGTAGCCAGTTGGGCCATGTGGGCCATCAAACACTAGCAGCCGGTAGTGAAAGTCCGGTTTTCAAAGGGCGGAACTTTCGCCCTGAAGGGTACGGGCTTTACAAGCTGCGGAAAAACTTGCTGCTTTGAAAGGGCGCTTTAGCTTGAAGGGTACGGGCTTTAGCTTGAAGGGTACGGGCTTCAGCTTGAAGGGTACGGGCTTTAGCCCGTACCTGGAGTTTCTACATTTTGGAGTCAGTAGATAGTTGAACATCAGGCTCTTTGTTCGACCAGCCCCATCTCTGTCATCCTGAGCGGAGGCTCTCGCGGCTTCATGCGAGAGCCGGAGTCGAAGGACCTGCCACCAAGCCTATTCCACCCCAAATGTTCGCCTCTTTCAGGCGAGAATCAAACGCGGCTGGAGGATCTTCCGTTGCTGTTGCTGTTGCTGTTGCTGTTGCTCTTGCTCTTGCTCTTGCTCTTGCCCTTGCTGTTGCTCTTGCAAGGGGCAAGGGCGAAGACGCGCAACGGGTTTGGGCGAAGGCATACGTGCCAAAGGAGACGCCTGAAAGATGCAGGCTGTTGGGGCTAACAGGCTTGGTGGCAGGTTCTTCGGCTACGCAGCCGCAAAGAGCGCGGATGCTCCGCTCAGAATGACAGTGTATCCTTGTTCACTTCCACACCAACGGCGACCAACCCTGCATGTTTGCTCTCAAACGGAATCCGCTTCACGAAAAATGTAGAAACTCCAGGTACGGGCTTTAGCCCGTACATAAAGGCACAGAATCAAGGGGCTTTAGCCCCTGAGGGAATGCATTGGGGCGGATTTCGCTCGAAGCCAGGCCTCTTTTCGCAGCCTCTTTAGCCCCCGGCGGAAGGTTCTCCCACACTTCAGACTTTTGCCGCAGGCCGTAGGGGCGGCTACCAACTGCTGGATGGAGCGACCGGCGAGGCCGGGCAGCCCATCGGCCAGGTACTGGCGGATGGGGACCCCTAACATGCGGCCGCTCTCGACGAGGAAGAAGATGGCCGCGATCTTCGGTCCGGCTTCTGTGCTCTCCAGATGCAACCAATCTTCTTCGATGGCTATGGGACGCATCGAGTTTCGGCCCGGTTGGCCGATAGCTCGATCACGGGACGAATTATCCGGAGATCTGGTCGATCGAGGCCGTGATGGGGTTGTCCTCTCACACCGCTACGGAGGAACCGGCAACACAGGCATCGTCAAGCTGGGCGTGAGATATAAATAAATAGGCACACGCATTTGAGGTGCGAGAGAGCGGGACGATCCGTTGCAGAAATACTTCTTGGTCGCATTGGGCGGCGCACTTGGCGCTCTACTCAGGTTCTGGGTAGGCGTGGTCGTTACAGCCAGGATGGGACTGCGGTTTCCTTATGGCACACTCATCATCAATATCACCGCATGCATCATCCTTGGGTTCTCTCTGGAGTTCCTTGGCAGGCATGTGGAACTGAATCCAGCATGGCGCTATCTGATTCCTGTCGGCTTTGTGGGCGCCTATAGCACCTTCTCGACATTCGAGTGGGAGATGTATTCCAACCTGCAAGCTGGGAGCTTTCTGATTGCGGGGCTATATTTTTCCTTAAGCATTATGCTTGGATATGCGGCAATCTGGGGCGGCGTCACCCTTGCAAAGGCTTTGCCATAAGAGCCAGAAAAGATGAGATCTATCGATCGCAGCGCAACGCGGTCCGCGTCCCTGAAGGAGGATCATGCTAACCACGGGCAAGGCGGTGAAAGTCTCCATCTATACCAACGATGGAGCATCCCGCCATGGAGTCTCGACGTACACAAGCATCATCGATTTCTTGTTTTTTCGTGGCGTCTGCGGGGCAACGGTGATGAAAGGAATCGCCGGATTTGGCGCCGACCACCATCTTCACAGCAACGAGATCCTTGCTGTCTCGGACCATCTGCCAATCAAGATCGAGTTCATCGAAACGAAAGAAAAGGTGGACGAACTCTTGGGCAAACTCAAGGACCTCGTAGGCTCTGGAATGATTGAACTGCAGGAGACAGTCATTGCGAAGGCCGCAACGGTATCGCGGCGCGAATCCGTTGAGCTTCCCGGCGCCAGGATGGAGGGGAAGGCCAGGATGATGCGGATCTACATCGGCGAGGCCGACCAATGGCATGATAAGCCCCTGTACGAGGCTCTCCTGACGGCCATGCGGGCTCACGATCTTGCCGGAGCAACCGTCTACCGCGGCATCCTCGGCTACGGAGCCACGGGCAAGATTCATAAAGAGAAAGCATTCGAACTGGGGCACGATGCTTCGGTGATGATCTCGGTCATCGATTCGGAGGAAAAGATCGAGGGCGTGCTGCCGCTGCTCGATCAGATGATCCCCCAGGGCTCCGTGGTGCTCTCTGACGTGGATGTCATCCGGTATATGCACCGTGCGCACGCCGGAACCCCCGATGGAACCCCCGATGGAACCGAAGCACAGAGGTGAGCCATGAAGGAACAATTTCGCGCCAAGTTGTTACGCATCCACTTCATTGAAGCAGACCGGTGGCATGGAGATCGGTTGCACGAGGCGATCGTGAAGAAGTGCAAGGAGCTTGGGATTGCCGGCGCCACCGTCTACCGCGGCATCGAAGGCTTCGGGGCGAGCACCCATATCTATGGTGCTCATACCCTTTCCATCTCAAAAAACGTTCCGATCATGGTCAGCATCATTGACACGGAAGATCAGATCGAGAAGCTATTGCCTCATCTGGATGAGATGATTCCCGGCGGGCTGATTGCCATCTCCGCAGTGGACGTGATCCGCTACTCCCGCACAGCAGCCGCGCCTGAAGCGCTCCCTGCTGGATCCAGCCAGCTATAGCTTCCTGGGATAGCCTCGAAGCCCTTTTCGTCCCCGCATCTCCGTCCGCAAACAGGCGATTACGTCAGCGTTGTCGCCGGGCGAAAGCTGCCGCGCCAGGGTATCTCGCCCTGCCGTAATGGCACCGCCAGCAACGCATAGTAGTTATCGGCCAAATAACCTTCATAACCCTCCCATGTTCCGTTCCACTGCTTCCAATCAGCGGAGAATCCCTGTTCGTTGGTTCCATCGAAGCCGCGCCTGCCGTACGCATCGAGCATGGAAAACAGAATCTCGTCGGCCTCCGCATTGCGGCCCAGGTCGTAGAGGGCAGCCAATGTAAAAAAGGCAAATGAGGCGGTGGCCCCGCCATTTTCATAATGCTCGAAACCGTCTGCATTATCCGGCTGAGAGCCGCAGCCCCAGCGGACGCTCTTGTCGATGCAGTCGCCCGGAGCCACCGTAACAAGATTGCCGGGGAGACCCAGGGAGAAGTTGTGGTAGCCAACTTCCTTCATCTTGGCCATCAGCTTGTCCATCATGGCGTTTGCCTCCGGGCGCTCCACCAGTCCGTAGTGAATGGCGATGCCGTTCACCCAGAGAAAATAGTCGTCGTGGAGTTGCCCATCGGCGCTGCGCCAGCCTGCGAGTACCCCCGTGACCGGATTGAAGAAGCACTTGAAATAGGCGGCGCGCAGCTTTTCCGCCGCCGCCAGGTAACGCGTGGCATCCTCGGCTCGGCCCACTCGCTTCGCCATCATCGCCATATTGGGAAGAGCACGGTAGGCAAGAGCGTTGGCGTATGCGTCCTCGTAACCAAAGCCGATGGTGTTCCACCAGTTGGACGGCCTCAATAGGGGCGCTCCATCCCTGGTGGACTTCCATGTCCCGGAATCGCCGCTGACTCTATATTGGATGAGCCCATCGCCCTTGGTATCGGTGGCGAGCATGGCTTCAGCCCAGTTGCGTATGCCGCTGTAGTTCTTCTTCAACCATGCATCTCTGCCGCCGTCACGAACACAGTTCGCAGGATGCGATGTCGGCGTACTCGTAGTAGCAAAATGCGCAGGTATCGCTGGCGGTGTTGTTGGAAAGCGCCGGAAACTTTGGATTAAGCTGCAAGCTGTTGAGCCAGTTGCGGCGGAACGGATCGAAGCGCGAATCACCCTCGATCCCAGCCACATGGGGATAGATGGCAGTGACTTCGAGCGTGTAGATGACGCTCTGATGCGCTGCTGTAGCTGCTGGAAGCGACAGCGTTGCACGCTGCTCCAGGGGAACGTGATGCCCCTTGGCGCGGAGACAGGTATAGGTCAATCCGGCATCGGGAACGCTGGAGGTCAATCGCAGAGAGCCTTGTCCCGGAAGGTGCATCACGGCAGGCGTCGCCAGCAGTCTGTCCTTGCGAAAGATACCGAGCACGGTGCCAGGAACTTGCTTCAGGTCGAGATGGAAGACGATAGGCGAGGAATCGAACTCTTTGGACCAATTGGAGGTAAGCACCATGCGCGCGCCGCTGAGTTCGAATGTCCACGCGGCCGGAGAGTCGGTGCGTGCCGCCACGGGGCGATACTCCACGCGCCGCACGCCGAGCGCGTCGGCGACCGATGCTCTGTAGCCGCCGGAAGAACTATCTGCGGCGATCGCATTGGCGCCGCGCCTGCCCAGGCCCAGGCCATCCAGATTCAGGCTCACGAAATCCGGCGCGGTCGGCGATACTGCGAGGGCGACATACGGGGAGCTAAATGATATCTCCGGGGCTGCATTGCCGATGATCTCCGCGCCAGCCCGGTGTGCACGAAGAAACGCAAGGGCCGTTGTCGCTCCAATCGCCTTGATGAAATCCCTTCGTTGGTGCATCGTGATCTTCTCCCTCATCGTTCCAAAGCTGGATGAGCCCTTCGATAGTGTAAGCGGCGTTCAGCAGGAACTCCCTATCGCTCGGTCTGCGCGCCTGATCCAACGGAAGCGCCAAGGGGAGGTTCCCAATTGCGCGATCAACGAACGGTCAGTAGAGCTTCTATGATGGAAAACGATGGCATCTCTCTTCCCTACTCCCAAGGTCGCCGGCGTCACCAAGGCTACCGCCAGGCGGCAGATGCTCAAGCAGCTCGTCTGCTCGGACGCCCCTGAGCAGGCTCTTCGCTACCACGGCTTCCGCGTCATTGCCGGCGTCGACGAGGTCGGCCGCGGCGCGCTCTTCGGCCCCGTCGTCGCCGCCGCCGTCATCCTTCCCACCCGCATCTCCTGCCTCGCCCGCATGGGCCTCACCGACTCCAAGCAACTTACCCGCGAGCGGCGCGAGCAGCTCGATCGCACGATCCGCAACGTCGCTCTGGCCTTCGCCATCGCCGAGGTCGACGCCGAAACCATCGACCGCGTCAACATCTACCAGGCCTCGCGCCTCGCCATGCTACAGGCCGTTCAGCGCCTCGCCGTGGCGCCCGACCACCTCCTGATCGACGCCATGCGCCTCGATCTCTCCCAACTCTCCCACCCCTGCGCGCAGACCTGCCTCTACTACGGCGACGCGCTCTCCCTCTCCATCGCTGCCGCCTCCGTCATCGCCAAAGTCTATCGCGACGCCCTCATGCGAGCGTTCGACCTGCTCCACCCTCAGTACGGTCTCGCCGCGCACAAAGGCTACGCCACCGCGGAGCACCGCAGAGCGCTCCGCGAGCATGGCCCCTGCCCGCTCCACCGCAAGACCTTCGCTCCGGTAGCCGCCGCCAACTGCACGCCCGCTGCATCCAATACCCCAGGCGTACCCGGCATCCAGGAACACCCAAAGGAGAACACCAAATGGGACTAAGACTTCTCTGCATCACCGCGCATCCTGACGACGAATGTTTTGCCTTCGGTGGCGCACTGGCGCTCGCCGCTCAGCGCAACGTTGAAACCAGCATCCTCTGCCTGACCGACGGCAGCGCCGGCTCCCAGCGCGGCCCCGCAACCTCCGCCCATGAACTCGGCCAGATCCGCCGCTCCGAGTTCGCCGCATCCTGTAAGATCCTCGGCGTACACCACCACGAGATCCTCGACTACCAGGACGGCCAACTGGAGCACGAACCCCTCTCCAGGCTGGCCGCCAGTCTCGTGCAGCGCATCCGCACCCTGCGGCCCCAGGTCATCGTCACCTTCGGCGGCGACGGTGGCCTCAACACCCACGCCGACCACACCACCGTCTCCTGTGCCGCCACCGCTGCCTTCCATTGGGCCGGCAGCCCCAAGCGCTTCCCCACCCTTGGCGACCTCTACACCGTACAGCGCCTCTACTATCTCACCGTAGACTACTTCGTCGAAGACCGCCCCCGCCACATCCCCGCACCCTGGACCCTCACCCTGGACGCAAGCTCGGTTCTCCCGCTCAAACTCCAGGCGATGCAAGCCCACACCACCCAGGCGCCCCTGATGCAACGCGCCCGTCCCATCTTCGACGAGCACGGCAACGAAGAGCGCTACACTCTGGCTGCGGCCATCGCCCCCCAGCCCGCCAGGCAATCCACCGACATGTTCGAAGGCGTCGCCGAGTAGCCGTCCCGCGCAGCTCTTGCTGTGGCTTTAGTCCTGAACAACGGCCGCAACCTTCACCGTACTCGTCTTCTTACGCGCCCAGAACCCCACCCGCACCAATAACAACACCGTCAACACGGCCGTCACCTTCCACGGAGTCCGCACGCCCGTCTTCACCAGCCACCAGAAGTGTACGCAGGCCAGTATCCCCGCCAGGTAGATCAGCCGGTGCAGCCGCTGCCAGTTCTTCCCTTGCATCGCGCGCAGCACTGGCCGCGGAGAGGTCAACGCCAGCATTAATAGAATTACCCACGCCGCAAACCCCACCTGGATAAACTTCCGCTTCTGGATATCATCCAGAATCGTTGGCCAGATCAGCTTCAACTGCCTCCAGGGCTCCAGCAGGCGACCGGCGCCGATCCCCTCCATCGCCGCCGGAACGTTATATCCGCTAAACAGAAACACATACGTAAACAGGTGCAGGGTTGCGTAGAAGAACGCGTACAGACCAACCATCCGCCGAAACCGCACCAGCCAGCCGAGCCCCTGCCCCCGGGCGCCCACCGGCAGCCGCCGCAACGGCGTAATCGCCAGGTCGGTCAGCAGGATCCACAGCGCCCAGTTCCCCGTAAAGTGCGTGATGTAGTTGACCGGATCGGGCACCATCGCCAGCGACCCATTCCAGTACATCCGCAACAGATACAGGAGCGGCAACAAGCAAAGCGCATGCACCACAACCTTCACATAAGGAATCGCACGAACCGACATACGCTCCACACGCGCCGCAGCAGGGCGCTCTCTACTGTCTACTCTCTACTCTCTACTCTCTACACCCTGCTTTTAGAAGTCTTTGCGCAGATTCATCCCCGCATACATGGACGCCACCTGGTCGCCATAGCCGTTGAACATCAACGTCGGCACCGTCTGCGGAAAGATGGTGTACTTGTTCAGCAGCCGCTCATGCGCCTGCGACCAGCGCGGATGGTCCACCTGCGGATTCACGTTCGCATAAAATCCATACTCATTGGGCGCCATCTCATTCCACGTCGTCGGCGGCATGTCCTTCACAAATTTGATCTTTACAATCGACTTCGCCGACTTGAATCCATACTTCCACGGCACAATCACCCGCACGGGGGCTCCCTGTTGGTTCGCCAGCGTCTCTCCATAGCTTCCAAACGTGAGCAGCGTCAGCGGATTCATCGCCTCATCCATCCGCAGCCCCTCCGAGTACGGCCACGAAATCCCCGACGGCAGAATCTCATCGCGCGGGTCATCCCGGGAGATGAACTGGAGAAACTTCGCCTTCGGCAGCGGCTCAACCACCTTGATCAGCTCCGAGAGCGGAAATCCATCCCACGGGATCACCATCGACCACGCCTCAACGCAACGGAACCGGTACACGCGCTGCTGCATCGGCTGCAGATGGTACAGCTCGCCGAACTGGAACGTTCGCGGCTTGGCGACCTCCCCCTCCACGCGCACGTTCCACGGATAGGTCACCAGGGTGTGCGCATGCTTCGCTGGATCGTCTTTGTTCTCGCCAAACTCATAGAAGTTGTTGTAGCTCTTGGCTATTCCCTCCGGTGTTGTGGCGCGATCCGGCACCGTATAGTTTGTCTTCGCCAGGTTGTCGATTGCGACCTCCGCACGCGCCTTCCCCGGCAGCGCCGCCGCGACCCCCATCGCTCCCAGCCCCGCCATCAGCGTCCGGCGGTTCATCTGGAACCACTCGTACGTCGCCCGGGGCGTAACCTCCGACGACGGAATCTCCTTCTCCCGGTCCTTGAGCAAAAGCAATGGCCGCCTCCTCATCTCGTGAGAGCTTGTTATCCCACCCTCACACCATCAGACGTGAAAATGCTCCCCCGGTTACAAAATTCTCAATCCTCCGTTGGATATTCCACCGTTTGCCGCACCATCCCTCGAACCAGGAACAGAATCGTACCCACCATGGCCACAAAACCCGCCAACAACAACTCCCAGTGGAAGTTAGGCCGCGACACCGCAATATATCCAAACCCCGCCAGCGCCAGCAGCGGAGGCAACGGATACAGCCACATACGGAACGGCCGGTGCATCTCCGGCTGCCGCACCCGCAACACCATCACCCCCACATGCTGCAACCCAAACTGCAGCACAATCCGCAGCACCACCAGCGCCGCAATCACATCGGCCAGCGAAAAGAAGCAAAACGCACACGCCATCCCGGCCAGGGTCAACAGAGCCACGTACGGAAATCCGCGCGTCGGATGCAGCCTTCCAAACACCGCGGGAAAGTTTCCATCCCGCGCCGCCGCATACGGAATCCGCGAGTACCCGAGCAGCAGCGAGAAGACGCTGGCAAACGCCGTCACCATCACCAGCACCGCCGCCAGCCTCCCCAGCCACAACCCCGCCGCCGCGCCCATCCCAGGCGTATACGCCACGCGCATCATCTCGCCGAGCAGCGCCTGCCGAGCCTCCATCCCCTGCACCCCTGTGCCTTGCGCCGCCACAATCGCCGGCGACCCCAGCACCGCCAGCACGCTCGCATTCAATCCCAGGTACAACAGCGCCACAATCCCAATCGAGAGCAGCACCGCGCTCGGAATCGTTCGCTCCGGCTGGCGCACCTCCTCCCCCAGAAACGTCACGTTGTAGTACCCCCAGTAGTCGTAGGTGGCAATCAGCATCGCCGAACCAAGTCCCACAAAGAACCCGTGGTCCAATCTCCACGCACCGGCTGGAAACGCGACCACCCGCGACCACTGCCCATGCAGCAGACCGGTCACCATCGCCCACCCAATCGTTCCCAGCACCACCACCAGCATCCCGGTTGAAATCCCCCGCGTCCGCGCCAGCCGCCGATACAGCAGCACCACGGCCAGCACCACCGCGGCAATGGCCAGCCATGTCGCCCGCCCCACCGTCACCCCAAAGCTGTAAACCCCCACATGCAGCGCATGCACCGGGCTTCCACCCAAGGCTCCCGCACCCATGAATCCCGGCGCCAGAAACCCCGCATACTGCGTCAGCCCAATGCATCCGCTGGCCACGCTCAGCGGCGCCGACACCATCAGTTGAAACACAAACAGAAAGCTCAGCCATCGTCCCCACTGCCCTGGAAACATCTTCTCCAGGTAGGCATAGGTTCCGCCCTCCTGCGGCATCGCCGCGCCCAGTTCGGCCCACACCAGACCATCGCAAGCCGCCAGCCCCGCGCCCAGCACCCAGCCCAGCATCGCCTGCGGCCCGCCCATGGCGGCCAGCAGCAGCGGCAGCGTCAGGAACGGCCCCACGCCGATCATGTCCAGCAGGTTCAGCGTCACCGCACCGCGCAGCGTCAGCGACCGTTCCAGCACCTGACCCTTAACCCTCATCTCGCCAGTCTATGCAATTTGCTCGGAATTCTCTCGGCCATCCACCGCTCCGCCTCTATGCGGCCCGCATTGGGCCCTGCGCTCGATCTTCCTCACCCGCATCCACGGCCGACTCCTGTTTGCCCCGTAGGCCGTCCGCCGCATCGCCCAAATGTTCCCAGGTCCCTTGCCGTTCTCCTCACGCCTCCGGCGCAACCCTCTCGCGCCGCGCCGCGCCGCCCTGTGCGAAGCTATTCAGATGAAGCTTACCGCGCCCATCACCCTTGCGCTTTGTCTCACGCTGCCGCTTCCGCTCACCGCCCAGCAGGCACCCACGCCGCAACCCGCGCAAACCTTCACCGATCCCGCCAACCTCCGTGGCGAGCGCGTCTCCCCCTCCAACGGTCACGAGTTACCCATCGACCAGGGCGCGAGCGGTTTAGCCCAGCTTCTTCGCAAGCTCAACACCCGCGCCTCCTTGCTCCTGATCACCGCCCACCCCGACGATGAAGACGGCGGCATGCTCACCCTCGTCTCCCGCGGGCTCGGCGCACGCGTCGCCACCCTCACCCTCAACCGCGGCGAAGGCGGCCAGAACTTCGTCACCGGCGACTTCAATGACTCACTCGGGCTCATCCGCACCCAGGAACTCCTCTCCGCCGACCGCTACTTCGACACCAGCCAGTTCTTCGGCGACGAGGTTGACTTCGGCTTCTCCAAGACCCGCGACGAGTCCTTCCAGCAGTGGGGCCACGAGCGCGTCCTCTACGACGCCGTTCGCGCCATCCGCATCTATCGACCGCTCATCATCGCCGCGGTCTTCATCGGCAACGTCACCGACGGCCACGGCCAGCACCAGGTCTCCGGCGAGATCGCCCAGGAGGCCTTCAAAGCCGCCGCCGACCCCAACGTCTTTCCCGACATGATCCAGCAAGGCATCCTCCCCTGGCAGGCGCTCAAGGTCTACGCCCACGTCCCCTGGGCCAATGTCACCGATAAGGGCGTCTTCGACTACGCCACCAACCAGTACGTCCCGGCCCGCTTCACCAACTACCTCACCGGCCAGATCACCACCACCAAACCCACCGCCGACGTGCTCATCCCCGAAGGCGACACCGACCCCCTCCTGACCGCCGCAGCGGCCAATCCCGCCGATCTGCCCGCCAGCCTCTCCGCCGCCTCCGCGGACACACCGCTCTCCTACGTTCAGTTCGCCCGCATCGGCCTGGGCTTGCAGCGCACCCAGATCAGCAGAACCATGCGCCTCCCCGGCTCCGGCCCCTACATCTCCAGCTACCACCTTTACGGCTCCGCCCTCTGTAACGCCCCAGCCGACGCCGGAGTTCCCTCTGCGGATTCGGTGATCTGGAGCGAAGGCACACGCGGCCCCGCCACAAACGCCGTCACTCCGCCCCTGAGCCAGCCGAAGGGGCGTGGCGCGCCGTCGCAGGCTCCCTGTATTGCGCGCGCACCCGCGCTCCCGCCCAGCGCCATTCTGCCCCAGGATCTGGCCAACCAACCCACCTTCTTCTCCGGCATCGACACCTCCATCGAAGGCATCGCCACGCTGGCCCCATCCGCCCCACCCTTGCTGCGCCTTCAACTCGCACGCATGGCGGAGAAGATCGCCACGGCCACGCGGGAGTTCAACCCAAACCACCC
>JABEBX010019868.1_pt1 | contig 13949 bp, 11 predicted proteins | sample 7245971 | NCBI WGS metagenome assembly JABEBX01 (sample SAMN14506365, study PRJNA622280) | hot springs metagenome | biome: hot spring [ENVO:00000051]|acidic hot spring [ENVO:00002120]; feature: spring [ENVO:00000027]|sediment [ENVO:00002007]; material: sediment environment [ENVO:01001048]... | reverse complement strand
CAACTAAACCGCACTTTGATGTTGGACATCGGCACCCACCGCACCGAACCATCGTTGTACATTTCATGCTCACCAGCGGGCAAAGCATTCCCGTTGCTGGGGTTCCTGCGTTGCGCGCGGGTGGTACACATGGATGAGACCACCTGGCGGGTCAATGGGGTCAATCAGTGGCTCTGGACGTTGTTGGATGACCAGCATACTCTTTTCCATGTCGATAAGAGCCGGGGGCAGAAAGTGGTAGAGAAGTTGCTGGGCGAAGTCTTTGGCGGCGTGCTGGTAAGCGACTTCTATTGCGGTTATGCCAAACTCTCGTCCCGCCAGCAGAAATGTCAAGATCACCGGTGGTAGGCCGCAGCGAACTCGGAGCCAGAGCCACGGCCGTATTGATGTCGGTGCTACGCACGGCCCGCCAGCAAAATCGCCCGCTCTTTGAAACCATCAAGACACTTCTCATGAACGCTTGGGCCGGAAAGAATCCCGGCCTGCTGACCGATATTCTGGATGATTCGTCCTGAACCTACCCGCAGCAGCCGCAGAGCGGTAAACAGTTACGATACGCCTTCACCTGTCCCTGCGTGGTTTGCCCCCGCGTAATTTGTTGCGATACCTGCGTGGGTGTGAGATGTTCAATCTGCTGGTTGCCCTGACTGGAGCAACCGGCGATGCCCAAGGAAAGAATTGCCGCAACCAGAATGTTAAATCGCACAGATTTCATAATCAAAGCTCCTTTTATCCGGATAAAACTATGTGCCTACATTCAAGCACCTCATTTGAAGTGCTTATGATTGTCTCGTTTGCGGCAGGTATGTCAATAAAAAAAAGCTTAAAAAAGTATAAAAATAACAGTGGGGGCGGCCATATTTACTGGAAGAAAAGGTTCCGGTTGGTTTTTGAGGGGAAAGTGAATTTTTTCAGGTTTGAGCGTTAGCAGTGGCATCCGCCGCCCGCCGATGCTAAAATATGAAATTCGGATTTGGCTACCCCGGACAGAGGGAGTAGCAAACTCCGGTCCGTGATGGCCGCGGAAGGTGTTTTTCGGGAAGCCGGATCAAAGGACGTGTTGGCCCGCGGCTGGCAGATGCGATGGTGTCTGCAAAGGCTGTTTATTGAGCCGGCACGCGGCGCGGTACGTATGGAAAGACGTATCATGAAAAGGTGAAATATGTTGCCGGTGTCTTCTGTTGATTGTGATTCGAAGACAACTGGTGTTGATACTCCGTCCGGATTTCGGACGTTCAGGAGGAATTTGTGAGTCACGCCACCCCTTCGCAGGTACAGCCGCCCGCTGCGGTCAGCACGGTTCCACTGGCCAATGCCAGCGCCAATATTCAGTTGCTCATTGAAAAAGGCAAATCGCAGGGATATTTGACCTACGAAGAACTCAATGAACTGTTGCCCGACGACGCCATTGCACCCGACCGGCTTGATGCGCTCATGCAGCGCTTTGATGATCTGGGGGTGGAACTGCTGGACGAAACGGAAGGCAACAAGCATATTGCGGCGCCATCGGCGGATGATCCGGACGAATCGCTGATGCGCGAGGCGGAAGAAGAAATCAACTCCATGAAGGAGGAGGATGAGGTTGCCGAAGCCGGCTCCAAACGCATTGACGATCCGGTGCGGATGTATCTCACGCAGATGGGTGAAATACCGTTGCTGACGCGGGATGAGGAAATCCGCTTGGCCAAGAAAATAGAATTAACCCGCATGGCCTTTCGCCGGAAGGTTTTGGAGAGCGATTACTGCATTCAAAGCGCGGTGGATATACTGGCGCAGGTGGAATCCGGCGAGTTGCCGTTTGACCGCACGATGCGCATTTCCACCGCGGAAGTGGATGCCAAGGGCACCATCAGCAAACGCATTCCGCAGAATCTGGGCACCATCCGGAAAATTCTGGCGCAGAACCGCGATGAATGGAACAAAATTCAGGATTCCGGAACCCATGAAACGCTCAAGGACGACATTCGCCGGCGCATGCGCAACCGGAGGCGCAAGGCTGTAACCCTGCTGGAAGAGCTTTCGCTGCGCACCAGTAAAGTCATTCCGCTGATGAAAAAACTTCAGTCCATCAGCACCAAGCTGACAGAATTGCATTTAGAACTGCATGATAAGTCCGTGCGGCTTTCCGAAGATGACCGGCAGGCGATGACCGATGAATACATGGGGTTGATGGACCTGGTGCTGGAAGATGCCGAGGCGCTGCAGCGCCGGTGCCAGAGTATTCAACTGGTGTTCAACGAATACGAAGACGCCAAGCGAAAACTTTCCGGCGGCAATCTGCGGCTGGTGGTTTCCATAGCCAAGAAATACCGCAACCGCGGTTTGTCGTTCCTGGATATTATTCAAGAAGGCAACACCGGGCTGATGCGGGCGGTGGATAAATATGAATACCGGCGCGGCTATAAATTCAGCACATACGCGACGTGGTGGATCCGGCAGGCTATCACACGGGCGATTGCGGATCATGCCCGGACGATTCGCATACCGGTACACATGATAGAAACCATGTCCAAGCTGCGGAATATCAGCAAGAAGCTGCTGCAGGATTTGGGCCGCGAGCCGACCATTGATGAAATTTCCAAGGAAGCCAAAATGCCGGTGACGGAATGCCGGCGCGTGTTGAAAATTGCCCGGCATCCGATATCACTGGATCGTCCGGTGGGGGAATCTGAAGATTCTTATTTCGGCGATTTTATTGAAGATGAAGCTGCGGAAAATCCGGTGGAAACCGCCACTCAGGAAATGTTGCGTGAACGAATTGATCAGGTCCTGAAAACCCTGACCTACCGTGAGCGGGAAATTATTAAATTGCGTTACGGCATTGGCGACGGGTACACCTACACGCTGGAAGAAGTTGGGCGGATATTCAAGGTCACGCGCGAACGTGTGCGGCAGGTGGAGGCCAAGGCCCTGAGAAAATTGCAGCATCCGGTGCGATCAAGAAAACTGGAGGGCTTTCTGGATGGTTCCATTCTTGCGACGCTGGGCGTCATTCCGCCGGGTGCCAAGCCGGAGACTGGGGATGGGGATGATGAGTCCGAAGCGGAAGCAACAGATGAGTCCGGTGAAAAGTAAGTCCACAACGCTGCGGACGCTATGAATCGTGTGGGATCGGCCGGATTAGGGATCGTCAAAAAATAAATTCGCGTTTTATGACGCAGAAGTTTTTGCCGCCGGCGAGACGCGAGCGACGAGCATCCCTCGCTAGTAGAGCGATTCCATAATAGCGTTGCTTTGACGCTATTATGGAATCGCTCTACTAGTGTGGCTGGAAATGTTTTAACGGAGGAGCCTGTGCTCTACGATCATGAATCGACGATGAATAATGATTTGACCGCCCGGGATATGTGGCGGGTATTTCGGATCATGGCGGAATTTGTTGAAGGTTTTGAGGCGCTGGCATCCATCGGCCCGGCGGTGACGATTTTTGGTTCCGCCCGCTCGCCGCGAAGAGATCCGTATTACAAAAAAGCCCGTCTGCTGGCGGCGCTTCTGGCACGGAAAAAGTTTGCGGTCATTACCGGCGGCGGCCCGGGAATCATGGAGGCGGCCAATTCCGGAGCGCATGACGCTGGCGGCGTTTCGGTGGGGTTGAACATCAGCCTGCCGCATGAGCAACATGCCAATCCGTATCAGACCATTGCCTTGAATCACCACTACTTTTTCGTGCGCAAGACCATGTTTATCAAGTATTCCCATGCGGTGGTCTGTTTCCCCGGCGGCTATGGCACCATGGATGAATGCTTTGAAACCCTCACCCTGATTCAGACTCTGAAAATTGATCCGCGTCCTGTGGTGCTGATCGGACGCGATTACTGGCAGGGTTTAATTGACTGGTTAAAAAAAACCATGCGCAATAAATTTCATAACATTGGCTCTGAAGACCTGAAGCTTTTTCGGCTGACCGATGATCCCGTGGAAGCATGTGATATGATTGTACAGGCGGAGGAGGGACGTTGTTGGCAGCCGACAGCACCGGCATTTTCGGGTGTCAATCCGGCGCGGCAGATGAGTCCGGAGGGAACGCGCATGGGGGTGATTCCGCAGATCAGCGGAGAGAAAATAGCGCAGTCCAAGTTGCCGCCGGATTTAAACCACCACCAGCCGAAGACATCGGGATCGCGCACCGCGGCAAAAAAACGGCTGATAAAATAACGCTATCCGCACGCGGTTTCGGTCATATCCTGCTGATAGATGTTTTCAATGTGCAGCACAACAAAATATATGTATTTTATTATTAATAAAATAAATATTCATAGAAACATATAAAATATATATTAAACATATATAAATAACCATAATAACGTATTATTGGGTGATTGCTTGTAAAAATGTGATTTTTCCGGTATATTAAATCGTTATGATTACCGCGCGGAAACACAAGTTATCGGTACGCTCCAGCAAGAGCACACATAAGAAGGCTTCTGCTGTTCGAAATGGCGCCCGCAAAGTTGCCGTTTTGGCTAAACCCAAGGCGGTGCGAGGTAAGGGGCGGGCGGCGCCTGTGATACCGATCAAACCAGTTCCGGTAACCCCGCCCGTAAATAAGGCCTATACCAAGGCCCTTGAGTTTCTGATGAGTCATACGGACTATGAACGCATGCGCGTGGTTCGGTACAATGCCGTGACCTTTAATCTTGACCGGATGCGGCAACTTCTGGATGGCCTGGGTAATCCGCATAAGGCATATAAAACAGTTCATATTGCCGGCACCAAGGGCAAAGGCAGCACCTGCCACATGCTCTCGGCCATGTTACGAGCAGCGGGCTTTAAGGTTGGCCTGTATACCAGTCCGCATCTGCTGGATATGCGCGAACGCGTTTGTGTAAACGGGCGGTATATCAGTGAAGATCAGGTTGCCAACATCATCAAACGCATTGAATTGGCGATGAAAAAAATCGGCTCCGGCAATAAGCCGACATTTTTTGAAATTCTCACCGCGATGGGCTTTTGTCATTTTGCCGATGAGCATGTGGATATTGCCGTTATTGAAACGGGGTTGGGCGGGCGGTTGGATTCCACCAACGTCATAACGCCGGAAGTCTCGGCCATTACCAGTATCAGCTATGATCACATGGCGGTGCTGGGCAATACATTAAGCAAAATTGCCGAGGAAAAAGCCGGTATATTCAAGAAGGATGTGCCGGCGCTTTCCTGCCTGCAGGAACCTGAAGTCATGGTTGTTCTGGACCGCGTGGCCAGGCAGGTGCATGCGCCGCTGGAATTTGTAGGCACGGATATTGAATTCAGCCATCGCTTTGAAATTACCCGTCCCGCCGGTCCGCATGTTCGGGTATCGCTGGCGACGGAGAGATCCCATTTTGAGCACCTCACGGTGCCCTTGATCGGTGAACATCAGGCGGTGAACTGCGGCTTGGCTCTGGCCATTCTGGATAAACTCAAGGCTCGCGGATTACAGTTCAGCGATGCCAAGGCTGTGGCGGGATTGCAGGAAGTCAATCTGCCGGGTCGGATTGAAACCGTGTGGCATGATCCGCGCGTGATTATTGACGGCGCGCACAATGCGGCGTCGGTCAAGGCCCTGTTCAAGGGAATCAGCCAGTACATTCCTTACGACAGCATGGTCGTGATTTTTGGCTGCAACTGTGATAAAGACATTGACGGGATGCTGGAGCAGGTTTCACTGGGCGCCGACAAGGTGATCTTTACACGTTCGGATAATAATCCCAAGAGCGCCAGTCCGGAAGATCTCTCTGCACGCTATGTGGATCGCTTTGGAAAAATGGCCCAGTCCGCCGATACTTTTTCCGAAGCCATGGGCATCGCCACGCGCGCCATTTCACGCGAAGATCTCGTGACGGTCACCGGCTCGTTCTATCTGATTGGTGAAGCCAAGCGCTATTTCATGCGGCGCAGCGTCACAAGCGGCGTATAACCCGGCATGACAATGAAAACATATCCCTATTTTTTGTGCGGTAAGGGATTGTGAAAGAATAAATTCGCATTTTATGGCGCAGGAGTTTTGGCCGTCGGCGAGGCGGGAGCGACGAGCAGACCTTGCCAAAAGGGTCTGTCAGGAGTGAGCAACGAAGCCGGCGGCCAAAAGAACCAGCCAGAAAGTGCGAAGTTATTGTTTCACGATCCCTAAGCCCGAAATTGGCAACAGCACACGATTTGTTATATCGCAACAGGATGGAAGTGTGCTGGCGGAAGAGTTGATGCGACACCGGGCGATAAAACTGCTATAACTTGCCGCACCAACAGGCGTTTGGCCTGATGATGTTATTGCCTGCGATGGCATGGATATTTTAGAACTGTTCAGGAAGCACCATGGAAGTTGGAATTGTCGGATTGCCAAACGTCGGAAAATCGACGCTGTTTAATGCTTTAACCAATGCGGGAGCGCTGGCGGCCAATTATCCATTTGCGACCATTGAGCCAAATGTGGGTGTGGTGGCGGTGCCGGACCGGCGTCTGGAGCGGATTCGGCAATTCATTGAAACGGAAAAGACCATCCCGGCGCTGTTAAAGGTTGTGGATATTGCCGGTCTGGTGAAAGGGGCCAGCACGGGGGAGGGTCTGGGTAATAAATTTCTTTCACATATCCGTGAGGTGGATGCCATATTGCATGTGGTGCGATGCTTTACAGATGGAGACGTGATGCACGTAGACGGTAAAGTTGATCCGTTGCGGGACATCGAAACGGTGGACACCGAATTAATGCTGGCGGATTTGGAGAGCCTGGAAAAAGCAATTGATAAACAGCGCCGCAATGCGCGGGCCGGGGATAAAGAAGCCATCGCAACGGTTGAAGTCATGGAAAAACTCATCGCAGCGCTGCAGCAGGGCAAGCCCCTGCGGTCTCTGGCCCCCTGGAAGACTGAGGATTGGAAAATTGTCTGCAATCTTGGTCCGATTACCGCCAAGCGCATTTTGTATATTGCCAATGTTGATGAATCGGACCCGCATGGGCAGGGGCCGCTGGTGAATGTAGTGCGCCGCCGGGCTGAAGCGGAAGGCGGCGTGGTGGTTCCAGTGTGTGCCAAGCTGGAATCTGAGTTGGCGGAATTAACCCCGGAAGACCGCACCGCGATGCTGGCCGATCTGGGTATGACTGAACCGGCGCTGGATACTGTGGCGCATGAGGCCTATAAACTTCTGGGATTGCAGAGTTATTTCACCGCCGGACCGAAGGAAATCCGGGCGTGGACCATACCGGTGGGGGCAACGGCGCCGCAGGCCGCGGGGGTGATTCACAGCGATTTTGAAAAGGGCTTTATCCGTGCGGAGGTATACAATATCACCGATTTATTGACCCATAAGACTGAAGCGGCCATCCGCGCCGCGGGCAAACTGCGATCAGAAGGTAAAGCTTACGTATTTCAGGATGGTGATATCGCCCATTTCCTGTTTAATTCTTAGAAAGGGTCAGGCCTTCGATCACAGCAGGCCAAGTTGCAGCAGGGCCGCGTCGGACATGCGGTCTTTGCTCCAGGCGGGTTCCCAGACCAGATTGACTTTTGCGGTTTTCACTTCATCCACGCTTTCCACCGCCTGTTGAACGGCGGGTGGCATGGTGCCGGCAACCGGGCAGCCGGGGGCGGTGAGGGTCATATCCACAATGACATTCTTTTCCGCGGATATGTCAATGCGGTAGATCAAGCCCAGATCATAAATATTCACCGGAATCTCGGGATCAAAAATGGTCCGCAACTTTTCGATAATGGAAGCCTCCAACGCCTTGTTCTGCAAGGCATCGGTAATGGCTGTGCCGGTGACCGCCGCCGCGGAGCCTGCGCCCGCGGCTGGCGCGGATGCTCCGGAGGGGGTTGCATTAACGGGCAGCTTGACCGCATGCGGATTCTTGAAGACAAATCCGCGGCCTGAGGCGGCATCACGAAAATCAATTTCCGTGCCATCCAGGCTGGGAAAACTCACCGGATCAGCCACGATGGTGATATCCCGTGATTGATTCACCACATCATCCTCGTGCCGCACTTCTGTGAGATCCAGCAGGTAATTAAACCCCTGCGCGTTGCGGCCCTTGATGCCCACGCGCAGAACGGCCTTTTCCCCCATGCCCTGATCCTTGAGAATCTTGACAATTTCAGCGGCGGCAATTTCAGTTAATGTTATAGGCATAAATATATCTCAATGAGAAACGAGGTTACAGGGCATCTCCTAACTCCTAGGTTCTAACTCCTAACTCCTCGTCTCCCTCCGTGGAAACACTCCGGTGTTCATTTTTAATCGCGGCCTGCAAGGTATGCCAGGCCAGGGTGGCGCACTTCACCCGCACCGGAAATTCGCGCACGCCGGAAAAAACCGCCAATTTATTCAGCGATTCTATATCCGGTTCCTGATCCATGGGGCTGGTGACCATGGCATGGAACTTTGCAAACAGCGGTTGCACCGATGCCACCGGCTGGCCTTTCAGCGCTTCGGTCATCATGGAGGAAGATGCGGTGCATATTGCGCAGCCGTTGCCGGTAAAACTGATGTCATCAATGACGCCATTGTTGATTTTCAGATACAACTTGATTTTATCGCCGCAGAGCGGGTTGTGACCATCCGCACTTGCGGTGGCGTCCGGCATTTCATGCCGGTTCCGCGGATTGCGGGTGTGATCCAGAATGGTCTGCTGATATAAGTCGCGCAGCTCGGACATCAGTTAAAAACCTCTTTGACTTTTTCAATGGCCGCGGCCAGGCGGTCAATATCTTCATGGGAATTGTAAAATGCCAATGACGCCCGGGCGGTGGCTGGAATATTAAAGCGATCCATCAGCGGCTGGCAGCAATGGTGGCCGGTGCGTATGGCCACGCCCTCGCCATCCACAATGGTCCCGATGTCATGCGGGTGAATATTGTCCATGACAAAGGAAATAACCGCGGCTTTGTTCTCCGCCGTGCCGATGATACGCAAGCCGGATATCGCGGAAAGTTTTTCTGTGGCGTAAGTCAACAGTCCATGCTCATAACGTGTGATGCGATCCATGCCAATGCCGGTGAGGTAATCAATGGCCGCACCGAGTCCAATGGCACCGGCGATATGCGGTGTGCCGGCCTCGAATTTATGGGGTACCTCATTCCACATTGATCCCGCAAAGGAAACGGTGCTGATCATATCACCGCCGCCCTGGTAGGGGGGCATCTTTTCCAACAGGTCATGCCTGGCCCACAGGGCGCCAATGCCGGTGGGGGCGCACATTTTGTGGCCGGAAAAGACAAAGAAATCACAGCCAATCTTCTGCACATCAATGGCCAGATGCGGGATGGATTGTGCGCCGTCAATGAGAACGGGAATTCCCCGGGCATGGGCGGTGGCAACAATTTCTTCAATAGGATTGATGGTGCCCATGGCATTGGAAACATGCGTGATGGCCACGAGCCGCGTGCGGTCGGTCAACAGGGTTTTGTAATGTTCCAGTGATAATTCGCCGGCGTCTGAAATGGCGATGACCTTAATAACCGCACCGGTGCGCCGGGCCAGTAACTGCCAGGGAACAATATTGGAGTGATGCTCCATTTCCGAGAGGATAATTTCATCACCGTTGTGGATATTCTCCATGCCCCATGTTGCCGCCACCAGATTTACAGCTTCCGTGGCACCACGGACAAATACGATTTCTTTCGCGGAAGGGGCGTTGATAAAGCGGGCGGTTTTTTCGCGTGTGGTTTCATAGGCGGCGGTGGCGTCGGCACTTAATTTATACACGGCACGATGAATATTGGCGTTGTAATTGCTGTAATACCGCGCTGTGGCGGCAATGACCGCCTGCGGTTTTTGACTGGTGGCGGCATTGTCGAGATACACCAGGGGTTTGCCGTGGGATTGAGTTTGCAGCAACGGGAAATCCGCGCGGATTGCGGCGAAATTAAATTCCACCGCATCAGCGGGCTTTTGGCGGGTCAATTTTTCAACAAGTGCGGTCATGTTTTCGCCTGATCCAGATGCAATCGATGTAATTCAGATGCCACAAATTCTTCCAGATATTCTCTCATGCCAGTATGCCAGATGCGCAGCAGCACATCACGGGCAAAGGCGTAGGTAAGCAACGCCCCGGCCTCCGCCGCCGGCACGCCGCGTGAACGCAGATAAAACAACTGTTCATCATCTAGGGGGCCGGTGGTGGAACCATGCGTGCATTTGACATCATCGGCGTAAATTTCAAGCTGGGGCTGGGAATTCATCACCGCATCATCGGAAAGCAGAATGGTTTTACTGGTCTGCTTGGAGTCGGTTTTTTGTGCGTCCGGACGTACCAGAATTTTCCCGCGGAATACCACACTGGCTTTTCCGCCCAGCAGATTTTTGTACAGTTCATGGCTGGGGCAGTTTTCTCGGGCGTGATCCAGCATGGTATGATTATCAATATGCTGATCGCCCGTGGCCAGCGTCAGACCGTTGAGCGTGGCTTCGGCATACGGTTCGGCCAACTGCACAGTCAAGTTATTGCGCACCAGTTTTCCGCCTGTGTTGACCACCAGCGTTTGAAGGGTGGCGTGTTCATGCAGGTAAATGGCCTCATTGGCGATGTGAAAGCCGTTTTCGTTTTCCCGCTGCAACTTGATGAGTTCCACGCGGGCGCCGGTGCCGACAACCATTTCCAGCGCCGCATTGCAAAGCGTGGGCTGCCTGGAAAAGCTGATATAGCTTTGCACAATTGTCGCGTGATTATTTGAACCGATAATGAGCAAATGACGCGGATGCACCGCTACCGGATGCGGATGATCTGTGGTGGCCCACAGCAACTGCACCAGCCCCACATCCCCCTGATCGGGCGGCAGATAAATAAAAGCGCCATCTTCAAACTCCGCGAGATTCATCGCGGAAAAACCATTGACTTCCACGGGCAATTCCAGGCCTAAATAGCGCTGCACCCGATCCGTATGTTTTTCCAGGGCCTGCCGGATGGTCAGCACCTCCACTTTGCCGGCCACGCTGGAAAGTTCTGGTGAAAATCTCCCATCCACAAACACCATTTGCTGTGCGCCCATACGCTTGAGGCACAGGCCTTTCAACTGGTCCGCGGCAAGCGTGTGGTTGGCGGTGGGGCGGAAGAAGTCGATTTTGGCAATCGGAGCCACATCGGTTAACCGCCATTCTTCATGTGTGACCGGCGGAAAGCCCAGTGTCTTGAATATCCCGGCGGCACTGTCGCGCCGCTGGCGCAGGTAGTCCACGCCGTGGCAGGGGCCGGTGGGGGGGGAAGGCTTGGCCATATCTGGAATTGTGGTGCTGGCGATCATAATTACTCCGGTGATTATTTCTTACATCAACCTCAGGCGGCGGCACCGGCATTTTCCAGCCAGCCATATCCGCGCGCTTCCAACTCCAGCGCCAATTGCTTATCGCCGGATTTCACAATCTTGCCATCGCAGAGAACATGCACAAAGTCCGGCACAATATAATCCAGCAGGCGCTGATAATGCGTCACCACCAGTATTGCCCGCTCGGGGCCGCGCAGTGCGTTGACCCCATTGGCGACAATTTTTAGCGCGTCAATATCCAGGCCGGAATCGGTTTCATCCAGAATGGCGAATTTGGGATTCAACACCGCCATCTGAAAAATCTCATTGCGTTTTTTCTCCCCGCCGGAGAACCCCTCATTGACCGACCGGTTCAGAAATGTTTTATCCATTTCCAGAAGGGCCATTTTTTCTTTTACCATCTTCAAAAAGTCCATGGCGTCGAGTTCTTCCTGCCCATGATGCTTGCGGATGGCGTTGACCGCCGCCTTAAGAAAATAGCTGGTGGTAACGCCCGGAATTTCCACCGGATATTGGAAAGCCATGAAAAGCCCTTCGCACGCCCGCTCTTCGGGTGACATATCCAGCAGGTCCTTGCCATCAAAGCGCACGCTGCCACCGGTGACCGTATAGGTTTCCCGCCCGGCCAGCACGGATGAAAGAGTGCTTTTGCCCGAGCCATTAGGCCCCATGATCGCGTGAACCTCTCCGGGATTGATGGTTAGATCAATACCTTTGAGTATCTGTTTTCCGCCCACGGCGGCCTGTAGATTTTTTATTTCAACCAATGCCTTCATAATCTGCTTCCTTTCCTGATTTAATCGAGAGTCAATTGCCGGTCCATGCGGGTTGCCGGATTGTGCGCATCAACTTATCCAACGCTGCCTTCCAAGCTTACGCCCAGCAATTTCTGGGCTTCCACGGCAAATTCCATCGGCAATTCCCGGAACACTTCCTTGCAGAACCCGTTGATGATCATATTGACCGCATCTTCCAATGAAATGCCGCGCTGCTTGCAGTAAAAAAGCTGATCTTCGCCAATTTTGGAAGTGGAAGCCTCATGCTCCGCCTTGGAACTGGTGTTACGCACTTCAATATATGGGAACGTATGGGCGCCGCACTTATCCCCCAGCAGCAGCGAATCACACTGTGTGTAATTGCGGGCGTTGGCGGCGTTTTTCAAAATCTTCACCAGGCCGCGGTAAGTGTTCTGTCCTTTGCCCGCGGAAATGCCCTTGGAGACAATTGTGCTGCGGGTGTTTTTACCAATATGGATCATTTTTGTGCCGGTGTCCGCCTGTTGCATATTGTTGGTCAATGCCACGGAATAAAACTCGCCAATGGAATTATCACCCTGCAATATCACACTGGGGTATTTCCAGGTGATCGCGGAACCGGTTTCCACCTGCGTCCAGGAAATGCGGGAATTGTTCCCCAGGCATTTGCCGCGCTTGGTTACAAAATTATAAATGCCGCCCTTGCCCTCTTTGTCACCGGGATACCAGTTCTGCACAGTGGAGTATTTTATTTGCGCGCCTTCCAGAGCCACCAGTTCCACCACTGCGGCATGAAGCTGATTTTCATCGCGCATCGGTGCCGTGCAACCTTCCAGATAACTGACATACGCTCCCTCATCGGCGATGATCAACGTGCGTTCAAACTGCCCGGTGTTTTTGGCGTTGATCCGGAAATAGGTGGACAATTCCATCGGGCAGCGCACGCCTTTGGGGACATAACAGAATGATCCGTCACTGAACACCGCTGAATTCAGCGTGGCGTAAAAATTATCAGAGTAGGGCACCACCGATCCCAGATATTTGCGGATCAGTTCCGGGTGTTTCTGAACGGCTTCGGAAAATGAGCAGAAAATCACACCCATTTCACCGAGTTTTTCTTTGAATGTCGTGGCCACGGATACACTGTCAAACACCGCATCAACCGCCACGCCGGCGAATATTTTCTGTTCTTCCAGCGGCACGCCGAGCTTTTGATATGTGCGCAGCAATTCCGGATCCACTTCATCCATGCTTTTGAGTTGTTTTTTCGGCTTGGGGGCGGAGTAATAAATGATGTCCTGAAAATCCACCTGCGGATATTTTACATTGGGCCATTTGGGTTCGGTCATCGTCAACCAATGGCGATACGCCTTGAGCCGCCATTGCGTCATGAATTCCGGTTCATTTTTCAACTTGGAAATGGCGCGGACAATATCTTCATTAAGGCCCTTGGGCAGGGTGTCCGCTTCAATGTCGGTTACAAAACCCCATTTATATTCCTGGTTGGCCAGTGTTTCTATTGTGCCTTCATCTGTCGGCATGGCTTAACTCCTAAAAACAGGCCCTTACGTTCCGCGGCAAAGGCCTGTAAAAGTCCAGCAACGTTACTATGTATTATGTTAGAGATTCAAGAGGGTTATGTCAATTGAGACCGGGTCTCAATTACGGGGCCAATGACGGCTTCTGCCCACCAGTAGAGCTATTCAATAATAGCGTTGCATTGACGCTATTATGGAATCGCTCTACTAGCGGGCTATGGCACGGACGAATACGCGGAAAGCACGATGGATGGATGCCCGCCTCGGACGTGGAAGTTAGAAGGACATATACACGACAGGTAAGAGCGTGCAGAAGAAGATGTTTAGGGATTGTGAAAGAATAAATTCGCATTTTATGGCGCAGGAGTTTTGGCCGCACAACCTCAGATAGCCATTTTTAGCCGCGTGGCCTTGGCCCGCGC
>JABEBX010018165.1_pt1 | contig 13951 bp, 13 predicted proteins | sample 7245971 | NCBI WGS metagenome assembly JABEBX01 (sample SAMN14506365, study PRJNA622280) | hot springs metagenome | biome: hot spring [ENVO:00000051]|acidic hot spring [ENVO:00002120]; feature: spring [ENVO:00000027]|sediment [ENVO:00002007]; material: sediment environment [ENVO:01001048]... | reverse complement strand
CGCAGTACGGCTGCTGCAGTACTGGCCAGTGCTTTTGCCCAGCAACGCCCTATTCTCGATGCCAATGCCCGCCGTGTCCTGATCCGGACCCAGGCCATTAGTAGTGATCCCAAGGCCAGCAAGACCCTGCAGCATTTGTGGAAGCTGGCTGAGGCACTGACGCCCGCTGATGCCCACACCTACAATCAGGCTATTCAGGACTTCGGCGCAATGATTTGCGTTCCACGGCATCCTCACTGCGACGCATGCCCCTTACAACGGCATTGCCTGGCTTATGCGGGTGGGTTGAGTGAACAACTGCCGCTGCCCACCCGCAAGCCGGAAAAACCCGATCGCTGCGTTTTTTTTCTGCAGTTAGAAGATCGTAGTGGACGGATATTTCTTGAAAAAAGACCGGATTCTGGCATATGGGGTGGGCTCTGGTGTCTGCCTCAATTTAACCCGGAAGGTTCGTCGCCCCCCTTCCTTTGCAATGATCAGCAAAAGGCCCTTGCCGATGGGATCCTGCTGCGCGAACGGGTAAGACAGTTCTGTGTCCTCCGTCATGGTCTTACCGTAGAAGTAAAGGCGCTGACAATGGTTCAGAAGCATGTATTTACCCATTTTCAATTACACTTCCGCTGCATTCTCGCGACGGTGCAAGACGATCAAATTGTGCCGGGTGTCGCAGATCAGATTTTGACAGGACGTTGGTTTACCCGGGAAAATGCCCTGGCAGAAGGATTGCCAACCCCTGTTCGCAAGATTCTCAGTCAGACTTCGTAACTTGCCCGTGAGACAGGTTCAGGTAAGATGGGCGGCGTCTCCTTAATATCCTGATGTTCTAGCGAGGAAGTTTCTTATGTCTCGAATGGTGCAATGCGTAAAACTGGGTCACGAAGCTGAAGGTCTGGATCGTCCCCCTTATCCTGGCCCACTGGGCGCGCGTATTTATCAGGAAGTTTCCAAGGAAGCCTGGCAGGGTTGGCTGAAGCATCAGACGATGTTGATTAATGAATATCGTCTTTCGCCGATAGATCCCAAGTCCAGAACTTTTCTGGAAAAACAGATGGAAGCCTACTTTTTTGGTGACGGCGCGCAGCAACCTGAAGGCTTTGTTCCGCCTTCTGCCTGAGCAGTTCAAAAACAACCCGGAGGAAGTCGTTTCGGCAACCTCCCATATTTCCCATCCTCTCCATAAGCTGTTTCTCCAGCGTCGTCGTTGAATGACGACAGGCGCGCGCGGCGTCAGATCATCCATTTATTACAAAATCCTTTCCACCTGTCGCTAACAAGTGACGTATTACCATGCGTTCCGGGGTGGCGGCGATCGCTGCCAGGCTATGGGATAAACCAGGGACTTATTTTTATCTGACTGATAGTTAAGCGCAAATAATTTTGCACCGGGAGTTTTCGTGCCCGGATTTTTATTGGCTGGAGATGGGACGTTAAGGTTGATTCTGCCTGTTTCAGCGCCATGAATGTTTTTATATTTTATTTTCTTATTATAATCATTAACTTAAAAAGTTGGCACGCGTTATGCTATGAGGTTATCGCTGCTGAAACAGCGCCGCTACAAGCGGAAATCTGGAACCACCTTTTGAGGAGAGCTTATTTATGAAGAAAATTGTTGCCCTGACTGCTGCATTGTCTTTCTTGACTGCTACTGCTGCTTTTGCGACCACCGAAGTGCCTGCCAAGGCTCCTGAAAAGATGGTTGAGCACAAAGCGCCTGAGCACAAAATGGTAAAGAAAGCTGAGCACAAGAAAATTGAGCACAAGAAAATGGTGAAGAAGGCTGAAATGAAGAAGCCGCCCGTCAGGAGAGCTGTTTGAGCCCGTAGGGCGAGTTCTCTCCTGACAGCAGGATGAGCCTTAGAACAACAGGCAAGGAACAATGGAGCAAAAAGCACCCACGGCAACTGCCGTTTTCAGGATAAAATATCAAAATTGATATTGCAGGCTCATGTTCACAGAACGTCCTGAACCAGGTAGTGCTGTGCCATAAGTCATGGGGCGCTGGCCCAGATAAAGCCCTCCAAGTGGTTGTTCATAAAACTGGTTCAAGAGATTCGCGAGTTCCAGGCTGGCCTGCCAGTGGCCCTGCCGATATGCGGTGCGCAGATTCAATAAGCCATAGCCAGCTGTTTGCGGTTCATTACGCAGCGCGTCTACCTGGTTTTTTGCGGCAACCAGCTGTTCTTCGATGGTGTTGCGCCATGCTCCCCAGTTTTGATGCAAGGCAAGTCGCAAGTTTAAGGGCATCATGTGGTAGAGGGGCGTATGGTTGCTCAAGTTATCCCCGCGCACATAGGCGGCTTTTGCCGACATTGTAAATGTTCCATAACGCCGGGTTTGTGCCAGACGGGCAGAGCTATCCATATTGATACCCCATATTTCGGCGGTTTGATTGGCAAATTGCAAATAGACAAAACCGCTTTCCGCGTGCAGATTCGCCGCTGTGCAGGCTCCTCCCAGGCTGGTCGGACAGCGGACCGCACCAATATAATTATGAAGGTAGGTAAAGTAAGGCTGAATTTGCACGTGCCAGATTTGTGGATCTGAGCCATGGAAATTGGCAGCCAGACTGACCGTGTTGGCTGTTTCTGGTTTCAGGTTGAGATTACCAATATAACCATTACCATCGTTGAACCAGCCGATCATATTCATGGCCATGGCATTGCTGGACCAGGGGTAGAGTTCGTAAAGGCTGGGGGCTTGGGCTTTACGCGCCAGTCCCAGGGTATAGCTACTGTGTTTATCGGGCTGGTAGTGCACGATGGCCGAAAAATTCCAGTTGGTGTACTGGCGCTGGCGATCACTCCGGTTGAATGTCCCCGGCAGGCTTTGCGGGTTGTCCGGGTTTCCATACATCATGGCATTGTAACCTTGCACCGGGCCGGAGTTCATGCGCACATCTTCCAGCCGCAGGCCAAGATCACTGTTCCATTGTGGATCCCATTGCGTTTTCAGGTCGGCGAAAGCGGCATAGCGATCCCTTCTGCCATTGTCGATATTTATCTGATAATGGAGGTTAAGGCGGGTACTGTGATTTCCGGTCATATCCATGCGGGCACTGGGAAATCCTTGGTAGGGAATGCTCTGATATTGCACGCCCAGTTCCAACACCTGCTGTTTCCAGCGGTAGGCAGCATTGAGATTCTGGTATACTGCCTCATACAGGGATGAAGCTACCACATCGCCGGGAATGCCGTAGGTTACAGGCTTGAAAGCTTTTGCTGCGGTGTAGTTGCCGCCATGTACATAGGAGCCGCTATAATTAATGCTGAAGTGCCGGGTAGCCGCAGCGGCATTCAGATGCGTTCCGTAAATATGGCCATTACTTTGATAAAATCCGCCTACGCTGCCGCCACTCACAAAATGGCTGCCGGTCTTTGCGAAAATTGGTTGCGGAGATTTGACGATGACGGCCCCACCAATAGCGTTGCCCCCCACACTTACCGGAACCACCGTGGGATAGATGGTTATCTGACCAATGGCAGCTGGCGGAAGGTACGAAAGTGGTGGGTTCATATGATTGGCACAGGCATTGGGAGTGCTGAATCCGTTAACCTGCAAGATCAGCTGATTGTCACTCAAGCCGTTTAAAACTGGCAATCCGGATACTCCGCCTGCGGCGGAAACAGAACCTCCGGGGATGTTCTGCAAAATCTTCGCGGTATTGCTTGCCAGATGGGCATTATCACGCGCATTGGCCGAGGCATTCAGGACGCCATCTGCAGAGTCCGTCATGAATCCATATCCTGGTAGGTTAATGTTAATGGTCATCGGGGTTGTTGCCCCGGAGCTGTTGGCCAGTGCCAGCAAGACCGCGCCGATAAGCGGATGGATGGGGGCTCGTCGCATGAAATTCTCCTGATAATTAAAGTTATTTTTGGAATTTTGCGGCGTTTGAGGATTACGGGTGGGAACGCTTCCTCACTTTTTTATGGCAAGATCGTATTCGATCTCCACAGTAGTTTGTAATTCTAATGTTTTGCTGGGTAATAGAGCGATATTATTAAAGTATATTAAGTTTATCTGATATTCTTGCGATTTGTTTCCGGCGAATTTACGCTGGAGCCTGGGTATTTTTGGGAGTGCAAAGCTTCATGGTTCTTCGTCCAAGTTCCATTTCCAAACTGGTCGTGTTTGGCTTCGGTCTGGCCATCGTGCCACTGGTATTGGTCATTGTCAGCGTGACGCTTTCCATCGCGCATTTTGCCGAACAGGGGCAGGTCAGTATTCTCCGGGCAGTGGCCATGAGTGATGCGGCCAATCGCATGAATAACGCAGTGCGTTCCATGGAGCGTTATGGTCTGCAATACACTGTACTGCAGGATCAGGCATTACTGGTTTTGTATGATCAGAGCTTTAGCGAGTACCAAAAAGCCAGTACCCAGTTTGCGGCGGCAGGCCCCTCGCCGGTCGACCTGGAGCGGCTGCATCATCTGGCTGAGAATCTATCCCGTGCCCGTCAGCTATTACCCCTGGTTTCCCTGGAGGGCAACCGGAGTGCTCTGGCAGGTGATTTCAGCCGGGCCAGCGGGGAGGCCCAAAGTCTGCAAAGTGATGTGAATGAAGGAATCAGTACAGAGGTCGGTAAACTGGGCACGCGTGCGTTGGCCATTAAACGGCTGACCATTTTTGAGGTGCTTCTGGTTTTACCCCTGTCAGTCGCGGTAGCTATTGTGTTCATTATTCTCATTACCCGACCGGTGCGGCGTCTGGACCAAGCGGTGTCCGGGCTGGGTGCAGGTGATCTGGAAACACCCATAACGGTCAAAGGTCCGCGCGACATAGCCAGTTTGGGAGATCGCCTGGAATGGTTGCGGAACCGTCTGAACGCTCTGGAAGCGGCCAAGCTGCATTTTCTGCGTCAGCTTTCCCACGAGCTGAAAACGCCTCTCACAGCCATTCGCGAAGGATCAGAGTTGTTGCAGGATGATCTCGGCCAGAATCTCAGTGCTGAGCAGCAGGAAATTGTACAGATTGTAGGGGATAACAGCTTACGCTTGCAGCGCCTCATAGAAGATTTGTTGCGCTTTAGTCTGGCGGAGGGGCCTGTGGGGGCAGGGATGGTGCAGGAGTTATCTTTGACGCATGTGGTAGAGGATCTGCTGCTGAGTTATAAGCCCAGCCTAAGAAGTAATGCATTGCACCTGGAAACCCGGCTTGAGGAGGTGCGTATTCGCGGACATGCAGATCGACTCCGCACTATTTGTGATAATTTGTTGTCAAATGCCGTGAAATTTTCTCCTCAAAACGCTACCATACGGGTGGATTTGCAAGTACAGGACGAAGATGCGGTGTTGGACGTTCAGGATGAGGGTCCTGGAGTGGATCCCGATGAGCGGGAAAAGATTTTTGATATTTTGTATCGCGGCGAAGCTTCGGATTCCGGAAAAATAGAAGGTAGTGGTCTCGGTTTGGCCATTGCTAGGGAATATGTGTTGAGTTATGGGGGAAGTCTTGAATTGCAGGATAAAAAAACACCAGGTGCCTGGTTTAGGTTGCGCTTACCCCTTGCTGGGCAGGATGCTTCCCATGCTCATCATTCCGCTGATACTGACGGGATGCGCCAGCACCCCGGTCCCAGCTCTTCCGTCTAACGCCGTACTGCTCAAACCGGGGGAACAGATTATTAAAACCAGTGAGCTGGCAACCCTCAAGGCACAAATAGCCGAACTGGAAAAAGTGACCCCGGTGACTGCACCCTGCATTTCCGAAAAAGCCGAAGCAGCTGTTCTGAGTAAACAGTTGGCCGATGCAAGGGCAGGAGATCCCGGATACCAAAAGCTGGAAAACAAGGTGAACGACTTGCAAAATCGTCTTCTCCAGTCGCAGCAGCATGAAGCCGAATTACGTCGTAAACTGAACGAATTGGTACAAATAGAGAAAAACGCCCGCTTCCCGCAGGGACACTGAATCATGGCAGATAAAGGTAAAATCCTGCTGGTAGACGACGACGCAGATTTGCTGCGCCTGTTGTCGCTGCGCATGAAAACGGCAGGATATAACATCAGTACGGCGGCTAATGGTAATGAAGCTCTGGCGCTGTTGGCCATGGAGCATCCGGGGCTGGTGATTACCGACCTTAAAATGGACCAGATGGATGGCATGGCCCTGCTGGATGCCATTCGTCGGGAGTATCCCACCTTGCCCGTCATCATTTTGACAGCCCACGGTTCCATACCCGATGCCTTGCTGGCCGCCAATCAGGGGGTTTTTGCCTTTTTGACCAAGCCCTTTGATGGTAAAGATCTGATGGCCCAGGTTGAGCGCGCTTTTAGTTTGACCGCAGCCGTAGCCCCATCTTCCGGAAAAAAGGGCAAGGATACCAGTTGGGATAGAATTTTGACCCGTAGCCCTAAAATGCAGGCGGTGCTGGATCAGGCACGCCTGGTAGCGGCCTCCGATGCCAGCGTTTTTGTGCACGGTGCCAGCGGTACGGGCAAAGAGTTGCTGGCGCAGGCCATTCATCAGGCCAGTCCACGGCGTGCGCAGCCATTTATTGCCCTGAATTGTGCGGCATTTCCGGAGCAGTTGCTGGAGTCGGAGCTTTTTGGTCACAAGAAAGGCGCTTTTACCGGGGCGGCCAATAATCATCAGGGATTATTCCAGGCAGCGGAAAAGGGCACCCTGTTTTTGGACGAAATTGGTGATATGCCGCTTTCCCTGCAGGTCAAATTATTACGGGCTCTGCAAGAACGCATGATTCGCCCGGTAGGGTCGACAGAAAGCATCGCCGTCGATGTCCGCATCATCTCCGCCAGTCATCGTGATCTGGAAAAAGAAATGGCTGAACGGCGTTTTCGCGACGACTTGTATTATCGTCTTTGCGTGGTGACGCTGGAATTGCCCGCCCTGGCCGAACGCCCTGAGGATATTCCCTTGCTGGCAGAGTTTTTTCTGCGCGATACCGCCGCTAAAAACCGCAAGGATGTGCGCGGTATTGCTCCGGAGGCGATGGAGCTCCTGGTGGCGGCGCCCTGGCCAGGAAACGTCCGGCAGTTAGCCAATGTCATTGAGCAGGCGGTGGTTTTATCCACCACACCACGTATTGGTGCGCCCCTGATTCGCCACGCCCTGCGCGACAAAGAGGGCGAAGTCATGCCCCTGGCCGATGCCAAAGGGCGTTTCGAAATGAACTATCTTATTCAGATCATGCGCATGACCCGGGGAAATGTGAGTCAGGCGGCTCAGTTGGCGCAGCGCAACCGCACCGAATTTTATCGTTTGTTAAGACGCTATCACCTGGATCCATCAGCCTTCAAGGAAAATGGAACGGTAGATGAAGAAGAAGGCGAAGAATGAGCTAATTGTGATGAAAGTGTTGATCATCTGATTTTTTGGCGGCGGGCGGGGCTGCTTCGAGTTCAGCAATCACGTTCTTGATATCCTGTAAAAGCAGACCCGCCATATCTCGTGAAAATCCTTCTCGAATGACTAGCCGTAATACGGCGATTCCACCGGCATTTTCCGGTAGGGTGTAAGCAGGAACCTGCCAGCCCCGAATACGCAGCCGTTCGGATACATCAAATACACTGTAGGATTTGGCTTTTTTGAGTCTTACGGCAAATACCGGAATGGCGCTGCCATCACTCAAGAGGCTGAACGACCCTATTTTGGCCATTTCGCCAGAAAGCCAAAGGGCGGTATCCCGTAAATTCGACATGATTCGCGTGTAACCTTCCCGCCCAAGACGCAGCAGATTGTAATACTGTCCGACAATCTGGTTGCCCGGGCGGGAAAAATTGAGGGTAAAAGTGGGCATGTCACCGCCCAAATAATTGACATGGAATACCAAATCTTCCGGGAGATGCTCTTCACCCCGCCACAGCGCCCAGCCCACTCCAGGATATACGAGTCCATACTTGTGCCCGGAGGTGTTGATGGAAACCACATTGGGCAGGCGAAAATCCCAGTGTAAATCGGGTTGCAGAAAAGGGGCCACAAAACCGCCGCTGGCAGCGTCGACATGAATGGGAACCTGCAACCCGCTGTGCTGATTATGGGCCACAAGGGCATCGTGGATTTCTTTGACCGGATCAAACTCCCCGGTAAAAGTGGTACCCAGTACGGCGACGACACCGATACTGTTTTCATCCACCATAGCCAGGACTTCGTCGGAAGTAAGGGTATATCGATCATCCTGCATGGGAATATAACGAGGTTCCACTTCCCAATAGCGACAGAATTTTATTCACACAGCGGGTTTCGATTTCGGCGGTTTGTGGATATTCGTCCTTGTCGATCATGTTTTTGTCGAAAGTTTCAGCCATGAGCTTTTCGGCTTCAGGCTCCATCCACGTGGTGACAAAAGTGGCCAGATTGAGGCGGGCGTTCCCATCCAGCATAAGCTCATCATGAATCAACTGGTAGGCTGTTTGCGCAGACATTTCTCCATCAGGCAATCGGTATTTGGGAATAGGGTGATCCATGGTCCGGGATCCATAAGCCGGGGTGATATCGCTGTCTTCGGTAAAGCGCTTGACCATGTGGTTCTCCTTGGTAGTGGGTGAGAGCTTCCTGGTTTTGGTCACTTTACAAGTGGGTAAAGTTCAAAGCTGCACCGCATTCTCGCGCCGAAAGATGAGTTGCTTTATAACGTATTGGGACATCATTTTATGGCGAAGAATGATGGTGGGGGAGATTATAATAAACGACTGTCCCCGCCGCGCTGGCAGCCATTAGCGGCGGGCAGCTGCTCAATAAAGTTGCCAAGGCACACCCATGACCGCAGTGATTGAGGCTCGCCCAATCCATTTGCGGCTGAATTGGGTTTCAGGCGAATCCCGCCCTGATGTTTTCAGGGCTTGTGAACCGGATGATCGGCGTCATCCCAGGCGTCCATGCCACCTTGAATGGAATGAACATTGGTGTAACCCATTTTCTTTAATTGTTGGGCGGCCAGTGCGGCACGTCCTCCGGTTTTGCAGTAAACCAGGATTTCCCGATCTTTGTCCTTGAGGGCCGGATGGGAGTCTGCCTTGAACTCGAGCATGCCCCGGGATATATGGTGCGCACCAGGAATATGGCCACCAGAAAATTCATGGGTTTCGCGAACATCTATAATAACCACTTCTTCCGACTGGTGTTTGCCATGGGCCTGCTGTAAATCCATTTCCCGAATTTCTGCCTTGGCTTCCTTGACCAGTTCCATTGCTGTCTTGTTCATTATGCGCCCCTTGATCAGATAAATCAGAAAAACTGATTAAACCATAACGACCCACGACCATTCGCGCAAGCCCCTTGTCGGAGCGTCTATAGTTTGAAGAGTATCTGGCAAAAAACAGGAGAGCCATCATGCAAATTGAATCCATTACCCTGGTGCGGCATGGTATGACCGAATGGGCGGATCAGGGTAAGCATACCTCGGACACGGATATTGGTCTGACCTTCGCAGGGCGAGCAGATGCCGAGGCGCTCTGGGCAGCGTTTGAAAATCAGGGGCATTTTGACGGGATTTATTCCAGCCCGCTGATTCGTGCCCATCACACGGCCATCCTTGCCGGTTTTGCGCATCCGCAATTACATGATGATTTGATGGAATGGCGCTATGGCCGTTATGAGGGCAAGACTACCCAGGAAATTCACAAGGAAAATCCAGAGTGGAGCATATTCCGCTGTGGCGGGCCGGAGGGAGAAAGCCCGGCAGAGGTGACGAAACGCTGCGATCGGCTGCTTCACGACTGGGATACAAAAGGGCACAAGCATGTTCTTTGCTTTGCCCACGGGCACATTTTGCGCGCCCTGGCGACGCGCTTGCAGCGACTTTTGTTTTGAGCCGTTGTTGTTCTTGGCGAAATCCTGCGCCCGTCAGGAGAGCTGTTTGAGCCCGCAGGGCGAGTTCTCTCCTGACAGCAGGATGCGCCTTAGAACAACAGGCAAGGAACAATGGAGCAAAAAGCACCCACGGCAACTGCCGTTTTTAGGATGAAGCGGTTCAGTTCCGGACAGGTTTAGCCGAGCAGGAAAGCCGGGGCTACCTGTGCTGCCTGCTGCATACCAGCATGGTAGTAGTGAGTGCCGGTAAAGGCTTTGGCATCTTCAGCGCGAAACGCGTCCATGCTCAGACCCTTGCGCCCCAAGGTGCCGCTCCACCAGCCGGAGGGGTAGCAAAACTGGGGAAAATACACGCTGTTCACCGCTTCAAAGCCTGCCTCTGCCATGCGACTTTGGCACTGGCGAATGAGGTCAGCATGCAGTAGCGGGGATTCAGATTGTGCAACCAGAACGCCCTGCTCGGCCAGAGCGTGGTGACAGGCGGCATAAAAATCGGTGGCAAACAGACCGGCAGCCGGTCCTACCGGATCCGTGGAATCCACAATGATGACGTCATAACGTCCGGCAGGGGCTTCCTTGATCCAGGCGATGCCATCTGTAAAGTGAAAGTGGGCGCGGGGATCATGGTTTTTTTCGCACAACTCGGGAAAAAAGCGTTCGGCAACCCGGGTCACTCTTTCGTCTAGTTCGACCTGCGTGGCTTCTTCCACTTCCGGGTGACGCAGCACTTCCCGGAGGGTGCCACAATCTCCGCCGCCAATAATCAGCACCCTTTTGGGTGCGGGGTGGGTAAACAGGGCGGGATGGCTCATCATTTCGTGGTACAGATAATTGTCACGATCGGTGACCATCACCAGACCATCCAGAGTCATGAGGGTGCCAAAATGTTCCGTTTCAAAGATTTCTATGGTCTGGTACGGGCTTTGTTCGCGATGCAGTACTTCGCGGATTTTCAGGCTCAAGCTCGCGCCATGTTCTTCATAGCGTTCGGTATACCAAAGTTCTGTGCTCATGATTGCCTCTCATTGTGACCGGAATGGTATGTCCCCGCGTGGATTTTGCGGAAGAATGAGATAAAAGAAAAGGCGGGCTCCGGTATTCAGAGCCCGCCCGCTGTGGTGACGGATACTTTCAGGCGCAGAGAACCGGCTTGACGCGCAGTTCATGGGCGGGAATGCCCATCATGTCTACTTGCCCGCGTTTCATCTCCATGGTGGAGACCTGGCCGGCACCAAAAGCTTCCTTGAGATAATTCAAGGCATCTTCAGGCTGAATGATATCGCCACAGGTGAATACATCTACCGCTGCATAACCATATTCGGGCCAGGTATGAATGGCCAGATGAGATTCCGCAACGATTACGGCACCACTGACTCCGTAAGGAGAAAAGTGGTGAAAGGTTTGCGTCACAATGGTGCAGTTGGCGCGCCGGGCGGCCTCCAGCATGGCATCCGTGACAAAATCAACATCAGACAAGGTACTGCCGTCACAGTGATAAAAGTCTGCAACGATTTGATGTCCTAACGAGCGCATAGGTGCCCCCCTTACCAAAGTTAAAAAGGTTAAGAAGTAGCTCCCGTGCACCCCCAGACAGTACTTGGTTTTATGCCCTACCTTGCTGGAACGTGGCCATGCCGTGCTCCAAGTCTCTTAAGGACTGACCCCCTTAGTAACTGCTTTCGGTGCCGTGGAAACAGGATGCGAACTATACACTTATCCGCATGGGATGCAAGGGATTTTTGAGATTTTTTTAGATCTGCCCGCAGGCCGATATTCTGCTGTTCTGGTACCCTGTTGACCGTTCGGTTTATACTCTGACCCCTGACTGATAATGGAACAAGGATGCTCATGGCTGCTGAGGCTCTTGTAGAGCTGGATAATGTGCGCTTTGCCCGTGGCTCGCACCCGGTGCTGGCGGGAGTAGACATGCACATTCCCCGGGGTGCCATTGTTGCGCTGATGGGGGCCAGTGGCGGGGGCAAGACGACCATGCTCAATCTCATGGCAGGGACTTTGCGTCCACAATCCGGCCAGATTCGTATTGCCGGGCAGGATCTGCAAAAGCTCAGTGAGGATGCCATGTATGCTCTGCGTCGGCAGATGGGTATGTTATTTCAGCACAGTGCTTTGTTTACTGATTTGACTGCCTTTGAAAACGTGGCTTTTCCGCTGCGCCGGCATTTCCGCCTTCCGGAGAACCTGCTGCGCAAGCTGGTCATGATGAAGCTGGAGGCAGTGGGGTTGCGTGGCGTGCCAGTGATTCTGCCCTGGCTCGACAATTTTTGGGGGGGCAGCCCGATGGGCCGGTGCCTTTCCATTATCCGGCCCGGCAGGATTATGCCGCAGCGCTGCGGGACAGCCATGCCGCTGGCGAGGTGCTATAGCGCATGGCTATGCTCGAATTTATTCCGCAATTGGGCCGACGCACCTTGCAAAGCATTCCTGGCCTGGGTGCCGCCAGTCGTTTCCTGTTATCGAGCCTGCTCAGCGTGTTTAACCGGCATTTCAGCTTTCAGCAGTTATTCCGGCAGATTTATGGTTTTGGTGTGCGCTCGCTCATCCTTATGGTGGTTGCGGCGTTTTTTACCGGCATGGTTCTGGGATTTCAGGGTTATTACGCGCTGGTGCGCTTTGGGGCCACTTCGGCTTTGGGAACGCTGATTGCCTTGTCTTTGCTGCGCGAGCTGGGGCCGGTGCTGACCGCTTTGCTATTTGCCGGGCGTGCGGGCTCTGCGCTGACTGCAGAAATCAGCTCGATGAAAGCCACCGAGCAGTTGAGCGCCATGGAAATGATGGCGGTTAATCCCCTTGCCTGGGTAGTTGCTCCCCGCATTTGGGCGGGAATCATCTCGGTGCCCATACTCTGCGCGATTTTTGATCTGGTCGGGATTTTTGGCGGATATCTGATTTCCGTGCCGGTATTAGGTGTGGATGGTGGGACTTTTTGGGCGCAGATGCAGTCTAACGTGACCTTTTCAGGGGATATACTGACGGGTTTGTTCAAGGCCCTGTGTTTTGGTGTAGTGGTGACCTGGATTGCCGCCTGGAAAGGATATACGGCGCGGCCGACGGCGGAAGGGGTAGGTAATGCAACGACGCTGAGTGTGGTGACAGCCTCGCTGACCGTATTGGGTCTTGATTTTATTCTTACAGCTTTGCTATTCAGCTGAGGGCAGGAAGCACATGGAAACTCGGGCAATAGATTGGTGGGTCGGCATATTCGTACTGCTGGGCATTGCAGCGTTGGTGGTGCTGGCTCTACGGGTAGGAAATCTTTCCGGCTTTGCCTATGATAGCGGTTATGTACTGCATGCTGATTTTAGCAATGTCGGGAGTCTCAAGACTCGCAGTCCGGTCAAGATCGGTGGCGTCACCGTTGGTGAAGTTACCCATATTGGTATGAATCCGAAAACCTATATGGCCAATGTGACCATGCGCATCGAACCGTCCATCAAGCTGCCGATTGATACGGGAGCCTCGATTTATACGCAGGGACTACTGGGTGAACAGTATATTGCCATTCAGCCGGGCGGAATGCCGCAGAATCTCAAGCCCGGTGCTACCATCACCCTGACCCAGGGTGCAGTCAATATCGATCAGATGATTGGTCAGATGGTGTTCAGCAAGGCTGCAGGAAGTAGCAAGTCTTCAGGAAATCCTTAAGGAGAAATTTTGATGCGTCAGATTACCTGGATTGCGCTGTTATGTTTGATTTTCACCTGGACTGTGCCGGCCAGTGCTGCGGATGCTCCCAACGCCCAGGGTGCCGTCACCGTGGTCCATGAGCTCACCAATAATGTCTTGAAGGTGCTGCGCGCCAACAAGGGTAAACCCATCACTCCGGCCGTCAAAAAGCAGGTGGCTGATATTGTGTTGCCACATATGGACTTCACTACCATGTCCCAATATGTCATGGCGCAGTACTGGCGGCAGATGAATCCCGCGCAGCAGAAAGAGTTTGTAGTCCTTTTCAAGGATCTGCTGGTGCGTACCTACAGTAATGCGCTGAATCATTATCATGGGCAGACGGTAAAAATCACGGGTAGCCAGCAGGTTTCCCAAGACCCGCCCGTAGCCCAGGTCAACATGGTTATTCGCCAAGCCGATGGTGGTCCGGATATTCCGGTCATTTATGCCCTGCTCTACACCGATCATACCTGGCGGATATATAACACCTACATTG
>JABEBX010016333.1_pt1 | contig 13951 bp, 7 predicted proteins | sample 7245971 | NCBI WGS metagenome assembly JABEBX01 (sample SAMN14506365, study PRJNA622280) | hot springs metagenome | biome: hot spring [ENVO:00000051]|acidic hot spring [ENVO:00002120]; feature: spring [ENVO:00000027]|sediment [ENVO:00002007]; material: sediment environment [ENVO:01001048]... | reverse complement strand
ATCTTATCTTTCATCATCGCTTTGAAATTTGTGTAAAAGGATGGGGGAGTATCAGGCAACGTGAGGTATATAATATAATCAATGATCGATTATAGTAGAAGTTTATACCTTTTTTGATGACCTCGTTATTCAATATTTAACTTGTTAATCGACTTGCATAATTTGAGAGTATATTCATGTTTCAAATCGGAAGTGCATACTTTGAGATTCACAAATTCATAAACTGGAGGCGATCTTTATTAATGACCTTTCTTTTGAAGAAATATTCAGCGGTTTAAGTCTTTTCATTCAAAATTACAGGCCTTATACTTTTGATCATGATGCTTTGAAAATCATTTCTCAAAAAACGGCATTTTTAAAAGAAGGCCAAAAAGTAATCAAATTGAGAATCAAATCAAAAAGATTTGATCCAGTCGAAGTCGAATTTTTGTGCCTTTTGCCTCATAAAGGTGTGTACAGATGGAGTGGAAAAAATTATTATTCTCCGTTGGTACTTGTTGAAAAATACGAAAAGATCAAAAACAGGAATGAAAGGATGGATTTAAAGGATCTTTTTGTCATTCCTGGATATTTTTTGGATAAAGCGATTCAAATTATGAGATCTTACGATTATTATGACAAATTCGAAAATGAAAAAGATCTTTTCAAATACATGCTTTCATCCAATTTAAGCACGGTAATTATCGGTACGAAAACACAAAAAATATCAAATGGAGATGAAAAAATTTACCTTAAAGTACCGTATCTTTTCGAACTCGACGATTCAAACCCATTGCTTACACTATCAAATACGAGAAAAGTAGTGTATCACGGAAACAAGGTCAAAGAAATGATGAGATATCCTCACACATCTCATCTTGGCTTTTTAGATCCACTTGAGACTCCAGAGTCTGAAGAGATAGGTCTTTCTCTTTTTCTTTCTTATAAAGCTGAATATGATGCAAGGAATTTGCGAATTGAACCGGCCCCAGATAATGGCAAAAATCTTTTTGGATATTCCACTCTCTCTGTACCCTTCTTAAGGTACAACGATACGCCAAGAGCCATGATGGGAGGGAAAAATCTAAAACAGGCTATTGAAGTTGTCGGCAGAGAAATGCCTTTGATCAGAACAGGCATTGAAGAAGAAATAGGGTTTAATTTTGGAATCAATGCTTTTGTCGGCTATGCACTTTTCAATGGACTAAATTTTGAAGACGGTATAGTTGCCTCAAGATCATTTGCAGAAAAGATGAAAATAGATCAAAATACAGATTTTTTGATCGAAGATGAGGTACCGCTTCCTATCGAATACAAGATAAGTGAAGTTGGAAGATCAAAGAGAAAATTTTCAATAGAATCTTTAAAAAAAGACGATTCTAAATCCACAAAAATAAAAGTTGTGTACGAATTCCCAAATAAAGAAAGATTTTTACATGGAGATCTTTATCTTACAAGAAAAGTTTACAAAATCGTAGATGAAAAAGAAATCGAGGTAAAAAACCTTGAGAAGAAATTTTTCTTTCATGAAAGATATGCTTTCGATTTCAAAGAGATAAAACCTCAAAACTTTGAAATAGAAGAATTAACTCCTCCTATAAATAAAGAAAAATTCTCCGTGAGTCATTTAAAAATAAAAGTACCTGTCAGGGTCGAAAAGCCCCTCGATGTTGGAGATAAAATAACGGGAAGATATGGAAATAAAGGCACAATTTCAAAAGTAGTAGAAGATGAAAGGATGCCTTACGTACAAATCAACGGAGAGAAAAGGCATCTTGACCTTATATTAAGTCCGTTTAGCACGATCACAAGAATGAACCTTGGCCAATTAATAGAAACTCAATGTTCGCTTACATCTGAAAAAGATGGAAGTTTATCACATGATATTGACGCTAGCAAAATACTTTCTGAACTCAAAAAGATTGGTAGTGAAAACAACGGAAAGTTTCCACTTCACATAATAAATGAAGATGGAGAAATTATTTTCAACGCAACTATTGGTTATCAATATTTTGTAAGACTTGATCACTGTGTAAGGGACAAACTTCATGTTATAGGGAAAACAAATCATATCTCAAATATAACATTTCAACCTTACAAAGGGCGAAAAAATGATGGAGGTCAAAGAATCGGTGAAATGGAATTTTGGACACTTTTCGATCATAAAGCTATTTCTTTGATAGAACTTTTTGCAAAGACAAACTTGTTTAAATGGAAAGATCAAAATGAATATTTGGGATCGTTCAACGCACTTTTGAACGCATACCACAATTTCATGATAAAACCAGTCGAAAAAAATAGAATTTTATTTGTCGAAAAGTCTAAAAATGCAAAAGAAAATGAAGAGATTTTGAAAATCATAAAAGATCAAAAAGGCGAAATTGATAAATACAAAGAAGCAAAATTTTTGATATCCAAAAATGGTTTTCCAAGAAAAGCAATGCTTGGAAGAAGAATTCATTATTCTGGACGTGCAACGATTGTCCCTGCAACTGATATAGACATAAATCATGCTTACATTCCTGTTGATTTTGCTCTCGAATGGTTACCACTGAAATTTCACGATGTACGATCCATTCTTGAAGGAGATCCTAATTCGAGACGTGAACTATCAAAAATGGCAAATGATTATTGTAAAACAAACGAAATAATGATACTTTTGAACAGGCAGCCTTCTTTGCATCTCCATAGCATTCAATCTTTTTATCCAATCTTTTGGGAAAATTACGCAATAGGCCTTCCTATGATGGTGTGTGAAGGATTTGGCGCTGATTTTGATGGAGATACAATGGCCGTTTATTATCCTTCTGTTCAGGATGAAAAGATCAAAGATCAGATGAGGCTCATGTTACCATCTCAAAATCTTTTCAGGGCAGGAAATAGGGAAATCGCACTTTCTCTTTCTCAAGATATAGCCTATGGCAATTATATCTTAGACGAAAAATCAGTTCTTTCTGAAAAAGTTAAAAAAATAGCCTTATATGACAACGCTGCAAAAGTTTTACTTGATTTGCAGAAGAAATTGCTTAAAATTGCCACCGTGAACAATTTAAGTGTTTCCTTTTTTGAAGCAAAAAATGGGGCAGGTGACATGAAAAAAGTTGAAAATTCAAAAGCCAGAGGAAAAGAAGAAAACTTCAACGCTATTCATGGAAACATAAAAATAGGAGATGAAAGTGCTGGGAACTTTTCGAAGGGTATTCCTTTGAATTTTTACGCAGGAGTCGACATCAAAAATTTCGATGATGCTTTAGTCGTGAAGGGAAGAAAATCAATGCTCGATAAAAAACTTCACGTTGCTGAGGCAGGATATTTTACCAGAAAAATGGTCGAGTTTCTCTATCCGCTCAGAATCACATCTGAAGACTGTCATACGAATGAAGGCTTGATTTTCAAAAAAGAGGATATTGAAGAATTTAAAGGAAAATACGAAATCGATCGACTTATAAACGGTAGATATGTCAAATTCGATCAAAGATCGGATTGGTTACTTGTCAATTTTAACAACTTAGATGAGATCAAGAAAAGGATAAAATCTAACGATTTTAAAGAGTTGATCTTAAGAAGTCCTGTGACATGCAAGGCAGAAGGATTATGCGCAAAATGTTGTGGACAGGATCCTGCAAAGGCAAATGAATTTTTTGAAATTGGATCCTTCATAGGTGTAAGGTCAGGCCATAGCATAGGAGAACGAGGCACACAACTTTCAATGAAAACCTTTCAAACAAGCAAATCAGATTTCAAAATGTCCGCCGTTTCGTCAAGAATCTTTAGACGTGAGGAAGAAAATTTTGTCGAATATCTTTTGAATTTGGCCAATGAAGACATAAACCATCTCATGACAGGCGAAAATTCCAAAAAAGCAGAATATTTGCTAAATACCATAGATATCTCGTCATTATATCTTGAAGTGCTCTTTTCATACATGAAAAAGCACAATTTGAAAAAAGAAAGTGACGTTAAAAAATTTCTTTCCAATTTTGAGGAGTTCGGATTTTTTTCTTCACTGAGTTTTGAAAATCCTCCAGAAAGAGATGGAATTGATGATGAATCGAAAATTCCAAAGCACAGCACTATAGCGAAAAGATTTTCGAAAATAGATAAAAAGATCGAAGAAAAATCTCCAAAAGCCGTTTATGCGCTTTTGCCAGACAAAGTGGGGATGATTTTAGATGATAAAAAAGATTAAACTTCAAGGAAAAGAAAAAAGCAAAAGGATCTCTGCTTTTAAAGATTCTCGAAGATCGGATCCTTTGGAAGCATCTCTATCAGATGAAGACATTGAAGTAGAAGAAGAGGAAGAACCTATAGAAGAGATAGATCAAAATGACGATGAATCTCTCAAATCGGATGATATTTACGTTGAAGACTTTCAAAATATAGAACTTCCTCAAAGAAGGGAAAAGAAAAAAGTCGTAATTGCGCTCTTAAAAGGAGAGCAATTTATGACCATAAGTTATGGATTTAAGGGATACTCTTATGATCAAAGAACGATTAAAAGTTTTTACAAGAAAAATGCATATTTGAACATATCGAAAATGTCTAAGATCATTCAAAATTATGCGAATGGATTTTATGAATTCGAAGAAATAAAAATTGCTAATTTCTTTAAAAAATTTAAATCAGAAGCCTTGCTTGTAACATTGGAAAAAAACAAAGAAGACAAAAACAAAACAAACAGGCATTTTCTGAATTATTACATTAAATTTTGGGATGGCACGGATGTGAAACTTTCATCTTTGACATTCGATGGAAGACCTAATTACAGAGATTTAGCGATGACAATTTTTAGAGTTGGAATTGGAAATTCTTTAGAATTAAAAAAACGTTTTGAAGAACTTTCAAGTAAGAATTTAAAAGGCCGAAAACTTCTAAAGACCAACGAAATATCGGACATCATGAATGATATTTTCAAAAATGGTGAAGGCCCTGAAAGCGGCATGGATAAAAACAAATTTTTTTCATATCTTAACCAAAATCAGGACTTTTTGAAAATTATCGATCATCTTGGAGGCAGCCATGGAAAGGATTAAGGTATTTTGCCTTAAATTAGATGAGCAAATAAAAGACATCATCGAAAAGATTTTAAAAAATAAAAAGGATATAGACGGGAAAGTCGAATTAAAAATGGTCGAAGAATTTCCTGAGAAATTTGATAGAAATGACATGATAATTTTAAAATTTGAAGATGATCAACCTGACATGATCCTTAATAAAATTTATCTTTACAAAGGAAAATTAAATGCACAAATTGTAAAACATGCCCAAGAAAACTCAGTTTACGCTATCTTTTGCATCGAAAGATTCTACGGAGAAAGAATGGAATACGAGGAAATAGCAAGATTTGAAAGTGTCATGAAAAAACTTATAAGAAACAAATTGAACAGTCGCTTTTTAGAGGGAGAAATGTATAAAGAAATAAATTGGAAGATAGAAATTTCCAAAAAAGATGAGAAATTCATATCAATGTTCTCAGATGAAAACATGAGAGAAACCATTTTCAAGGCGAATCGGATCGTTGAATCAATAAAACCTATCGCCAAAGAATTTAAAAAATTCAGAGAAAGTATAAAGGGAGACCTAAAAAAACTAAGAGATGCTGAAAATTCATCACAAATTCCAAAAGATGTAGCATCTTGTTTTCAATCAATAGAGGAAAAATCATCAAATATAACTTACACCAAGTTACCATCAATAATGATAACTGGTTTGACAGGAAGTGGCAAAACTCTCTTTGCAAAGTACATAGCAAAAAAATTTTTAGAAGACGATATGAGTAACTTTGCCAGAGTACCAATAGTAAATATGGGGAATGAAATAGTCGACTCTGAACTTTTTGGATCTTTTCCTGGCGCATACACAGGCAGCCTTTACAAAACAGGAAAAATACTTGCAAATGCGGGAGGAATTATTTTTTTGGATGAAATAGGAGAAATATCTGAAAAAATTCAAGCAAAGTTATTGGCTTACTTTGACGACATGAGAATAATCATAGATGGATATTCGGATCCTCATGGGCTAAAAGTGCCTGTGCTTGTTATAGCTGCGACAAATAAAGATCTTGAAAAAGAAATAAACATAGGAAATTTCAGACAAGATCTTTTCGAAAGATTTGATTATTCTATTAGAATTCCATCTTTAAAAGAAAGAAAAAGTGATTTTAGATACATTCTTAGTTTTGTTCTTCAAGATCAAACTATTTCACTTGGAAAAGATAAGAATATCAAAAAAATAAGCCTAAAAGCCATAGAAAAATTTGAAAAACATGACTATTCTGGGAACTTTAGAGAACTTGAAAATTTGGTAAGAGAAGTCATCATGAATGCCTATATAGATGGCCGTGATTGTATATTTGAAAAGGATATACCTCTAAAGTGTGATATATAAATTTGACATCAATAGCGAGGTGGATAATGGTTGAAAACAAGAGAAAATATCTTCTTGACGAAATTCCAAAAGAGAAGATCGATCAATTGAAGAAAAATGCAAAAAAAGTCGGGATAATCCAATGGTATATGGACGAGGAAGCAGTGGAAAGAATCAGGCTGACGATATCTTACGACAAAATCATAGGGCATACTCATTTTTGGGAAGAGGTTATTAAAAAGTCCACAAATGATCCTCAAGAAAGCATTGAAGAAAAAACGCTCGATCCAAGGGAAAATGTTAACCTAAAAGATTTAGAAAATAAAAGAAGCATTACTAAAATAAGATACATCATCAAAAAAAATCCTGAAATATTTCTTGACGTGTTTTTAAAATTGGAAAATTCAAATACCTTAAAAATTAAAGATAAAGAAGAATGCTATTTGGAAATCAAAGCAAGAGATGCTGAAATTGACTTTGAAAAAGAATTAAAAGATATCGGCCTTGAAAATGTAAAAGACGTGACACCGACGGCTGAACACAAGAATAAAAACAAGGCCAAGATGATCGATCCAGAGTTAAAACCGTTGAAAATGATCGATTATGTCCAAAACAAATTAATAGGGTCTGTCACAGTTGTGCTAACACAAGGTAATAATAAAAAAACAAAAGAAGATTTTAAAAGACTTATAGAAAAAATCAAAACAGATGGGAAGTACGAAGAAGAATTTACACCTGAAACAGATGCACTGTATCTTTTTATTAAAAGCGGTTTTGAGGTTGAAAAGGCTCATTTCCTTGTTTTTCCGCCGTTTATAAATGGGAATGATTATCCTGAAAATTATGAGTTATTGAAAAAGGTCGTGACAGAGTCATTTGAATTGGAATGTGATTACTCGCCCATCAATTATGATCCATCAGACAAAAGTTCTGCCTACAAATCTTTAGAAGAAATATTCGATGCGGTTTCGAATATCATAAGTGAAAATGAGAAGATAAAAAGAACCACATTGATAGAATTAACAGGAGGTCATAAGTATCCAGGTATAGAACTTGCAATTTATAGTCTATTCAATAAAAAAGCTTTTTATTATAAACAAAAAAATTCAACTGATAATCAAAATATGGTTCAATTAAAATTTCCGCCATTGCCAGTTGGTTGGAACAATGAAATAGTAGATGACTATTTTCCATACTTTAAATTGTTATTTCAAAAAGTCGAGGATGGAAAAACCTTAAATTATAATATTTTTACAATTTTGCCTGAGTTTTTAAAGGAACTTTTTTCCATCTCAGAAGATGGATCTCTTATAACAGTTCCCCTTATAAAAGAGATCAAGAACAAATACGAAAGCTCACGAAAAATGCCGTTCGGACACGGCGAACATTTTATTTCTTTGATACAAAATGAAAAGATGGAAGCATTCTTAAATGAGAAGATACCACTTTGGAGTCTTAAATGGATGGGAGATCTCATTCCAGAGACAGTTGAACATTCTCAAAGACACAGTAAAAGGTTAATGGAATTTGGATTTAGCCTCATAAGAGTCATTGAAGAGGAGAATTTTTTGAATGGCATTGATCCAACATTGCGAAAAGAATTTTACTTAATACTCGCCGTTGCAATGAACGTTCATGATCTTGGCCATACCGTCCTCAATTACAAAACAGACGACAGCATAAATTTGTGCATCGATGGACTTCCGAGTCTTGTAAGGGATCTTCACAGCGAGTTGAGTTATCAATTGCTTGAAAATGGAGACTTGTTAGATGGAATGGAAAAAATTGATAACGATAAAAATAAAATTGAAAAATTAAAAAAAGCCATAATGTACGTAAGCAAATATCACAGACAATACCTACCGATAAGCAAAACAGAAAAAAATGAAGAGACTGAAGAGAAATTTTTTGCGAAAAATTTAAGAATGAAAATAAAATCACTCGAAGAAAGATTGAATGAGGATGCATCATTTCAAAATGAGCAAAATTGGAAGGAGATGATAATGCTTGCTGCGAGATGGCTTAAATTCATAGACTCAACAGACGTTCAATCTGACAGAACCATTATGGAAGAATACACTGAGATAAGGATTAAGAGAACAAAAGAAGAAATAAAAAGTTTATCGTGCGATTTACTTGCAAATCCTTCGGCCATTTCCAGTTTCGACGTATCCTACGAAATAAATAATATCCTCAGAGATTTGTGCGATAAAAATTGGAGTAAATTAGATGAAACCGCCAAGCAAATAGAAGAAATAGTTTATAAAGATGTGAACCGTAATCTCGAAGATGCAATCCAAAATGGCAAAACTTCCATTTTTGTTGATGAGTATCTCAAAAAAATCGACAGGATAGCCTTCAAATCAAGACAATTTTTGCATTTCCAAAAACATCAAATGGTAAAAAGCATAGTGCCGGAATTTTATGATCCTAAGGATGGTAGGTTGCATTTGAAAATTTATTCTGAAAGTAACGCGAATGAAAGTGATGCGAATAAAATAATTGAAAATGTGAAAAAAGATATAAAAACAGAATTTGTAAATTCTAACCTTAGTTTATTCAACAAAAAAGTGTTGAAATTGTGCATAGAAGTCTAAAGTGTGATTAATAAATTTGAAGTAAGCGGTTAAAGCATAATCTACTAAATCTTTTTTAAATTGAGACTTTGAGGAGAAAGCATCATGTCACAAAGAAAACATTAGTTCAACTCAGGAGAAGAGGTGAAGCCGTGGTGAAACAACGAATCATATGCACGGTTGGAAGAAGTTTACTTACAAATTTTGAAAGAGAAGATCCAAATCTCAGAAATAACTTTTCAAAAAATGCGATAGTTCAAGGATTGCTTTCTGTTAGTCCAGATGAAAAACTTTGCGGTGCAGAGATAAATTCAACTTACAGCATAGTGAAGCAGAAGTTTTTGCAAGACAATTATGACATGTATTTGCTTGTATCTGATACTCAAGATGGCAGAATAACGGGAGAAATTTTAAAAGAATATTTTACCGCTGAAAAATCTCCTGTTAGGTTCATAAATGCTCACATAAAAGAGATAAAAGGGCTTACAGGAGAAGAAAGAATGGAGTTCAAAAATAAGGGACTAAAAGAAATGGCAAATACACTTGTGGATCTTTCATCTCAATCACCAGAAATAACCATAATAAATGCCACAGGAGGTTACAAAGCACAGATATCTTTCGCAACGTTGATAGGCCAAATTTTGAAAATTCCAGTCTATTACATGTTTGAGCAATTCAACGAAATAATTGAACTTCCTCCAATGCCAGTCTCATTCGATTACAGCCTTTGGATGAAAAATTACGATTTGCTCGAGAGCCTTGAAAGACTCGAGGCTACAGAAGAAATGATCAAAAATGTCGATCCACATTTAAAAGTGCTCTTTAACTTTGAAAAAGACAGAAAAGAAAAGATATATGGCCTTACTCCTATGGGTGTCATCTTTCATAAAAGCTTTAAAGAACTTTTCAAAAGCAACGCAAATAACCTTCCACAAGCGCGCACATCAGAACCCAAATATATCGCAAATTCAAAGGAACCCAACTCTGCTAAGTTCGATGAGAAGTATAATACTTCAAGAAAACTTCTTGAACTTCCATTCATAAAAGAATTAAGATGCAATTACTACAACCCAAACAGCGATTACAAAACTAAAGTGACCTTTCAAAATGATGAATTCAAAATTTTTTTCACTAAAAATGGAGAAACGATAGGTTTTGTTGCAAAAACGACTGCAACAACAGAAAATCAAAAGATGGCTGTAAAGATTCACATAGAAGAGGAGATGAAGAGGTGGTGAGAAAGTGAAAACTTACGAATGTGAAATTATCAGTCCAATGTTTGCACATGGGGCTAATCCAAAAGAATTCGAGTTGAGAGCCAGCGAAATAAAAGGCGAGATGAGATTTTGGTTCAGAACGGCACTTTCTTCAAAATTGAAAAACAACATTAAAGCACTCAAATTCATAGAATCTTACATATTTGGTGATACACATCAAAAGTCCAAAGTCATAGTTTCTGTAGATGGAAAGTTAAATCCAAGGAAAGACGAAATCAAGGGAAAGAGTTTTAAATCTGGATCAAAAGCAGTCGATCCAATCAAATACATTGCTTATGGTATGTACGATAAAGGTATTTGGCACGGTTATGCTGATCGAGGAACTTTCAAGATCAATTTGTCATTCTTTTCCGTAAAAAAGGATGGATCTCTAAATCGAGAAGAAATTCAAAAAATTGAATCCATCACCGACAGCCTTATCCTTTTTTACTCTACATTTGGAGGAATAGGTGCAAAAACGGGCAAGGGATTTGGAAGTTTTCAAGTAAAACAAGTAAAATCAATGGAATTTGATCCAAAAAATCTATCAGAAAAGATAAAAGATGCCGTTGAAAATATTTATCAAAATTCAAAATCGATCTTTGAAAGTAACGGTATTGATTTTGGACCTATTAAATCCGATGGATTTCCAACTTATCCATTTTTCAATCCTTTAGACGATAACGATAAAAGGTATGGCTTCTTTCCATTACAATCCTCAAATTATGTTGAGGCGTTAAGTTGTGTCGGTGAAAAATATTATGCTTTCAGAAGAGACTTGGACAAAGATAAAAAAGCATTTTTGGGATCGTCAAAAAAATCTAATGGAAGAAAAACTTCAATTCTTCATATGAGTTTGAAAAAATACAATTCAAAATATCATTTAATCTATGTATTTTTGCCTTCTTTAGTTGGAGAATCAAATGAACTCAATGCAGATGGACAAACGGTTAAATTGTTTTCTAAATTAAATGATATTTGCTCGCAATTCAAAAACACATGGGAGGCGAAGTAATGGACAATTGGAATAATAAATTAAATGGTTTGCTCCACGATCCGGTCTACAAATTTCTGAACATAAAGGGTCATGAAGAAAGTCTGAAAATGATAAGGGAAAAATTAGGACTTGGTGAGGCAACAGAGGCAGACATAGAAGCCTCTGCAATGGATAGGTTTCTATTTCCAAATGAGAAGAAACCTCGTTGTTCACCAGAAGAACGCATATGTCAAAATTTCATTGGAAATAATGCCGTGTGGAAACATTCTCTTGGAGGTTCTAAAATTGAATTGAAAACATACGCCAAAATATCAGAAGATCAAGCAAAAAAAGAATTTGAGAATTTAAAAGAAAAATTCTTAAACGGTATGATAGATACCATAAAAGATTACAAAACTTTAGAAGAAGAAAGAGATTACAAGCGTATGTTTTTAAAACTTTGGTGGGATCTTCCAAAATGGACTGTCGAAAATCTTCACACTCAACTTATACCTGCAGAAACAAGAATGCCAAATCACTCCATACTCGATCATCTTTTCATGACCTCTGCTTTAAGCGGCTTAAAGTCACCTGCTTTTCTTTTCATTTCTATAGGTCCTGTTCAATCATTCATAGCATCAGCAAGAAAAACAGTCGATCTGTGGGCGGGTAGTTATCTCTTGGCTCAACTTTCTTTAGATTGTATTATTGATATTGCCGAAGAATTTGGTCCAGACTCAATAGTCTTTCCGGATCTCCATAAACAAAAAAGGATCAAAGAATGGATTGAATCAAAAGATGTGCATTTAGTTGACCAAGGCACTCTTGATGATTTTTACGCATCGATACCAAACAAGTTTCTGTCGATCGTTGAAAGTTCAGATGCGGAAGCACTTGTCACCAAAGTAGAGAATAATCTAAGAGAAAGATGGAAAAATCTTGCCGATAAAGCAAAACTGTACTTCAAATCGAAAGATCAACTTAAACATGAAGACTTGTGGGACAGGCAGGTAAAAACCTTTCCGGAATTCTATCATTCTGTAACTAAATGGCCAAAGGATCCACAAAAATTTTATGAACAGTTTAAATTTTATTTTAATGAAGACTTCGATAAAAAGTTCAGTGAATTCTATTCAACGATGAATCAAGTGGAAAATACATACAAATTGAACATAGGCTCATTTTATGGTCTTATCTTCGAAATGGCAAGAAGAGATCTTGAGTCAATAAAGTTAACAACGCCCTTTGTAAGTTACACTGGAAAGGATGGTGTAGACAACGATAATTTGTCTGGAATCTTCGAACATGTCGTTTCAATAAAAGTCGAAAATGACACTGACGACAAACTCAATGCACTTGATGCGATAAAAAGATATTGTGCAGATGAAAAATATAAAGCGGTTATAGAAAATCATTTCAAAATCGACGGTCATGTACCCTCAACTGATGAAATAGCCGTCGGAAAATTGTTGCCACAGGATAAAAAACGAGATATCAAACAAGAAGGCGCAAAGATTGGCGTACTTTTAATGGATGGAGATCAAATGGGGAAATGGATATCAGGTCAAAAAGAGCCACCCATTCTGTGGCGAGATTCATTTTCTAACTTTGTGCTTGAACATGAAATTTTTAAAAAGTACATAAAAGATCCGTTTCTTGGATCAAAAAGATTTGTTTATCCCGCATATCATCGTGCGATAACCTCAGCACTTACAAACTTCACTGCTTATGTTGATGAAATAGTATCGAATCACGGAGGACTTTTGATATACGCAGGTGGAGACGATGTCATGGCATTTTTGCCAGGCTTTGAAGTTTTTGCCTGTGCAAATGATTTAAGAAAAGCATTTTGCGGTAAAGATCTAAAACTCAAAGACGTTGAATTCAAAGATGGATTCATATTTGAAAAAGATCTACCCATTGCACAGGTTATGGGACTTAAAGCTTCAATGAGCGCTGGAATCGCGGTTGGGCATTACAAGTATCCACTTTCAGAATTACTCAAATACGCACGTGATGCGGAACACAAAGCCAAAGAATCAGAAAACAGAAACGCATTTGCGCTTTATACCGTGAGACGATCAGGTCAGATCTCTTTCTCTTCTTCAGAATGGGATTCTCCAAAAGATGTTATAGAACTTTCAGAAGAAGTATTAAAATTCATGGATGAAGATCATGGGGAAGAAAAAGTTTCTCCGAAACTTATAAAAATGCTGGCCGATAGAAAACGATACTTTGAAGGCAACAAAAGCAAGGATTCTTTTACTCAAGATTTAAAGGCCCTTTTAAATGATAAAGAAGCATTTGAAAAATACTTAAATTATCTTATAGAAAAAAGACTTTCAAAAAATCTTTTAAAGGAACAAAAAGAAAAAATACAAAAAGATCTTTTGGATAAATTCACAAAACTTCTTGAAACGGATAAACTTCAAGAAGATAAAATGATAAAACGTACCACACTTTTGAACGAGATGCTTTTTGCTAAAAGAGGTGATGATCGTTGAAAATTGTCAAATTCTATCCTCAGGACGTGCTTTTTTTCAGGGATGCAAAGCCATTTGATGCGGGCGGTGATAACACGGCTGTTAACAGTTATCCTTTACCAAGCGTTTTTTATGGTGCCCTTAGAACTTCTTTGATAAGCAACTTTCAAGATTTTAAAGATGGAAAGTACAAGGAATTCATAGGTACTCCGACAGAACACGGAAAGTTCAGATCTATAGGACCTTTTATTTTCAAAGATTCTGAACTTTTCTTTCCAATTCCCAAAAACATATCCTGTCTCTTATACACATCTC
>JABEBX010016061.1_pt1 | contig 13961 bp, 16 predicted proteins | sample 7245971 | NCBI WGS metagenome assembly JABEBX01 (sample SAMN14506365, study PRJNA622280) | hot springs metagenome | biome: hot spring [ENVO:00000051]|acidic hot spring [ENVO:00002120]; feature: spring [ENVO:00000027]|sediment [ENVO:00002007]; material: sediment environment [ENVO:01001048]... | reverse complement strand
ATCTGGGCGACCTGGATTGGGATGAGGGTGGTCGGCGGCGGGTGCCCAACGGGATCAAGCTCAAGGCCGGAGCCTTTCTCACGGAACGCCACTGGGACGGTGGCCAATGGCTGCGGGTGTGGACCGCTGCCGGCCGCTTCCGGCGCGTGGCGGGGAGCGCCTTCTCTGCCAGTCTAGGCGAGGGGTTGAGCGGCCTTGGCCCGGAGGATGGTCACATTGCAACGCTGCTGGATGACACCCTGGGGGCGAACGGGTCCTTGTGGCGGGAGCGCCTGCTGGCCACGGCGGTATGGTCCGATTGATGCGGGGCCGTTTCATGGAGCAACGGGGCCTGTCCCGCCAGCGTAGGAGCGGATGCGTTACCGATCACAGAGGGGAGGGAGAATGCCGAGCATAAGGGACCGGATGCGCAAGCGTTTCATCGTGGTGAGCAGCGATAGGGATCTGAATGGGGCCATTGCCGCGGCCGTGCCTGCGGGCTGGGAGATGGTGGCGGTGACGGATCTGGAGGATCTGGGGGCGTGGCAGGAGATCCTGCTGCATCGCTTTTTGCTGCTGAATCTGGACGACGCGGTGGTAGAGGATCCGGTGGGCCTGGTGGATACCATCCGCCGGGAATATCAGTTGAACATTGCCAGGCCATCGGCGCTCACGCTGAGGGTGGCGACGCGGGTGCCGGCGTCCTTGAAGGTGAGTTCATAGGAGAAGGTGCCGGGCATGTCGATGGTGGCTTCCTTCAGGATCTTGCCTTCGCAGGCGACGGTGACCTTGGCCGGGCCCTTGCCTTCGAGCACGGCCTGGATGCGGTAGGGGTGTCCCACCACGCGGCGGTAGACCTGGGGATCCCGGTTGGCGTTGTATTGCAGATTGTTGAGTTTGACCATCTTGATCAGGTGCGCGCTCATAAAAGCCCCTTCTTAATCGCGATATAAAATGAATTGTGAACGACTTCAGGCAAAACTTCTTTATCCTAGACGAAAATTGCACACAGTGGTAGGCACTGTAGAACTGTAGAGGATCATCATGACGGATAAGTACGATGTGCTGGCAGAGCTGGAGAAAATGAGTGCGCAGGTGGAGGCATTGGCGCAGCGGCAGGCGGAGTCGCCGATGCCTTTGGCGGAATTGGTGGAGACAGGCATCGCTGAGGCCGAGGCGCTGTTGCGGGTCATGCTGAAGGCGGAGCGCAAGCCTTACGCCAGCGACGCAGAACTGTTGGACTTGTGGAAAACCCTGGTGAAAGGGGCACCGCACTGGAATACCATCCGCGATAACTGCCGGGAGCTGATTTACTACCGTAATTGTCTGGCGGCGGGGCGGGAGGACGCCCTGCCGGCTCAGCCCGGGCGCATGGTGATTCACACCCTGCGCCATATCGTTTTGTACCTGCGCAGTCATGCGGAACAACAGGATGCACAAGGGGATCATGCATGAGTGAGGGAAAATCGGGACAACCCGGCGGCTTGCGGCTGTTGCTGGAGGAGCCTTTTTATCAGCCGGTGGGCAATGAGCTGGGCGTGTTCATGGCGGCCTGGAGCAGGCGCCTGCCGGTGATGCTCAAGGGGCCGACGGGCTGCGGCAAGACCCGTTTCCTGGAGCACATGGCGTGGCGGCTCAAGCGGCCGCTGGTGACGGTGGCCTGTCACGAGGATCTGACCAGTTCGGATCTGGTGGGGCGCTATCTCATCGAGGGCGATGAGACGGTATGGCAGGACGGCCCCCTGACCAAGGCGGTGCGGGAGGGGGCCATCTGCTACCTGGACGAGGTGGTCGAGGCGCGCACGGATACGACGGTGGTGATCCATCCGCTGACGGACCATCGCCGTCATCTGCCCATTGAAAAGCTGGGTATCGAACTCACGGCGCACCCGGATTTCATGCTGGTGATCTCCTATAACCCGGGTTATCAGACGGTGCTCAAGGATCTCAAGCCCTCCACCAAGCAACGTTTTGTGGGGCTGAACTTCGGCTATCCGCCGGCGGAGCTGGAGACGCGCATCATCGTGCGGGAGACGGGGCTGGACGAGGCGCGGGCGCAGGCGCTGGTGGCGGCGGCGGGGAAGGCGCGGAACCTCAAGGATCAGGGCTTGCAGGAGGTGACTTCGACGCGGGCGCTGGTCTATGCCGGTAATCTGATGGGTTCGGGGCTGAATGCCCTGGAGTCTTGCGAGGTGGCCATTGTCAACCCGCAGACCGATGATCCGGAGTTGGCGGAGGCCCTCATGGAGATCTTCCGCGCCTTTTTCCCGGAAAAGGGATAAGGCGCCGTTGCGCTCAGGAATTACGGAACGCCTCTGCAAGCGTAGGAGCGGCCCATGGCCGCGATCTGCCGGCCGGTCACTGCGTATGGGTCGCGGCCATGGGCCGCTCCTACGGTATGCTCCGTGGACAGCCGCTGCGTTGTTTCCTGTTGAAAACGGGGACTGCCGACTCCGGGTTGGGTGGAAGGGTACAGAGTACAGATCGGGGAGGGGCCATGGCGGCGGCGACTGAGGAGATTCTGGAACATCTGGCGGCGGTGAGCTTCGTGGCCGGACGGGATGCCCGGGCGGCCCTGCCGGCGGTGGCGCCCCTGGGCACGGCGGCGGAGTTGCGCTATCTGGAAATGGGGCGGGACCTCTTTTTCTACGACCGCGAGGCGGGGAAGGCGTTTTTCCACGCCACGGCGGATCTGGTGGCGGCCTTTGGCGGCCTGGACCCCTGGCTGGAGCAGTCGCGTATCTTCCTGAGCCAGCGCGGTACCTTTCGCGCGGCGGTGGGTTTTTTCGAGCAGGCGGCGACCTTGCGCCAGGCCTTGGGCGCCGCGGCGGAACTGGTCTGGTTCGATCTGGGGGCGGTCTGGAAGGGGTGGCGGAATGGGCGCAACGGGGCGCCGATGTGCTGGCGGCGGGCCGGGTGCGCGGCGAGGCGTGGTTCCGCCTGGAGAGCGAGGAAGCCCGCGCTTTTCTGCTGGAGATCCTGCCCGGCTTTCGCCTGGGTACCCACAAGCGCCTGTTCTTCCTGCTGCTGCAGGCCTGGACGGGGCTGCATCCGCCCCTGGAGGACGGCGAGTGGAGCGCCGAGGGCGGGCGGGCCTTTGTGGAGACGGATGGCCGCAGTCTTTTTGTGCCGGCGGTGATGCCCGATCGGGAAGAGGCCATGCTGGCCTTTTATCATACGGGTGCCCATCTGGCCTTCGGCAGCTATGAGGAAAGCGCCATCCACGCCCTCTTTGGGGAATTGGGCATGGCCCATCCCCCCTTGGATGCCGAGCAGCGGGTGACCTGGCGGCCTCTCTTTGCCCAGTTCGGCCAGGATCTGCTGCGTTTCCAGATGATCTTCGATCTCTGCGAGGATCTGCGCGTGGATGCCTGTCTGGACCGGGAAATGCCCGGCTATGCGGCGCGTCTGCTGCGCCTGGCGCAGCAGCGGGAAAGGCCGGCGGGGGCGGCTGGGCCCTATTATGAGGCCGCCATAGCGATGCTGGCGGAGTACGGGGCGGGAACCTTGCCTGCGGATCTGGCGGCCCTGGCGCAGCCCCACAGCGGGCTCGTGGACAGCTTCCGGGTGGCCTTGGAGCGCTATGGGGAGACGGACTTGCCGCCTCTGGATCTGGCGGAGCGGACCCGGGCCTATCTGCCGGGGCGCTCGCCCAACGCGGCGCGGCCGGTGTACCCGACGCGCCGACATTTGCTGCGGGATGAGACGGAGCTGGATGGAGATGGGGGACTGGGGGCTGCGGGGCACGAGGAAGAGCCACGGGAGATGCCCCAGGAGGCGGCGGGCAACGACCCGGACCTGGAGATTCCACCCGAGGACATTCAGGGTACGGGGGGGCGCGTGGGGGTGGGGATCCCCATGCCCGCCAAGGTCACCGGTGCCGGGCGCGGCGTCAAGGGCCCCGCGGGAGGCTGTGCCTACCGGGAATGGGACTATCGCCACCAGAGTTACAAGGAGGGCTGGGCACGGGTCCATGAACGGGCCCTGCGCGACGAGGACGGCGCCGAGGCGGCCGCCCTGGCAAAGGGGTATGCGGGGGTTTTGCGCCGCTTGAAGCGCGCCCTGCAGGCGCAGAAACCCACCCGCATGGCCCCCCTCCGCCGCCAGTTCGAGGGCGAGGAGCCGGATCTGGAGGCGGCGGTCCAATATGTGGTGGAGCGCCGTGCCGGACATGCCCCCAAGGCCAATATCTATCTGCAACGGCGTCCCCGGCAACGGGATACGGCGGTGCTGCTGTTGGCGGATCTTTCCACTTCCATCATGGCGGCGGCGGATGGCGGGGCGCGTATTGTCGATCGCCTGCGGGCGGCCATGCTGCTTTTTGGCGAGGCGCTGGTGGAGGTGGGTGATCCCTTCGCCCTCTATGGCTTTGCCAGCAAGTATCGGGATGAGGTCCTGCTCTATCCCATCAAGCGTTTCGGCGACCCCTTTGATGCCCGGTGCCGGGCCGTGCTCGGGGGGCTGAGTGGCCGGCTGGCGACGCGCATGGGGGCGGCCGTTCGCCACAGCACCGTGCTTCTGCAAAAACATCCGGCGCAGCGCCGTCTGCTCCTCATTCTCTCCGACGGCCGTCCGGCGGACTATGATGACGGCGGCGATTCCCGCTATTTGCAGGAGGATACGCGCATGGCGGTGAAGGAGGCGCAGGACCGTGGGGTGCATGCCTTCTGTGTCAGTCTCGACCCCCGCGGCGGCGAATATCTGCCTCTGGTCTTCGGCCCCGGGCATTATCTGGTGTTGCCCCATATCGACGGTCTCCCGCAGCGGCTGCCGGAGATTTATCTGCGCTTGCGCGGGCACCAGTCATGAGCGAGCGGGAGCGTCTGACAAAGCACAGCGAAGCGGGGCGGGCGGCCACCTTTATCGGCGCGGCACGCTATCGGCGGGCCAGTTACGGCGGCAATCATCCCCTGGCCATTCCCCGCGTTTCCCTCACCCTGGATCTCATCAACAGCTATGGCGCCATGGGTGCCGAGGAATACCTGGACGGCCGCCCCGCCAGCCATCGCGAACTCTTCGGCTTTCATACCCGGGACTATATCCAGGCCTATGAGCGGGCCCAGTTCCGCGGCGGGGTGCGCGATGCGGATCGCCGGGTCTATCAACTGGGCACCATGGAAAATCCGTATTATCCGGGGTTTTTTGCTACGCCGTGCCTGGCCGCCGGTTCCAGCATTCAGGGGGCGGAGATGGTTCTGACGGGGCGCAACGCCTTCAGCCCGGCGGGCGGCATGCACCATGCCGCCCCCCATCAGGCGCGGGGCTTTTGTTACCTCAACGATCCGGTATTGGCCATCCAACGCTTGCGGCGGGCGGGTCTGCGCGTGCTCTACTGGGATATGGACGCCCATCACGGCGACGGCGTGGAGGCGGCTTTCGTCCATGATCCCGATACGCTGACGGTGTCCATCCACATGGATACGGGCTACGCTTATCCCTTCCGGGGCGGGGGGCTGGATGACCACCCGGGGTCTGCGGTGAATCTGCCCTTGCCGCCGGAGGTGAACGACAGCGAATACCGGCTGGCTTTTGTGCGACTCTGGCCGCGGGTGCTGGAGACCTTCGCCCCCGACGTGGTGGTGCTGCAGGCGGGTACGGACATCCTGGCCGCGGACCCCCTGAGCAAGTTCCGGGTCTCCAATCTGCTCTTCTGGGAGGTGGCCCAGCGCATATTGCGGGATAGTCCGCGCTTGCTGGTCTTGGGCGGCGGCGGCTATCATCCCATCGCCCTGGCGCGCTGCTGGACGGGTTTGTGGGGCCTCCTGAGCGGGCGCCGGCTCGATGCGGTCCTGCCGACGGCGGGACGGCGGCTGCTGGAGGCCGTGGAGTGGGACCTCGACGACGAGGATGCGCCCGGCTATGTCGAGCAATTCCTGCGCCTGCACGATGCGCCGCTGGAGGGGGCCATCCGCCCGGACTGCCGCGATCGCGTCCATCACCTCCTTACCCATCATCCCCTTTTTGTCCAAAGGAGCCAGTCTGCGTGAATGCGGAAAAGTCCCTCATCCCCGGTGCCGCCAACAGCGAGGGCAGCAAGGCCTATGTCGCCCGTTTCCGGGAGCGTCTGGCCGAGGCGCATTTCAGTGATTTTCTCAACACCCGGATCAAGCTCTCTTCCCTGGGGGTGGGTACTTTTCCCGGTGCAGCCGATGATGTGACGGATGTGGCCGTGGCCGCCATTATCGCCCAGGCCCTGCAGTCCGGCATCAACGTCATCGACACCGGGGCCCATTATCGCTATGGGCGGGCGCCGCGGGCGGTGGGGGCCGGGATTGGCAGGGCCATGGCGGCGGGCATCCGGCGCGAGGAATTTTTTGTCCTCGGCAAGGGCGGCTTCCTCACCTATCCAGAAGGCCGGCCGGAGGATCCCGCGGCATTCTTCCGGGACGAAATCGAGGCCAAGGGGCTGGGCAAGGAGGAGGATCTGGCCCAGGGGGTGCATTGCCTGAGCCCGGAATACCTCCTCTGGCAACTGGACCAGCTTCGCCGGCAAACGGGTCTGGAGACCCTGGATGTCTTCCTGGTGGATCAGCCGGAAGTGCACATTCCGCTCATCGGCAAGGAACGGATGCACCAGAAGCTGCTGGCGGTGTTTACCGCCCTGGAGGAGGCGGTGCGCGTGGGCAAGCTCCGCTATTACGGTATCTCCACCTTTCATGCCTGCCGGGTGGAGACGGACCATCTGCTCTTCCAGTCCCTGACCAGTCTCATCGGCCTGGCGGAGAAGGCGGCTGGTCACGGCAATCGCCATCACCTGCGGGTGGTCCAGATGCCCTTCAATGCCCTGATGCCCGAAGCCTATACACGTTTCAGCCAGGTGACGGGGCAGGGCAACATCGCCTCCACCATCCAGGCCGCCTTCCAGCTCAAGCTGACCGTCATGGCCAGCCATTCCCTGGGCAAGGGCTTGCTCGCCCGGGAGGAGGTGCCGGCCCTGCAGGCGGCCATGCCCGAACTGGCCAACGCCGCCCAGCGCGCCATGCAGTTTGTGCGCTCCACGCCGGGGGTGGGGACGGCCCTGGTGGGGCTCAGCGATCCCGCCCACCTGGCGGACCTGCTGGCGGTGGCGCAGACCCTGCCCCTGCCCAAGGAGCGTTACCTCGCCATGTACGAAAAGGAGGGCTAGGACAGCCGGTGTCAGCCGCCCGTCCCATGGGTGCCCGGGGTGTCGAGCTCTTCCGGGGCCGCCGCATCCGGCTTGCGGCCCTTGGCCATTTCCGTCAGCAACCTTTCCTGTTCGGCAAAGGACATGGCGCGTTTTCCGCGGGTGAATCCCTTGTTTTCCGGACTCTTGCTCCCGGCCTCCCCGGCGGCAGGGTGACCGGCGCGCTCGGCCTCCTTGCCGCGGGTGTATTGCTGGAGTTCTTCTTGCCACTCCCGATCCGCCCCGGGGCCGTCGTTTTCCCTCCCGGCATAATGGGCCGGTGCGGCGGGGGCCTGTTTGGAGAACCACGCGGCTTTGCGCAGTTCCTTGTTATAGGCCGCCTGCCAGTCGCGGATACGGCTGAGGTCTATGGCCCCGGCGAGGATGAGGAGCGCGCCGGGAAGGAGGGCGGCCCAGGGAATGCGGCTCAGCGCCAGGGCAATGGTGAGGGCGGTGCCCAGGGGATAGGCCCATGCCCAAGGCCGTTCCAGGTAAAAGCGGTGGGCGCCAAAGGGGAAGAACAGCCAGAGCAAATAGGCCCATAGGGTTTTTTTCTGGAGTTTTCGCAGGCGAATTTGTAGACTCTGCACTCCGGCGCCTTGCAGATCGAGTTTTTCCCAGGCCTTGGGCATTGGGGACCCTCCGTGAATACTGTATTGAAGCGCTCAGATAATAACCCTAAACTGACGTAAAGTCGCAAGCGACAGAGAGTTCCATGGCAGACAGGCGATTACAGGTATTCCATACGGTGGCGCGCTTACTGAGCTTCACCAAGGCGGCGGAAACGCTGCACATGACCCAGCCGGCGGTGACCTTCCAGGTCAAGCAGCTCGAAGAGCAGTTCAACACGCGGCTTTTTGATCGCACGCACAACCGCATCAGCCTCACCGAGGCGGGGGTGGTGGTCTATGACTATGCGGAACGGATCATCGCCCTCTACACGGAGATGGCCAATCGCGTGGGCGAAATGACGGGCGATTTGCGCGGTCATCTGCTGCTGGGCGCCAGCACCACCATTGCCGAATACATGCTGCCCCGGGTTCTCGGCGATTTTAAGATCAAATATCCCGATGTTCAGGTGCGTTTGCATGTGGGCAACACCGACAAGATCGTGCACATGATCGAGGACAACAGCATCGACCTGGGGCTGGTGGAGGGGGCGGTGACCAATAAGAGCCTGGCCACGCTCAAGTGCTGCATGGACTCCATGGTGATGATCGCGCCGCCGGAGCATCCCCTGGCGGACCATGACAGCGTTACCCCCCAGGAACTCCTGGATTATCCCTTCGTATCCCGGGAAGAGGGGTCCGGCACCCGGGAGGTGACCATGGAGTTTCTGCACCATGCCGGGCTGGATTCGGACGATCTGCATATCACCATGGAACTGGGCAGCCCGGAGGCGGTGAAGGGGGCGGTGGAGGGTGGCTTGGGCATTGCCGTGGTTTCCGAGGCGACCGTTCTCAAGGAACTGGCCCTGGGCTCCCTGGTGGCGAAGCCCCTCAATCCCCCCCTGGCCCGGCCCTATTCCTTTGTCTACCAGAAGCAGAAATTCCGCAGCCTGGTCATGGACGAGTTCCTGGAGTTCGCCAAGGAGCGCTGCGCGGTCAGCATGCTGGTCTTACCCAAGCGCCGCGAGGACCGGCAATGAAGCATTTCGCCGTCGTGCAGCACAGCTACTCGGAGTTCCTGGGCCTCATCGAGAGCCAATTGGAAAAGCGGGATATCGGTTTCAGCTATTTTCGCGCATTCCTGAACCAGGACCTGCCCGGCAGCGCTCTGACCTTTGATGCCCTCTTCCTGTTGGGTGGCCCCATGTCGCCACTGGACAGCGATGTCCACCCCTGGCTCCTCCAGGAGCGTAATGTCATCGGCGCCTTTCGCAAGGCGGGCCGGCCCGTCGTGGGTCTGGGCCTGGGGGCCTTGCTGCTGGCCCAGTACGAGGGCGCCGAGCTGAGTCGGGAGCCCTATCATAATGCCTACTTCACCACGGCCCATGCGACCGAAGCGGGCAGGGGCGACCCCCTTGCCCAGGCGGTGGACGGGGCGCAGGTCCTGGTCTGGTCGCCGGGCGTGGCCCGCCTGCCCGATGGGATCGCCCCCCTGGTGGTGGATGACGCCGGCAACTGGATCGCCTTCCGGCCCGAGCCGGGGGCCGTGGGCCTGTTGTTCCGTCCGGAAATGAAACCGGGCATGATTGAAGACATCATCATGGAAGAGGACCGCGAGGTGCCCGAGAATGTGGGCGAACTGATGGAGACGGCGCGCCGTCTGTGGCCGCAGATGCAGGAAACCACTGATCGCGTGGTGGTGGCCCTGGTGCGCGAGCTGAGCCTGATGCAGGAGCGCCGCAAGCCGCGGGTATTCTCCCTTCAGGTGGATAGCGAGGGGGGCCAATGAACAGCCGGGAGCGGCGGATCCTGCGGCTGCTGCGAGGTCTGGATGCCCCGGCGCAGGAGCAGCTCCTTGCCTTCGCGGAGTTCCTGGAGGCGCGCGGCAGGACGCAAAAGCCCCCCCGGGAACTGGTGGAACCATCCATTCTGCCCCCCGTCGCCGGGGAATCGGTGGTGGGGGCCATCAAGCGACTGCGGCAGAGCTATGCCATGCTGGAAGCCAAGCAACTGCTGGGAGATACGGCAAACCTCATGTCCCGCCATGCCGTGGGCGGGGCACCGGCGGAAGAGGTCATTGCCGAACTGGAGGCCCTGTTCGCCTTGCATTATGCCCGCTATCGGGAGTCCTGTGGCGAATGATCGCCGGTCTGGCCGTCGTCGGCTCGTCGCGGCGCTTGCCGGATGGCGCCCAACTGGCTGCGGGCGACGAGGAAGTAAGCGATGCCCGTAGCCAACAGGGCCCCGGTAATCATGCCGTAGAAGGCGAGATCCTCCGGCTGGATACTCGTCCCGCCGCCTTCCACGGGGATCAGGATCAACTGCCGCAACAAAGTGATCATGGCCACCTCGAAAAAGACCTCGACATGGAAAATCCCGCTGCGCATGTAGGTGATCTCGGCGGAAATCAGGGCCGACAGGACCCAAACGATAAAAAGGGTGCCCAAGGCATGGAGAAAGCCGGCCGCCAGTATATGCTCGCGAAAGGCCCCCAGCACATCCCGGCTGAACTGGACCATGATCAGCACGCTGGCTGCCGCCAGGGCGAAGGCGATGAACAGGTGCAGGGCATAATTGAGCACTTGCAGGGCGTTGCTGAAACGGTCATTGAACATCGGGTACTCCTTTGGCTGGGTGTGCTTGGCGAAGCAGGGAATTGTGGGGACGCCGAGGAGCCCCTTCCAGCAGTTTTGCGCAGCGTCCAAAGGATAGCATGGATGCTTGCGCCAACTGCCGAATCTAGGATGAGGGCTTGAGGGTATGGATACGCTTGCGCAGATTTTTACCGTGATCATGCATCTCGACCGTTACCTCGTAGCGCTGTTGCAGGACTATGGATACTGGGTATATGCATTGCTTTTCCTCATCATATTTGCCGAGACCGGGTTCGTTGTGACCCCGGTCCTGCCCGGCGACTCCCTGCTCTTCGTCTGTGGCACCCTGGCGGGCTCGGGGATCATGGAAGGGTGGCTTCTTGCCCTCTTGCTCATCAGCGCCGCGGTCCTTGGCGATGCCGTCAATTATTTCATCGGCCGCCGCTGGGGCCTCCGGCTCTTCGCGGGGAAGCGCTGGCGCCTGCTCAATGCCCGCCATCTCCAGTCGACCCAGTCCTTTTATGCACGACATGGGGGAAAGACGGTGATCATTGCCCGTTTCCTGCCCATCATCCGCACGTTTGCGCCTTTTGTGGCCGGTCTGGCCGCCATGGCCTATGGCCGTTTTGCCGCCTTCAATGCGGTGGGCGCCCTGCTCTGGGTGGGGGGGCTGCTCGGTGCCGGTTATTTCCTGGGTCATCTGCGCTGGTTCCAGGAGAATCTGACCATGGCCCTCCTCGGCATCATCCTGATTTCCCTCCTACCCGCCTTCCTCGCCTGGCTGCGCCACCGGACCCGCCTGGCCTGAGCTGCTGGCCGCGCGTCGCGCCCGTCCTTTCCGGGCACGCTCCACGAGCCAGCGAAAGAGGGCCTGTTGGGCGGGGTCGTCGGCGCAGGTATGCTCCGGGTGCCACTGCACCGCCAGAACATCGGGGTTCCCCGGCATTTCCACGGCTTCGATGACGCCGTCGACGGCTTGGGCGCTGACGCGCAAGGCCTGGGCCAGGACGGCAACAGCCTGATGGTGCCAGGAAGAAATGCATACCTGATTTTTTCCGAGTATGCGGGCCAAGGTGCTCCCCGCCAGGATTTCCACGCTATGTGCTACCGGGCTGAGGCTGCTACTGCGATGGGGGACGTGGGTACCCACGGTCTTGGGCAAATCCAGATGGAGCGTTCCGCCCAAGGCCACATTCAGGATCTGCATGCCCCGGCAAATGCCCAAGAGGGGCAAACCCTGGGCGATGGCGGCGCGCGCCAGCGCAATTTCCGCCGTATCCCGGTCCGGATGGACGGCATGAATGCTCTCGTCGGCCGCAACCCCATAAAAATCCGGGGAAATATCGCCGCCGCCGGTCAACACCAGGGCGTCACAGCGCAGGATGAAATCCAGCCCGCCCGGGCATTGGGGTGGAAACAGGACCGGCAGGCCCCCGGCGCGGCAGACGGCGGCCGCATACTCGGGGGCCAAGGAAAAAGGCTCGCCATTACGTTCATAGGCGCTGAGGGCGACGATGGGAAGGGGCGCGGGGGATGCTTCCATCGCGGCGTCTACCAAGGCGTTCCCTCGTCCCTGGCCCTACCGTCCAGGGAGTGGATGGCGCCGTAGAGATCCGGACGGCGATCGCGGAACAGGCCCCAGTCGATGCGCTGCGCCGCAAGGGCATGGAGGTCGAGTTCGGCAATGATCCAACCCTCCCCGCCGCCCGCTTCGGCGATGAGGGCACCGGTGGCGTCGGTGATGAAGGAGCTGCCATAAAAGGTGATTTCGCCAGATCTGCCGATCTCCCGGCCGATGCGATTGGCGGCGACGACGGGGACCAGGTTGGCGGCGGCATGGCCCTGCATGACCCGGGTCCAATGGCCGCGGCTGTCCACTTCCGGCGCCTGCGGTTCCGAGCCGATGGCCGTCGGATAGAGAAGGATCTCGGCACCGCGCAGGGCCATGATCCGGGCCGCCTCGGGAAACCATTGATCCCAGCAGATGGCGACGCCCAGGCGGCCATAGCGGGTAGGAAAGACCCGGAAGCCGGTGTCGCCGGGACTGAAATAGAATTTCTCCTGGTATCCGGGTCCGTCGGGGATGTGGGCCTTGCGGTACAGACCCAGGTCCCGGCCATCGGCGTCAAAGACCACCAGGCTGTTGAAAAAGGCATTGCCTGCCCGCTCAAAAAAGCTGACCGGCAATACCACCTGACGCCGCCGCGCCAATTCCTGCATGGCCCGCAGCGCCGGATGCTCGTCCCGGCTGCGGGCCAGGGCAAAGAACCGGGGGTCCTGATCCTGGCAAAAATAGGGGGTGCTGAAAAGCTCCTGCAAGAGGATGACCTGGGCCCCTCCGTCCGCCGCCAGACCCGCCCAGTGCAGGGCCTTGGCGATGTTCTCCTCCTCGTCTGGACCCACCGACATCTGTACCGCCGCTACCTTGACCATCATGATCCGCCCCCTCTCCAGGCCTTCACCCCTTGCCATTCTACTTGAGGCGGGAGCCGGGGTCAGTAGCCGCGGGCGGTCAGCGCGGGCCCGGTGGCGGGGATGCCCAGGGGGAGAATTGCTGCGGGCCGGGCCCCACCCCATGCGGCGGACCGACCCCATACGGCGGACCGACCCCGAAGGGCACTTGGGGGTGTGGCCCCGGGGGCCCCGGCGGAGGGCCGGGCGGCATCGGTCGCTGGACCGGGCCCGGCCAGCCCCCGTAGGGCCAGAGAAAAGCGGGGGCGTAGACGCTGTGGGGCGGATGGGTACGGGGAATCAGGCTGTTTTGATAATTCTGGATGGCCGTTAGCAGATTCAGGCGGCTGATGATCGCCTCCTGCGTCAGGGAAGGGGATGTCCTGGGGGGAGCGCTTTCGGGCGCCGCCGGCACGCCCGCCGGCGGGGATGGCGGCGCGGGCGGCGCGGGCGTCTCCTCACCGACTACGGTGATATGGCGCGCATTGGCAGGCGGGGTATCCCCGTAGCTGGGCACGCCGGCGGGGGAAAGCCAGCGATAGATGGGTGCCGCGGATGGGCAAGGTGCGCAAAGCAGGGCCGCCATGGCGGAAATCAGGACTAGGGACGGCCGTGGCCGGCTTGCACTTCCACCTGCTGGGCAGCGGCACTGACGCATGGCTGGGGACCCTGTTTGGCGAACCTACAGAACTCATTATAGGAAAAATATGGAATTAATCCATTTGAAATGCCAAACGATTATATTATAATGAAAACAAATAGCCATCCGGCGTGTCCGTGCCGGCTGGGAGAGAGGCGGGATGCTTGCCCTAGGCCGGGTGGATCGCTGCATGGGGCCGGCCATGAACGATAGCCGACGCGGCAAGGCGGTTTTCAGGGGCTTGATGGAGGTGCACGGGGTGGCGGTGTCCGATCCGCGGACAGCGCCAGCGTTGATTGATCGCTTCAGATTAGGAGGAACAGGATGGACACGATGGATACCCGTACGAATAATCCGCAAAACCGCAAGCCGTCTGCCGTGACCAGGAATCCCCGCAGGCGTTTGGCCCTGGGTCTCGGCGCCGCGCTGCTGGGCCTTGGCGGCGTTTCCCTGGCCCATGCCTTCGGTGAATTCCCGGCCAAGGTGCCGGTGCCGGCGGACAACCCCATGACTCCGGCGAAGATCGCCCTGGGCAAGCAGCTCTA
>JABEBX010023182.1_pt1 | contig 13982 bp, 20 predicted proteins | sample 7245971 | NCBI WGS metagenome assembly JABEBX01 (sample SAMN14506365, study PRJNA622280) | hot springs metagenome | biome: hot spring [ENVO:00000051]|acidic hot spring [ENVO:00002120]; feature: spring [ENVO:00000027]|sediment [ENVO:00002007]; material: sediment environment [ENVO:01001048]... | reverse complement strand
GACAATACAGAACCAGTATTAGAAAGTGTTTACTATTCAGAAATACCGGCTAAAATTTTAAACAGCTTGCGAAATGCTATCGATGAGCAAAAACGGAATGAAAAACGGTTTGAAAAATTAGACGATAGAGCATCACAGGATTTTGCTTCTAATCTACGTAAAGCTATGGAAGTGGTATTAGATGATCTCGAAGAAAAAACAGTTGAAGGTATCAAACGTGCACAAATTGACCTAAATAAATTAATGACGCCAATGGTATTTTTGTTTCCTGAAGAAGTTAGATTGTTTATTGCTAATGGTGGACAAACAAACAGTCTATCAGACAGATTCAAGTTAACACAAACTAAACCATTTGAAGATAAAGACGGTTCGTCAAATAAAGTCGGTAATTATCAACGCAATAGTGGAGGTAGTACTAAACATGATGACTAACACAACAACTGGTTTTGTAATTAAAAACAAATACGGTCAAGAAGTTACACCACACATTTTTTCTACCATGGAAGAAGCAAAAACATATATTGCTATGCATCCATTAGTAGAAGTGCATATTGATCCAATAAGTGGTATGAAGTTAAATAATGGGAATATAGGAAGAATGCTAACAGAGGAGATAAGCCACAATGTCAAATTTTGAACCAGCGGTACAAATTGTTTTACAACATGAAGGTGGTTGGGTAGATAATCCGTTAGATCCAGGTGGTGCAACTAACTATGGTATTTCACTGACATTTTATTTAACAATTGACCCATCGGCAACACCACAAACAATACATGATTTAACGGTACAAGATGCTATAAATATTTACCGTCAAAACTGGTGGGATCAGTATCAATACGGAAATATCAACAATCAATTAGTTGCTGATAAAGTATTGGATATGTCTGTACTAACTGGTCCGTATCGTATTGGTTGTGCAACGCAAGAAGCAGTGAATACAGTAAATCCTAATGCAAATTTAGCAATCGATGGTGATTTGGGACCATTATCCTATGCAGCAATTAATGAAACAGATTCTTCACTACTATTGCAACAAATTGTACAGAATATGGTGGAGTTTTTCGAGAGTATACAAAGTCCAATAGCACAAGAAGATTTGCAAGGATGGCTAAATAGAGTACGATCTGAACCGGAGGCATGATAATGCAACTAATTGAAATATTAAAGGAATCACCATCATCAGGAATTTCAGCAAAGAAAAAATCTAAAATTGAAAAAGAGGCACATAAAGGTAAAGATGTGTTTAATGGTGGATTTAAAAAAGTTGAGAAAGCGGCAGAAAAGGAATATGGTTCTAAAGCTGCTGGTGAACGTGTAGCAGCGGCAGTGATGTGGAAAAAAATTAGAGCAGAAAAATAAGCAAACCCATATTTGGAAGTTTCCATGAATACAAATTATTGCACCGTTATAATTCCAATTTATAACGGTTACGAAGCTGTTGTTCAATGTATTAACTCAGTAATAGAGTCTTTAAGTCAAAATGTTAATACAACACGAGTACTTTTAATTGATGATTGTAGTAGTGATACAAATGTTGTAAATTTTATAAATGAAGTTACTAACAATCATTCACAATTTTATGCAATACACAATGAAGAAAATTTGGGATTTACTAAAACTATCAATGTTGGTTTGAAAAGTACGGAAAGTGATGTAATTTTACTCAACTCTGATACAATAGTACATGGTAATTGGATTGATCGTCTTTATGCTATAGGATATCAAAATCCCACCATTGGAACAGTTACACCATTAAGCAATAATGCTACTATTTGCAGTTATCCAAAATTTCCCAACGGTAGTAGATTACGTAATATTTCTGAAGTAGCTTTAATTGATGATACAGCATGGGAAGTTAATGGTATATCCTACGAAATAATTCCAACGTGTGTTGGTTTTTGTGTATTCATTAAACGCAGTGTAATTAACACAGTAGGAATTTTAAACAGTTTTGCCTTTCCACGAGGTTATGGAGAGGAAAATGATTTTTCTATTAGGTGTACTCATTTTGGATATATTAATATTTGCGCATTAGGTTGTTACGTCGGACATGTAGGATCAATATCATACGGTACAGAGAAACATAGTTTATCTGAACAAGCATGTGACCAATTAAACAAAATGTATCCGTATTATGGTAATGTTATTAATACATTTATAATGGATTATTCACAACGAATACATGGAATATTTTACAAAATGAATAATGAACTATTAAACAAGTCACTAAAAAACCGTTCAAATGATACTAACGTAATGGTTCACGTATTACATGGATGGGGTGGTGGAACAGAAAAGCACGTAAACGAACTATGTGCACAATTGGAACGTGAAGGTACAATTTGTATAATAATTCATCCTCATGCAGATGATCCAAATAAATTTATAATTAGAAATTCTAGTACAGTATGGTTTTCGAATCTCAGTGTATATGATGTAATAACTAAGATAATATTTTATAATCCAAATTTTGTACATTATCATCACGTAATTGATGTTCAGCAGGAAATCTTGGAATTGCATGATATGTTGCAAGTACCATATTTTATAACTATTCATGATTACTTTATGGTATGTCCAAGAATTAATATGATAACATATAATAATGTATATTGTGGAGCAGTTAAAACACCTGAAATATGTAATAAATGTATAAAAGATTTGGGTAAACATGGAAGTATTCATCAATTTACAAGTATCGAAGATTGGAGATCAAAATTTAGTAAATTTTTACAAGGCGCAAACCTTGTAATTGCTCCCTCACAGGATGTGTATAACAAAATACACTCTTATTTTCCAGATTTAACTATATCCATTAAACGTCACAGTAATTATATCGAGCAAGTAGATAACAGAAACAAATTTTTACCATCTATCGATACAAACGTACGTGTATTATTGCTTGGAGCATTTGGTGTACATAAGGGCTCAAGAGTAATTTTAGAAGCTGCTAATTATGCAAAATTGCATGGAATACCACTGGAATTTATAATAATAGGTTATACTGACATTGATTCTGAATTATTAAATGTTGGTAATATTACCATAACAGGAAAATATGATGACAGTAATGTAAATAATTTAATAGCGAGGTATAAATGTCACATAGCGTGGTTCCCAGCTATATGGCCTGAAACGTACTCGTACACATTATCAGTAGCATTTATGAACAATATACCATGTATTGGGTTTAAAGATGTATCTGGTGCAATACAGCAGCGTATATTAGCAACAGGGAATGGAGCATTAATTTCTTCAAATAATTCCATTGCAGCTATTGTTAACAGATTATACGTACTGGGACAAACTCTACAGGATATTAATATCACATCAGATAATGTGTTATATGATGATATTATTAGAGATTATTATCACATTGAGGAAAATTATGATACCTAATTCAGATAATTCAAAAAATGAAATTGCACAGTTGAAAACGGAAAACCAAAAACTTACTTCATATGTTGCCAAATTAGAACGCAGTACACAACATTTAAATACTCAAATACGTGTATTAAAACATGATATGCGAGAATTAAAGACTATAGTTCATAGTTTGCAAGATCAACTAAATAGAATTAGGTCTTAAAATGGAGTTAATACACGAATGTTGATATCAGAACTAATTTTTACAGAGATTACTGAAAAATATCATCCAATACGTAAAGATGATACATCAAAATTATCAAATACTGTTTTTGATACAATTCAGCAATCTATCAAAAAAATAGCAAAAGATCCAAATGTTGACTTAATTGATCCTTTAGATTTAGTTCATAAAGCATATGATTATGCTCAAGTTCAACGCCCAACACCGTCAATGAGAGCAGGTTGGGAACAGTATGAAGAAAATATAACTTTTGCTGTTAGACAGTTTGACAAATATAGAAAATAAATTTATAATATATTCATAAAAATTTAGTTTATGAGGAAATTATAAATGACTATTCTAAGTAAGGGTTTTTGTTTTATATCACCACTATCTGTAATGAAAAATTTAGATTCGTTTTTGGGGAACAACCATTTAGCACTAGCACATTTAGTTAATACAAATGATGAATACGCAAATTGGTTTGCAAATCGCCCAGATACAGATTTCGTAATTATGGATAATGGGGCTTTTGAATTAGGACAATCTTATACACCCGATCAATTAATCTCATTAGGACAAAAATGTCGTGCTGATGTAATTGTATTACCAGATTATCCAAATCAACCATGGCAACGTACATTAGATGCTGGTATTCAATGGAATTCGACATTTCACGATGCTGGATTTAAGACAATGTATGTTCCACAATCTGAGATTGGTGACTTAGATGGATGGTTACGTTCATATCAAAGTGCTACAAACTTAGATACTACGTTTACACCAGATGTGATTGGTATGTCTATATTAGGTATTCCAAATGCGTTACCTCATATTGATAAAACTTTTGCTAGAGTAGTTATTACAGATTTGTTAATTCGTGATGGTTTATTTAATTTTAATATTCATCATCACTATCTGGGATTGAATTCGGGACCTAAATTAGAGATTCCGACTTTGTTAAAAATGAAAGCATTATCAACATGTGATTCATCAGGTCCAGTGTGGGGTGCTTTAAATAAGATAAAATATGCAAATAACACTGATAGTTATATGAAGAGATCTAAATTACAGAAACCTATTGATTTCGAATATCAACTGCCGTTATCACTTAAAGTTACGGAAACGATTCTACACAATATCGAATTAACAAACAAGTTATTTGAATAAATTTAATACCAAACTTTGGCAAGTTTTAACAAATCATCTATTGTGACACCAGTATCTGTTAAATACTTACCACCTTCCTTGCGTAACTGCATAAGTTTATTAATACCTATTTCATTTTTTATTCTGGACATAAAAAATTTACGTACAGGACGTGAATAACTAATGAAGTCGGAAAGCTCTTTATTAGTTAATAATTTTGTGGTACTATTGTTGTTAATTGTTAAAATTATATCAGAGTGAAAAATTTGCTTAATCTTATCTATGTTACCATAGTAAGAATTGATCATAGTATCCAGTTCATGTGATGGTATTTTACGGTTACTTACTTTATTGCGATTATGCACTCGATCTACAGTAGTATCTTTATCGACATCGATAAAAACAGCTCCTATGTCATAGCCAATACTGTGCAACATTTCACGTCTTCTTGCAAGCAATGGTAAATTAGTGGCAGTAGTTTCTATTACTAACGGTATCATATTATTTAACTGATGTTTGAGAGAATTGAAGAATAATTGCTGAGCTCGTTGAAATATTGCTGATGGTATTTCAGTTTTATGTGCTTTATTTAACAAATGCTCATATTTAATATCAAAATTCACACTTGTAGCAGGTAAATAACCATCTATTAAATACCTAGAAATTGTACTCTTTCCAGCACCGGGTGGTGCTATAATGAATAAAGCCTTAAATAATACACTATCACCAACTGCATCATTAATAGATTCGTTAAACGATTCGACTAAATTATTAAGTTTCATGGTTTCCCCAAAAGTACATACATTGCATTTTATTTATTGATATTGTATTATACTTATATGTAATTAAATTCATTTTACGAGGTTTTATAATGATCATTAATCCGAATTTTGCCATTGAACAACAGTGGGTGACATTTCCATCATCAATGCAAGAGAACATCGATAAGTATATTCAACCAAATGCAATAGATTTTACTTTAGATGTATTGCACGAACCTGAAAATGGCTCAGAATTTATCCTATCTGAGTCTCGTAAACAAATGCGGCCACATATTAAAGTAAATGTTGAAGATGATGGTTTCTGGGAACTTTCTAGTAATAAATTTTATGATGGATTATCAGATATATATGTAAAAATTCCACTAGGGGTAGCATGTTTACTTGTTTCGCGTAGTACATTAATACGTAATGGATTATTCATAACTTCGGGGTTATATGATAGTGGTTTTTATGGACATATTGGTTGCGTGATTCACAACACGACAGGTATTTCACGTATTGAACCGGGTACGAGAATTGGCCAGATTATTTTTGTAGCATCACCTAATTCAGGAGCTTATAATGGTTCCTATAGTCATCAACAAAACACTCTTTGGACATAATTATGACATTAGATAACTTGCAAATCATCGCTTCTATAACATCTAATTGGTGTATTGGAAAGGATAATAATTTGTTATATCGAATCCCAGATGATTTGCAGTTTTTTAAAGATCAAACAGTGAATACGACTCTAGTAATGGGATATTATACTTGGTTATCTCTCCCAAGAGAATTACCAGGACGTCGTAGTATTATTTTATCTCGTAGCTTACATCAACAAGATATCAAATGTGCTAGGTGTGATGTTTTTAACAGTATAGCACAATTAATTGAATATGTAACTATACATCCTGAACACACTTTTAGTATTATAGGCGGTGGTGAAGTATTTAATCAATTATTAAAATATACACCTACATTATATCTTACAATGATTAATGTAATATCTAATGGTGATACTTTTTTTCCGGAAGTGAATTTAATGCTATATGATAAAGTTGACATTACTTCTGTTAAAGAGTATAATCAAATAAATTATCAAATAATTAAATTAACTAGGAAATAATATGTCAACATGTGAATATAGTGAAATATTTTTTTCATTTAATGGTGAAGGCAAAATTCCTCATGGTGTTGGAAGTTTGTTTGTTAGAACATGTGGATGTAACTTTACATGTAGCGGGTTTTCAAATCCAACTAATCAACCGATTAAATGGAATTTTAATCCCTTGGATTATAAAAATCTTGAAAATTTACCATTAATTGAAGTCGGATGTGATAGTGCTTATACATGGCATGACGATTTTCGTCATTTGTGGAAACGGGGTGACGTAAATCATTTTGCTGATGAAATCGTTCATCAACTACCGTCGTCTTTTAACGGAACGTTTATACATCCACAAACAGGTCAAGATATTATTCTGACTTTTACTGGTGGTGAGCCGACATTACGATTGAAGTTTTTAATACAGTTATTAAAACATCCACTGATTTGCAAAGTTCCACGGGTACTATTTGAAACAAATGCTAGTGTACCTATTCACAATAGAATTAATGATTTGAACGAATTATATCAAACGTATGGTACTACTTTTATTTTTGCTAATAGTCCAAAACTATCAATAAGTGGGGAAAATCAAAAAATTGCGATAAATCCATCAATTGTTGTAGACCAACAATTGATAAAAGGTTCCACAACATATTTTAAATTTGTATGTGATGAATCCGATGAATGTTTTGACGAAGTGGACAATGCGATTAAATTGTACAAAAGCAATGGTGTACAAATTAACAGTGACGATGTATTAATAATGCCGTTAGGTGCTTCATTAGAACAACAAAACAATATTGATGAACGAGTAGCAATGAAAACATTAGAACGTGGTTATATTTTCTCACCAAGATCGCACGTTGCTGTGTTCGGTAACAGAATGGGAACATGACATGGGTATTAAAATTAATATCGTTAAAGCTGGAGTAATACCATATTATTTTGATATTAACAAACAATTACAAATGATGTTTATGTTACCATCTGCATCTAATCGCTATGGTTATCAAATTGCAAAAGGCTCAATTGAGCGTAATGAAACATTAATACGTGCAGCTTTGAGAGAAGCTAAAGAAGAATTAGGTTTAAAAAACAGTAACATTGACGAATTGATAAAACCTGGAATTATATACAATAAAATGGCAATTTTTCCGGCAAAAATAAGTAATCCGGAAGATTTCAATCTTCCTTCAGATCCTGAAACGAGAGAAGTTAAATGGATGACATTGGAAGAATTTCATCAAGTAGGTTTACCTGGACATTTACCGGTGCTATATGGATTAATTGATCGAATTAGACAAGATTGACTATTAAAAATTAATACATATTATAATTTTATTAGATTAATTACATTATTGACAAACTTATTTTTATACTGTAAAATACATATTTTAAGGAGAGTAAAGTATGTCGTTATTAGATCAAATTAAACAAGATCAATTAACTGCACGTAAGTCTAAAGATGTTATCACATCTAGTATTTTGACAACGTTAATTGGTGAAGCATCTATTATTGGAAAAAATGACGGAAACCGTGAATCCACCGACTCAGAAGTAACAGCTACTATTCAAAAATTTGTTAAAAATATTAATGAGACGTTATCTGTTCAACCCAACCCAACGTTAGAGTCTGAACGTGCCATCTTAGAAAAATATTTACCAACGCAATTAACATATGATCAATTATATGCAATCCTTAAGCAGTGGGTAATAACAGACAGTATCGAAAATATGGGCGAATTAATGAAAAAATTAAAGACTGACTATAATGGTCAGTATGATGGAAAAGAAGCAAGTACTATAATTAAACAGTTATTATCATAACTAATAGAATAAATATTTAACTCCTCATAAATAATAACATTATATTTATGAGGAATTTTTTATGACAATTTTCAATGAGATAATTGTACCAGTTACATCAACTGCAGCTAGTGCTACATCTGGCAATCCAAATTTAGTTAGTTTGACTATTCAAACAGGTGGAACCACAATTAATTATAATTTTGATTCACCTGCCACATTAAGTGATATTTCAATACCAGCAAACAGCACTTACATATTTCCCCAACCAGTACCCACTGGTGTACTATGGGTAATTAGTAGTTCATCTACTACTATTACAGTAGCAGAAACCATTCAAGAGGGTGCTGTTTTAGATGAACCGTTAAATGAAATGTTCCAACTGCCAGCAGAGAATCCTATTTTACCTGAATGGACAGGATCTAATTCTGTGAGTGCACCAAATGGATCTAATAACTCATCTAATGCTTTGCCACTAACATATACTGATTACGTGTCGTCAACTACCTCATCCTAAATGATGAATCTTGTAACACATAAGCTAGGTTGACCAGGGGACTAGAGTAATCCAGTAGACGTGTAATATAGGTCGTTAAAACATACCAGTGAATGCTTCCTCAGTTCACTGCTCTATAAGGACGAGATCATGTTGGTGAAAGGTAAAGCACCGAAGGTTTTGTTCGCTGTAGAAATACAGGAGCCGGTATTACACAACCCCGAGGGGAGATGTCTCGAGAGAGACGCGTCACAAGGTCCGTAAGGACATAGGAGAACTAGTAAAATGGCAGTATTTGTATTAGACAAAAGAAAGAAACCATTAATGATGTGCTCTGAAAAACGAGCACGATTATTATTGGAACAAAGACGAGCACGGATACATCGGATGGTACCGTTTACAATACGTTTAATTGATCGGTTACAAGAAGGTTCTGCTATGCAACTGATTCGTATTGGTATCGATCCTGGTAGTAAAACTACAGGGATCGCACTACTACGTGAAAAAGAAATAGTTAATGAAGAAACGGGTGAAATTATTCGAACCCGTACTGTATTAATGTTGTTACATCTAGTTCATCGTGGATATGCAATACATAAATCAATGTTAAATCGTGCTATACATAGACGATTTCGTCGTAATCGTTTACGGTACCGGCCTGCTCGGTTTTTAAATAGGACTAGACCGAAAGGCTGGTTAGCTCCATCTTTGCAACATAGAGTAGATACAACTATGTCATGGGTAACGCGATTAATGCTATGGTCCCCAGTTACAGTTCTGAGTCAAGAACTCGTGCGTTTTGATATGCAAAAAATGCAAAATCCAGAAATTTCTGGTGCTGAATATCAACGAGGTACATTATTTGGAACTGAAGTTCGTGAATATCTACTCGAAAAATGGAAACACAAATGTGCCTATTGTGGTGCTAAAAATGTACCATTAGAGATTGAGCATATTCATGCAAAAAGTAAAGGTGGGAGTAATCGGATATCAAATTTAACACTTGCCTGTGTTCTACGCAACCAGAAAAAAGATAATATAGATATAACAGAGTTTCTTGCACATAAACCAGATAAGCTAAAACAAATATTAGCTCAAGCCAAAGCTCCATTGAAAGATGCTGCTGCAGTAAATAGCACTAGATGGGCACTATATCAACGACTAAAGGCAACAGGACTGAATGTAGAAATAGCTAGTGGTGGGAAAACAAAATGGAATCGAACACAATTACATATTCCAAAAGACCACGGATTAGATGCTGCTTGTGTAGGTCATGTAGATCAATTACTAAATTGGAAGCAATCTATTCTTTCAGTCCAAGCTACTGGACGAGGAAGATATCAACGCACAACACTTACAAAATATGGATTTCCGCGAGGCGGATATGCGATGCGTAGTAAAAGGGTATTTGGATTTCAAACTGGGGATGTAGTGAAAGCAGTTGTTACTACTGGTAAGAAAATTGGTAAATATATGGGTCGTGTCGTTGTACGAGCTAGTGGTAATTTCAATATTGGAAACATACAAGGAATTAATTACCGTTTCTGTTCATTAATTCAACGAGCAGACGGATATTGTTATTCATTAAATAAATATATTTAATTACGAAATTAAGGAGATAACCACATGAAAGCAGTAACAAAAACAACAGAATTAATTGATACAATTGATCAATATATTATACACGACAAACCAATTCATGCCTGGGAGATGTTTATCAAGTTAATTGATACATTAGGTGAATTAGATTTTAACCCGGAAGACACACAACGTGTTGCGACAGAACTAGATAAGTTCAAGCAGTATTTTGCAATGCATGGTGACACTAAATTTCACAAACAAATGTTAAAAAACAAAAATAATACACATCAGCGAATTGATCGATTAATTGATGATAATGAGTCAGCAATTAAGATGAAAGTAATGCAAGGTGACTACAGAGAAGCCAAAAAAATGGCAAAAAATTTACTAATTACAATTGGTGATATCGGTGAGGCTAACCCATCTCACTTTCGTCATGTTGATGATAATAATAAACATATAGATGAACCACATTTAAATCATTATTTTGACCATGCAGTTGAAATTGCAAAGGCGGTAAACAATTCTGAATAATTGTAGCAAGACAAATTGTACATGAGTTGTGTAATTTTTGTACAATTAATATAATAGATATCATAACATAATACATAGGAAATACCAATTAATGAATCTTTCAATTAAATTGCAACAAGAATTTAATTTATCTATTCCTGCAATGGAATTAATCGCAGAATTAAATGGACAACACTTACATAACATCGAGTATGACTGGGCAAATCAAACAACAGACTTTTTAGTTCCTGCTAAAAAGTCTGATACTGTTAATATCAATACCCTTAATACACCATTAACTAATATTATTTTATCAGAAATTGAAACATTATATAATAATATATTGTTGGGTAATCAGTCTGCTATTCAACAACTTCTGATAGATGTACAACATGTATTAATTGTGGGTATACCCAGAACTGGTGGTAGTTATTTAACCAAAGAATTGATAAAAGCAACCGGTTTATCAGACCATAAATTAGTAAATGAATTTTTAGCACATGATGGGTATCCAGATATAACACCTATTTGGTATAATAATACATCTTTTATACATAAGTCTATAATGTCACTTGCCGAATGGTTAATTATTAGCAAATTTTGGTATAAAGCTCATACAGAAGCTAATAGCAGTGGTAAATGGATAATCCCTAAAAAATTCCACAAAATGGGGTACATGGCTGGAAGTATTAAGCAGTGGTTGGGGGATAATTCCATTGTTATTATTACAAGACGACATCCCGTACCCACATGTATTTCAACCATTGAGAAATGTGGCGGATGGAAAAGATTAGACAACAACTATTTTCCCCCATTAAATCAACAATCAGCTATCGAACGTTGGATAACAAGAGATTTATTTACACTTGGATATGATTCAGAACAGTTAAAAGAAATGCCGTATTTTGAAGCATTTCTCAAATCATATAATTTATACCATCAAACGTTGGTAAGTTCTGGTATTAATATGAGATATAATAATATCAAAACGGTATCAGTTACATATTCAAAAGAAAACATGGAACGAATTGCTAACGAATTTCGAACATTGTGTGAAACGGACATTAATAATGTAGAACCGTTTTTAGATGTTGAATGGCGAGGAAAACACCCAAGTTGGGAACAATTATCAACAGACTGGGATCCACTTTTTTCACAAGGACAATAAAATGAAAAAACAAGAAATGATAGCATCAATGTTAACTATGCAGCATAGTTTCAATCAGAGTGTGAATACAGATTACCTATTAAATGATTATGATTGGGATACAGCTATAATTGTTGAAATTGGTGAAGCTATTGAACATTTGCCATGGAAATGGTGGAAACATAATACAAATAGTACAACTAATACATTTAATACTGATCAGTTCTCGTTAGAAGTAATTGATATTTGGCACTTCATACTTTCCAAATTGTTACAACTTACATGTGTGACAAATGGTGAACAAATACGTAATGTTGAGTCGGTAATTGCCGAGTTAGTATCATCTGACTTATTTGAAGATTTATTTTACACAGGATTTAATTCAGCAGCACATAATGAATTTTATCCCAAAACACAATATATCATTGAACACTTAAAGTACATGTTAACAACGTTAATGTGTAGCGAACCACGAGTTGATATTATTTTTCCATCATTGTTTGAAGACTTTACAAAAATATGTAATGTAATTGGCATTAATGATCTGACTAAAATGTTTAATTTGTATGTTGGTAAAAATGCTTTAAATAAAGTACGTCAAGTAAACGGGTATAAAACAGGAGAATATTATAAGTTGTGGGATGATATTCATGAGGATAATTATTTCATGATGCAAATTTTAAGACGATATTCAGATCCGTTGACTTTGGATCATGCTTTTAAGTTGATAGATAACTTATACAACTCATTTAGACCGAATCAGCTGCATAAGGAGGTCTAATATGCCAAAAATTATCATTGCTGGTAGTAGAAAATTTACACAATATGAAGTGCTCGAGCAAGTAGTTGATACTATACTTTTTTCAGAATTGGAAATTAACACCGAACCATGTGAAATCATTTCAGGTGGTGCAAATGGTGCTGATCAATTGGGAGAACAATATGCGCAACGTCACTTGCTAAGTTTAGAGGTAATTAAAGCTAATTGGAAAAAATATGGAAAGTCTGCTGGATATAAGCGTAATGAAGAAATGGCCAAAAAAGCTAATATTTTAATAGCGTTTTGGGATGGATCTTCAAAAGGAACAGGTCATATGATTGATCTTGCCCTCAAATACAAATTAAATGTATTTGTGTATAATTACACTAATGACACGCTGTTAAAACCAAATCCACTTTAATTTTTGATAGCATTGATTGGTGGCATTTCAATAAAATTTGGAAGTAGCTCTTTTTGGACAACCCATACCGGATATGGTATCATATGTATACCATAATCTTTATGTCTATGATGTTTCTGACATAATACCATCATGTTGTATTCACTATCGACAAAATCTGTTGGTGTTTTAAAAGTTGACCAATCAAAATTGGGATGAAGTGTTTTCATTTTATCCCAATCAATGGCATCCGACATTGCCCATTCTACATGAAAATGATGAACTTCTAATTGATCTAAAGTATCACATATCCAACACGTTGTTTTACGAACATCAATTAACTCATGTTTTGTTTTTGTAAACAAACCACTTTGTACGCGTTGTGTATGATCAGGATAATATATATCAACGGTCAATGTTTCGGTAACTTCATGCTCCTTTAATATTTCACTCATAATTTACTTTCCTTTATTGTAGGACAATTTATAGCTTAGTAAAATCGAATAAATCATTTGATTTTATGCACAGTCTATATTATAATATTAAATATAAGAGATTATATTATTATGAGGATTAATTATGGATGATATTTATGTTATTATCGAGACATCTAGCGTAATTGATCTCGTTGATATGTTTGATGCTATTTTAGAAAGTGAACAAATAAC
>JABEBX010017920.1_pt1 | contig 13982 bp, 11 predicted proteins | sample 7245971 | NCBI WGS metagenome assembly JABEBX01 (sample SAMN14506365, study PRJNA622280) | hot springs metagenome | biome: hot spring [ENVO:00000051]|acidic hot spring [ENVO:00002120]; feature: spring [ENVO:00000027]|sediment [ENVO:00002007]; material: sediment environment [ENVO:01001048]... | reverse complement strand
ATATTCGATCTTTTTGGTTATTTTCTCATCTCTGATGGAACCGAAGACCTGATGTGTTTTGTGAACAGCGATTCCCTTCTCCCATTTATAAACATGAAAGCGGATGAATTCCAGAAAAGAGCCTATGAAATCAATCTTCATCCATTGATGGAAAAAAATCTTAAAGGAAAATGCCTTTCCGTCTCCGGGAATATAAGATCCGGAAACAATGGTTTTTCATTGCGTGTAACTTCCATTAAAGATGTAGATGCTGACGATGTTAAAGGTGTTGAAAAATTAGTTGAGGAGGAATTCCAATGATGCGAAAGCGTGAGAGAGACAACTGGATATTTTCATCGGAACTCAGAGATTCCATAGCACTTGAAGATGAAGAAAAAAAACTATACGCCCTGACGCCTCTGGGAACAAAAGCAAAGCGGGTTCTGTTCTGTGGAATTGTGATGTCAAAGCAGTCTGATGATAAAATGACACGGGTTACGGTTTCAGATTCCCTTGGACTATTTTACGTATCAGCGTTCGCAGGCGGATTTAATCCTGAGGAACAGAAAATGCTCGATTCACTTGAAACTGAAGATAAGATTATGCTTTCAGGAAAGATAAATCCCTTCAAGACGAATGAAGGAAGTTATATTTTTTCGATCAGACCTGAAATAGTCTCAAAAATAGAGACAAACGAAATGGATTACTGGACGATCATGACATCTTACAGTACAAAGAAAAAAATATTTGCCATAAGGGAGATCATGAAAATAGAGGATCCTGACATTAACAAAATGGTTCAGATGGGCTATACAAATTATGAAGCTGAATGCGCACTGGCAGCCATCAAGAATTTTAAGGATTATGATTTTCAGAAGCTTATGGACGGCATAGAAACTGCGGTTGTTTCTTCCAAGGCGGAAGCAAAGGTGCCGGAGGCCAGAGATATGATTCTGAAATATATCAAAGAGAATGACAGTGACGGAAAGGGCTGCAAATACGAAGACATTGTCGTTGCTGCTAGGAATATGAATGTAGACCAGAGTACAGTGGATGAAGTACTCAACACGCTTGGATCCCTTGGAGAAATATTTGAGGTATCACTAAAAAGATACAGGGGCGTTGAAGACGAGTAGCCGGTCAACCGCAGCTTCATTGCCAAAACTTAAATATCGATCAGGAATTAAGACCGAACGCTTAAAAACGTTTATTAATCGAGAAAGGATGTAGGCTTTCAGTAATGGGCCCATAGCTCAGCCAGGTAGAGCATCTGGCTTTTAACCAGGCGGTCGGGGGTTCGAACCCCCCTGGGCCCGTCAGGTGTGGTTGAAAATGGCGAAATTTAATGTATTAGACCATGGGCTTGTGCCAGAACATCATCTTGTAAGTGAAGAAGAGGAGAAGGAAATATTAAGCAAACTTAACATAGAAAAAGATTATCTTCCAAAAATCAGCATTAACGATCCAGTTATTAAGGCACTTGAATCCATTCACGGCAAGATTAAGGATGGCACAATGGTTCAGATTATAAGGAAAAGTGCTACAATGGGCCATTCTGTTTATTATAGAGTTGTTACATCTGAGGTGTTTAAGTGAAAGAAATTATTGATGCATTTTTTAAAAAATCCGGTATCGTGAACCATCAAATCGATTCAATGAATTCGTTTTATTCCACGCCAGACAACATTAACAGCATAATGCAGCAGATAGTCGATGAAACAAAAGTTTCGGATGATTCTGATCCCGGAGTAATGATACTCGATCCTGCAAAAACATCAGGCCATGATATAAGGGTATACTACGGAAGGCGGCGTGAAAACGGCAAGTATATCGGGGAACAGACAATATTCGTCGGTAAGCCTGAAATAAAGGAAGCATCCGGGGCTTCCAACCAGATCACACCTAACGAGGCAAGACTCAGGGATTTAAATTATATGTCCCCTGTGAAATTAAAGCTGAGCATAGTTGAGGACGGCATAGAAAAGGGTTCAGAGACAATAAAGGTAGGGGACGTTCCGGTGATGGTGAGGTCAAAAATATGTACACTCCACGAGAACAACCTCGATCAGTACATAGAGAAAAACAACGGGCCTATCGGGCTCTCAAGAAGGGAAAAACTCCAGTATGTGGGCGAAGATCCTGATGATCCGGGAGGTTACTTTATTATAGGCGGGAGCGAAAGGGTTATAGTTTCTCTTGAAGATCTTGCGCCAAATAAAATCCTCGTTGAATGGGAAGAAAGATACGAATCCAAGGTTGAGGTGGCCAAGGTATTTTCACAGCGCGGCGGATTTCGGGCACTTACATCAATGGAAAAAGGTTCTGATGGAACTATCAACGTTTCTATTCCAAGTGTGGCAGGCACCGTACCGCTAATAATACTGATGAAGGCTCTGGGGCTGGAGCGTGATGTTGATGCCCACGATGCAATAGCTTCAGTTTCAGCAATGGAACCTATAATATACGAAAACATAGAGGATTCAAAAAATCCCAAAAATCTACCTCCTAACGGTGTTCAAAACCGCGAAGACGCCATAACATACCTTGAAAAAAGATTTGCTGCCGGGCAGGCAAAGGAATTCAGGGATAAGAAGATATCACAGATGCTTGACCACTCACTGCTTCCGCATCTCGGGGATACGCCTTCCGACCGTATACGTAAAGCGATATATCTAGGAAGGATGGCCAGATCGCTTCTTGAACTGAGCCTGGGCATAAGGAAAGAGGACGATAAAGACCACCTTGCAAACAAGAGAGTTAAACTTGCGGGCGACCTGATGGATGAACTCTTCAGAAGCGCATTCCAATCCGTCATGAAGGACCTTAAATATCAGCTTGAAAAGACTTATAACAGGAAGCGCGGGATAAAGATAAGGCCGGCCGTAAGACAGGATCTTCTCACGCAGAGGATACTCCATGCAATGTCCACCGGGAACTGGATAGGCGGGAGAACCGGTGTATCACAACTTCTTGACCGTGTCTCAAACCTGAGCACAATAAGCCATCTGAGAAGGATAATATCGCCTCTGACAAGAACACAACCGCATTTTGAGGCACGTGACCTGCATCCAACACAGTGGGGAAGGATATGCCCTAATGAAACTCCGGAAGGTCAGAACTGCGGCTTAGTTAAAAACGCTGCTCTCCTAATCAATGTTACGCAGGGAATAGACACAGAATCTATAATGGAAGTCCTGAAGGGTATGGACGTAAAGGAGGTGTCAGGTGAAAACCCGAATAGAGGCCGTGTTTACCTGAATGGTGATTTTATTGGATATCATGATGATCCTGCTTATCTTGTGAAACAGATAAGATCGGAGAGAAGAAGCGGCAGGATTTCCGATGAAGTGAATGTTAGGTTTGATGATAATACAAATGAAGTTATAGTCAACTGCGATCGTGGCCGGCTCAGGCGCCCGCTTCTGACGGTAAAGGAAGGCAAAACCGTCATAACAAGGGAGATGCTGGACAAGCTTAAAAACAATGAATATGAAATAAAGGACCTTGTAAAATTCGGGGCCATGGAATGGCTGGACGCTGAAGAAGAGGAAGATGCGTATATAGCCATGTATGCATATAATATCCCTGAGAAGTGCCCCAACTGCGGTTCATATCTGTACAGATCCATTGTAAGCTGGTTCAATCCGGGTGAGGAAAGCATTACACTGGAATGTGGTTTTTGCCACAGCCGGTTCAGTGGTGAAAAGCTCATCAACATCGATCATACCCATCTTGAGATAGATCCTGCAATGATACTCGGCGTTGTTGCTTCCATTATTCCATATCCTGAGCATAATTCATCACCGAGGATAACAATAGCCTCGGCTATGGCAAAGCAATCTCTTGGCCTTGCGCAGTCTAATGTGCGCATCAGGCCGGATACGAGAAGCCATCTCCTGCATTATCCGCAGGTTCCCCTGGTCAGGACTAGAGTCATGGACTATATACATTATGATCACAGGCCTGCTGGCCAGAACTTTGTTGTTGCGGTTCTTTCATATGAGGGATACAACATACAGGATGCTCTTGTGATGAACAAGGCTGCAATTGAGCGCGGCCTGGGAAGAAGCACGTTTTTCAGAACGTATTCTGCCGAGGAAAGAAGATACCCGGGAGGCCAGGAAGACCGGTTTGAGATTCCGACGCATGACGTTATAGGGGCAAGGGCAGAAGAATATTATAAAAACCTTGATGAAAATGGAGTCATATACCCGGAATCCCATGTCGAAGGATCCGACGTACTCATAGGCAAGACTTCGCCTCCGCGTTTTCTGGAGGAGGGCGAGGAAAAACTGGGCCCCCAGAGACGCCGCGAATCTTCAATCACGATGAGAACGAACGAATCAGGTTTTGTCGATAATGTCTTTCTGACAGTTTCTGAAAGCAACAGCCGCGTGGTAAAAATCAAAGTCAGGAGCGAGAGGATACCGGAGCTCGGTGACAAGTTTGCTTCAAGGCACGGGCAGAAGGGAGTTATAGGGCTTGTTGTACCCCAGGAGGACATGCCGTTCACCGAGGATGGCATAATACCCGATCTCATATTCAATCCGCATTCTATACCTTCTAGAATGACAGTCGGTCATATACTTGAGATGATAGGGGGGAAGATAGCGTCTGAAAGCGGCAGGCTCATAGACGGAACAATATTCAGCGGCGAACCGGAAAAGAGTTTAAGAGAAGATCTTGTGAAATACGGCTTCAGAAAATCTGCAACCGAAGTCATGTATGACGGTATAACCGGTGAAAAATTTAAGGCCGACATATTTGTCGGTGTCATATATTACCAGAAACTGCATCACATGGTTGCCGGCAAGTTCCACGCAAGATCAAGGGGGCCTGTACAGATTCTCACAAGGCAGCCGACAGAAGGGCGTTCAAGGCAGGGAGGTCTCAGGTTTGGAGAGATGGAAAGGGATACGCTCATAGCACACGGTGCAGCAATGGTTATTAAGGATCGCCTTCTTGATCAGAGTGATGGGACAATTCTATACGTGTGCGGGAACCCATCATGCGGACATCTTGCCATATATGACAGGAGAAAGGGAACGCTGAGGTGCCCTATTTGCGGTAATACCGGCAATATTTACCCGATTGAAACGAGTTATGCTTTCAAGCTTATGAGAGACGAGCTAATGTCTCTTGGTGTTGTTATGAGGCTTATGCTGGGTGATATGAGATGATGGGCATTTCAAAAAGAATTTCAAGCATCAGGTTCGGGCTTCTTTCTCCGGAGGAGATAAGAAAGCTTTCACAGGTTAAGGTTATAACCGCAGATACCTATGATGATGACGGTTACCCGATTGAGCGCGGACTTATGGATCTTCACATGGGCGTTATAGAGCCGGGATTGAGATGTGCAACGTGCGGCGGCAAAGTGGACGAGTGCCCTGGCCATTTCGGTCATATTGAAATGGCGATGCCGGTCGTGCATGTGGGTTTCGTGAAGGAAATTAAGACTTTTCTGGACGCAACGTGCAAGGCCTGCGGAAGGATAAAGCTCACCGACGATGAGATCAATTCATACAGGCTGGAAATCAAAAAGCTCGATTTTGAATCTGAAGATCCGGAAAATATAGATATAATAACCAGAAGAATCATTGATATAGCATCACAGAGAATGGTGTGCCCGCACTGCGGTGTGCAGCAGTCGAAGATTATTCTTGACAAGCCAACAACGTTCAGGGAAGGTGTCATCAAGGTCACTCCAAAAGAAGTTAGAGAAAGGCTGGAAAGAATACCTGACGATGATCTGCCGTTCTTCGGTTTTAACCCGAAAACAGCCAGGCCGGAGTGGATGATCCTGACCGTACTTCCGGTTCCACCAATAAATGTGAGGCCTTCAATAACGCTTGAAACCGGCGAAAGAAGCGAAGACGATTTGACACACAAGCTTGTTGATATTATACGTATAAGCCAGCGTTTAAGGGAAAGCAGGGATAACGGATCACCCCAGCTGATAATTGAAGATCTATGGGATCTGTTACAGTTCCACGTAACAACGTATTTTGACAACCAGACTCCTGGAATTCCGCCGGCAAGGCATAGATCAGGGCGCCCGCTGAAAACACTTGTGCAGCGCCTGAAGGGAAAGGAGGGCCGTTTCAGGTCAAACCTGTCCGGTAAGAGGGTTAATTTCTCATCCCGTACCGTGATTTCGCCTGAGCCGTACCTGTCCGTGAATGAGGTCGGTGTTCCGGAGAAGGCAGCAAGGGAACTCACTGTCCCGGTTATGATAAACCAGTTCAACATCGATGAGATGCGTGAATTTGTGAAGAGGGGGCCAGAGCCAAGGGACGAATTCGGAAAATACATGTGCGGGGTAAATTACATTATACGCCCGGACCAGAGAAGGATCAGGATAACGGCACAGAATGCTGAAGAAAATAGCAAGAGGATTGAGATCGGGTGGACAGTCGAAAGGCAGCTCATGGAAGGTGATATAGTATTATTCAACAGGCAGCCTTCGCTTCACAGGATGTCCATGATGGGGCACACCGTCCGCATACTGCCTGGCCAGACATTCAGGTTCAATCTCGCAGTCTGCACGCCTTATAATGCAGATTTTGACGGTGACGAAATGAACCTTCACGTCATACAGAAAGAAGAGGCCAGGGCAGAGGCAAGAATAATCATGAAAGTACAGGAAAACATCATGTCTCCCAGATTCGGAGGCCCGATTATAGGAGGCATCCATGATCACATAACTGCGCTGTTTCTCCTGACTCATGACAATCCGCTTTATACTCCGAAGCAGATGATACACATAACGTGCTACATTGAGGCCGATCTTATGCCCGAAGCTACGACCGTGAACGGGGTTACATATTATTCAGGAAGGGACATCTTTTCTACCATATTGCCAAAAGGGTTGAATGTAAAGTTCAGGAGCAAACTCTGTTCCGGATCGTCTGAAACCTGCGAATATGAAAAGACAAAGGAAGATACCTATGCAACCATCGTGAATGGAAAGCTCATTCACGGAACCATTGACGAGTCCGCTGTTTCTCCGTTTTCAGGGGCAATAATAGACAAAATATTCAGGAAATACGGGCCTGATGAAACTGCAAAGTTCATAGACAGGATGACGCGTCTTGCAGTTGGTTTCATAAGTTACCGCGGCTTTTCCACAGGAATCAGCGATTATGATATACCGGAAAGCGCCACAGCAAGAATAGACGAACTTGTGAAGCAGGCTGAAGGCCGCATAAACAAGCTAATAGAGACATACAAGCGTGGAGAGCTCCAGTCGGCGCCAGGAAGATCCGTAGAAGATACGCTTGAAATAGAGATACTTTCAGAGGCTGGAATAGTAAGGGATGAATCAGGAAAAATTGCAAGTTCATACCTCGGACTCAGCGTTCCATCGGTCATAATGGCAAGGTCGGGCGCAAGGGCAACAATGCTGAATATATCGGAAGTTACGGGTATTGTCGGGCAGCAGTCCGTGAGGGGCGGCCGCCTTAACAGGGGATATTTCAACAGGACACTTCCGCATTTCAAACGCGGTGATATAGGAGCAGATGCTAGGGGTTTCGTAAGATCGTCATATATGAGCGGGCTTAACCCTTCAGAATATTTCTTCCACAGCATAGGAGGCCGTGAGGGACTTGTTGATACCGCAGTAAGAACATCAAGGAGCGGTTATATGCAGAGAAGGCTTATCAATGCATTTGAAGATCTCAAGGTAGACAAGGACAGGCAGGTGAAGGATACCGTTGGCTCGCTCGTCCAGATAAGGTACGGCGAAGACGGAGTAGATCCAACAAGAAGTGAAAAGGGAAAGGCTGTGGATGTAAATTACATCCTGTTTGACCAGAATGAGAAAAGGTGATAATTTGTCATCATTATTATGGAAAGACACTAAAAAAAATATGGAATCAATTATAAAAAATCTTCCTTGCGAATATGCCATCGATTACATTCCGGAAGGGGATATTGAAGACGCATACGTCACGGTAAATAAAAAGGATTTTAATTACCATCTGCGCATCGATAAGATATCGGACTACAAGGGAAATGAAAATGCGATACAGAAGAAGAAAACGGGCCTTAAGAGCGTTCTCAGGATATCTTCCGTGGACAGGCTCGAAGGTACCACAATAAACGAGTTCAAGGTTGAAGGGAAAAGGGTCGACGAAATATCATCCTTTGCAATTGGAATCAGGGATAAAACAAACATAACCGAGAAGTTCGAGTACGATAAGGCAATGAATGAGAATGTACTTTCGGTAATATCAGATGCAAAAGAATACGGTTATTCAATACCAGAATCCGTTGCCGAGGAAATACTTAAGCTCAAGCCAAAATGGAGTGAGAAAAAGTACAGGGAAATGCTTAAAACAATAGGTGAGGAGATAACCAACGAGCTGATAGATCCATATGAGGCTGTGGGCATCATAGCAGCACAGAGCATAGGGGAGCCGGGAACGCAGATGACCATGAGAACGTTCCACTTTGCAGGTGTGAGGGAAATGAACGTTACCCTCGGCCTTCCAAGGCTAATCGAGATAGTTGACGCCAGAAGAATACCCAGCACGCCTTCCATGACGATTTTCCTGAAACCTGAGTATGAAAAGGATGATGAGACAGTTATGAAGGTTGTGAAAAAGCTGGAAAACACAAACGTAATTGATGTCGCAGACATAATTACGGACATAAGTGATCTCACCCTTACAATAAGGCCAGATCCGGCAAGAATGAAGGATCGCCTTCTTGAAATATCGGATATAACCAGCGCGCTTTCAAAGGTAAAGGGAATAACGGTAATAGAAGAGAGTGATTCCATAATCGTGAAGCCGCAGGAACAGTCATTCAAGAAACTTTATCGTGCGCAGGAAGATGTGAAATACCACAACATAAAGGGAATAAACGGTATAAAGCGGGTTATAGCAAGAATCGAAGGAAAGGAACACAGGTGGGTCATTTACACGCAGGGTTCCAACCTCAAGGAAGTGCTTGAGGTTGATGAGGTTGATGCAACCAGGACATATACAAACGATATAGTGGAAATATCATCTGTGCTGGGTGTTGAAGCCGCAAGGAATGCCGTCCTCAACGAGGCACAGAGAACACTTCAGGAACAGGGGCTCAATGTGGATGTCAGGCATCTAATGCTTGTTGCAGACATGATGACCTTCAGCGGGTATGTCAGGGCTGTTGGAAGGACAGGTATATCTGGAAGAAAGAGCAGTGTTCTTGCCAGGGCCGCATTCGAAATCACTACAAAGCATCTTCTTAAGGCAGGGATACTTGGAGAGGTTGACAAGCTTGCGGGTGTTGCGGAAAACATCATCGTCGGGCAGCCTATAACGCTTGGCACCGGCGCGGTAGACGTCATCTACAAAGGCTATCCGAAAAAGAAATGAGGAATCTGCATGAAAGAAATAACCGTTGATAATGAAACCATGGCGCATATAGCCATATTTGAGAAGATAGCAAGGATAGATCTTCTTGAATGTGTTGAGAATGATGAAATGACACTTTTTATTGTTGGAGAAAGGAAGATGGCAGAGATGTTCAGGAGAAACAAGGATGTCATAGCAGATCTGAAGGAAAAAATTAACAAGCACATTCTTGTGGCAGAATCATCAAAGGATCTTCTCACACTCGTAAGGAATATCCTTTTCAGGTATGGCGTGAATGAAATCGACATATCGTGGAAGAACAACAGGATAGATATCGTCGTCGGAGTCAAGCCGGAAGAAATTGGAAAGGTTATAGGGAAGGAAGGAAAAAATATAAAATTGTTCAAAGATGCGGTTTCAAGGTACTTTAATGTGAATACAATAAGTGTCAAGCAATAAATGCCATATATTTATAGGTGTATGCGATAACATTAATGGATGGAAGCTAAAGATCAGGTAAATGATAATAAAACAGTAAACACGGGCCCCGTAGACCAAGTAGAAGAATCAGTGGGTCGTGTTATTCTCCCCAACAAGAGAAAGGGGGAGCTTTTTGGCATAGTTGAAAAAATGGAGGGGGCATCGCGCCTCTCGGTAATGTGTGAGGACGGTTATACAAGAAATGCCAGGATACCGGGTAGAATGAGAAAGAGGATGTGGATCCGGGAGAAGGATCTTGTGATACTGAAGCCCTGGGAATTCCAGCCTGAAAAGGCAGATATTGTTTACAGGTACACCAAGACACAGGCTGGCTATTTAAGCAGGAATCATCTGCTTCCAGAGGTTATAGACATATTTAAATGATTTTTAGAATTCGCTTTTAGCCAAATAACTTCTAAGGTTTGAAAATGATACCTGAATTATCCGGTGCGGCAGATGGTTGATGAAAGATCGGCTCTGAAACAGCTCATTGATATGGACGAATTCGCAAACAGGGGGAATATAGACAGGAAGACGCTTGACGCCGTCTTTGACAGGAGAACGCTTGAAGCCCTCCGCACGGCATTTTTCAGGTTTAAGATAGATTATCTTGACTTCCCGATCTCTTCAGGAAAAGAATCTGTGGTTTTCAGGGCAGTCTCCGGCAAAAAAATGCTTGCAGTAAAAGTCTACAAAATATCAACGCTCCACTTTATGAACATAAAGAAATATATAATAGGGGATCGCCGTTTTTCAAAGGAGCGGCTGGACAGGGGCAATGTTGTGCTTATCTGGGCTAAGAAGGAATATACAAATCTTATGGAAGCAAAGGAAAAAAAGGTGCTTGTTCCTGCTCCAATGGGCTTTTATAAAAACATACTTGTAATGTCGTATCTTGGAACACGTGAAACTCCAGCGCCACAGCTGAAAGATTTTCCGGTAACGGAAAGCACGTTCGAGGATGTCAGGAACCAGATGAGGAAAATGTACCATGCAGGCATCGTGCATGCTGATTTGAGCGAATACAATATCCTCATTTACAGAAACAGAACGTATATAATTGATATGGCTCAGTCAGTCAGAACAGATCATCCCTCGGCTGAAGAATTTTTTGAGAGAGATGTGAGAAACGTATCCAATTTTTTTGAAAAGAGAAAGATACACGCAGATTTTGAAGAATTGAAAAATTACGTTAAAGAATAGCGGGGAATGGATTTGAACCATTGATCTACGGGTTATGAGCCCGTCGGGATTTCCTGACTACCCTACCCCGCTACAATATGCGCCCATTGTTTTTATTCCGTTAATAAGCTAAGGCTTATCGGTAGCACATTTTTAAACCTTTCCATGGCCAGAGGCATGAAGCATGGAAAAATTATGCGCATAAAAATTAAAAAAAGCATGTTAGCTTATCCGAAAGTCTCCTCCATCTTCCTGAATTTCAGCTCTCTTGCCTTCTTCTCAAGGAACGAGTATACCGTCCTGTGCTTCCTTCCGTTTATAATCATGTTTATAGCCTCTTCCGAGTAAGTTACGGACAGATAATCGCCTATGATTGAAACTGTATCACCGTACACTGAAACATATGTTCCTGTCAGCTCTTCTATTATTGATCTCGTCTTTCCTCCAGTACCTATGATCCTTGATCTCATTTCCCTTATGCGGTTTGATCCTGGCCTTGCAAAATCCCGCAATGATATCAGTATGAACTGCATGCCCTCTTCAAAGAGTTCCATTGCCTTCGAGGGATTGAAACCCCTGCCTATGGCCTGTATGACCGTCCTGGCTGTATCAGCCTTCACCGGGTCTCCATTCTGATCTATCCGGACTTCTGCCTCATTTATATCAATATCAAGCCCTACCTCACCGAGTTCCTCGATTTTCTTCTTTATCTCCCCATCCTTTCCTATAATAACCTTAACCCTGTCCCTCGGTACCTTCAGCGTATCCAAATACAACAGATCCACCCCTGTTTTAATATTGTTTCATTGCTTATCAATTTTTATTTTTAAAAATATAAATATAATTATAAGCTTATCTCATGTATTCCTTGCCTATACTTTCTCTGGCAATTATCATCTTCATGATCTCCCTTGACCCCTCTGCCAGCTGGAAGGATCTGATACCACGGAGAGCCCATTCCTCAGGGCAATCCTTAGAGTATCCGAACGCCCCCTGCCACTGAAGCGCATCATTTATGGCATCAAAAGCCCATGTGGTGCAGGTGAGCTTTGCCATAGCAATGTTCTTGCTGACATAGAACCTGTCGAATTTTCCATTCCTCTGCTCCTGGTCATAGATCCAGAGAGCCCTGTAAGCAAATGAAAGTGCGGCCTCCATCTTTGCTACGTCATCGGCGACCTGGAACTGCAGCCCTTCAAATGTGGCAATTTCCTTTCCAAAGGCTTTTCTCTGCTTCATGTAATTTATGCCATTTTCTATCGATTTCAAAGCTGCTGATGCGGAAATAACGGATATGAGCCCTCTGGCAAATTCAAAACCTTCGTGCACGATGTTGAAGCCCCTGTTTTCCTGTCCAATGATATTTTCGGAAGGAACGTGCAGATCGTTGAAGCGGAGGGTTCCCCATGATGATCCTTCCCTTCCCATCTCCTCAAGATAGCTGATCTCGATATCATCCGAATAGGGTACGTATAGAAGCGAAAGTCCGCGGCTTCCAGCATTTTTGTCAGTCTTGACAACGGTTACGTAGCCCCCGGTTCTCTCCTTTATATCACGCACAAGGCTGATGTAAGATTTTTCTCCGTTGACTATGTATTCATTTCCTTTCTTTACTGCAACGGTGTCTATGCCGACAACATCCGATCCGTGCCCTGCTTCTGTTGAAGCTATCCCTACTATTTTTTTTCCATTTGTGACATCCTTAAGCACGTCTGAAACAACATCAGGCTTTCCATATTTGCTCAGCAGGTATGACCATGCATTATCAACAAGGAAAAGTACCGGTATCGATGCCGTTGGGTCTGCTCTTCCTATTTCACCGGCAACTATCCCCGTGGTGAGGGCATCGGCACCCATTCCTCCATACTTTTCTGGCGCAGTCATTCCAAGTATACCCAGTTTAGCCATACCTTCGTATGCACTATTTGGAATTCTTCTTTCCTTCCTCATTTCATTTATCTTCGGTGAAATAACGCTTTCTGCAAATTTCCTTACCGTTTCCCGGAGTATGTTCTGATCCTCTGAAAAATCAAAATCCATGCCATAGTAGTGAAGATGTGGTTAAATTTTTTTCGTATGCTTTGCTGTTATTAAAAAATGTTTCATATATCAATCGATAAATATTAATATATAATGCTTGAAATGATACATAATAATTAATTTTTAAATTATATAATGACCGATGCCATACATTAATATAGATAATATAGCCAGAATCTGTTGCAGGAAGCAAAAAATAATATATAGAATCTAAATACAAAAAAATGGATAGTTACTGGCACTCGGTGCCTTCTGGTCCAAATCCTCCTGAGGAGGTTTACGTAGTTGTAGAGATTCCAAAAGGAAGCAAGGTAAAATATGAGATCGCAAAGGAGTTTCCAGGCATCCTGTTAGACAGGATCCTGTACTCATCTGTTGTTTATCCCATTGATTACGGCCTTATCCCGAGGACACTGTATTATGATGGCGATCCAATTGACGCCATGGTGTTGGTATCTGAGAGTACTTTTCCCGGTACTATCATTAAGGCGCGTGTTGTTGGAATGATGAAGATGATCGATCAGGGAGACAGGGACAACAAGATACTCACTGTGTGTGAAAGTGATCCGAATGTTAACTACATTAAGGATATAAAGGATATAAAACAGCATACACTGGACGAAATAGCGAACTTCTTCTCAACGTATAAATTACTTGAGCATAAGGAGACAAAAGTCGAAGGCTGGGAAGGAAAGGAAGCGGCAATTAAGGATATAGAAGCATCTATAAAGATGTATGACGAGAAATTCCAGAAGAAATGAAAACCGTTATTCCTGTCGGAAAAGGTACCATTTCCATAGATGGCAGGATCAGTAAAATGATCGCCGGTAAATATCTGGTTATGTCCTCGATACTGGAGCAGGGGCCATGCCAGGACGGCATGTGCCAGATAATAAAGGATGTGGATATCTCGCTCAGGGAAGAATTCAGCAATCCAGAATACCTATTTTTTGAAGG
>JABEBX010016051.1_pt1 | contig 14012 bp, 17 predicted proteins | sample 7245971 | NCBI WGS metagenome assembly JABEBX01 (sample SAMN14506365, study PRJNA622280) | hot springs metagenome | biome: hot spring [ENVO:00000051]|acidic hot spring [ENVO:00002120]; feature: spring [ENVO:00000027]|sediment [ENVO:00002007]; material: sediment environment [ENVO:01001048]... | reverse complement strand
ATCGCGTCTAAGGCAGTTTGCATGGACGTGCGTGTCACAGCGAGATCGTAATCGCTTTGCAGGCCTACCCAGAAACCGTCGCTCATCCCGAAAAACCGGGATAGACGCAGGCCGGTGTCCGGGGTAACGGCGCGCTTGCCCGCCACGATTTCACCGATGCGACGCTGCGGGACGCCGATTTCCTTGGCCAGACGGTACTGGGTGATGCCCATCGGTTTCAGAAAGTCTTCCAGCAGGATCTCTCCGGGATGAATGGGGGCAGACCGACCCGCGCGCGGATCCGCCACGTCGGAAAAATCCATCTTTTCGATCTCTTCCATGCGAATGCTCATGATACACCTCCATCCATCAGTGATAATCCACGATCTCCACGTCCCAGGCGTTGTCGTCGCGCCAGACAAAGCAAATCCGCCACTGGTCATTGATGCGCATGCTCCATTGGCCACTGCGGTCGCCGGAGAGTTTCTCCAGGCGGTTGCCTGGCGGAACAGCCAGATCTTCGATCCGGCCCGCGCGATGCAATTGCGCTAGTTTGCGTAGCGCCACCCGCAACAGTTCTGCTCCAAAGCAGCGTACCTGCAGGCCGGCGAATACCGCGGCGGTTTGCTTGTCGGCAAAGCTCATGATCATCGGTGAATACTAACGTGCTACGATAGTAACGTCAAATAGCCATGCATGTTGGATAGCCAACTTCGCGGCGGATAGGAAAACGGTTTTGGCATCATGCGTTGCGTTGCTGTCGCCTGCAGCAGCAGGCGAAGGGCAGCAATGGGTGAGAGTTCGCATTCCTCAAAGCACAAAGCAGCCGCTCGGAAAATCCAAACTCTCTCTGCACGGTTCTCCAACCGGTTTTGGCCTAAAACGGCATAGCGGCAGGGCGTGTCTTGTCAACCAGTCCCTGCACGCTACAGGGATTTCCCCCATTACCGTTCCATGAGCCCAGGTTAACCACTTTGTGCATATAGCCCTTTTTAGGGTTCCGAATCTCCCCCGCCGTCCTGGTTGGATTTTTTGATCCGCAAGGCAGCGGCGTGCTCGCGCTCGATAAAATCCCTTTTGGTCTTTTCTTCTGCCAATTGGCTCTCCAGTTCGGCCAATTGCCGCTCGCGCCGGCGCAACTGCCACTTCCGTCCCAGATGGGAAGGCATATAGATCAGTAAGGCAGACAAAAATCCGGCCACGAAACCAACCAGCAGAACAACCCCTTGGGATTGCACGAATTGCCAGGCAAAAAAGTGGATGGTGGCAGGTGTGCCGTTCTGGATGGCGAAGATCACCGCGAGGGCGGCGATCACAAAGGAAACAATCAGCAGCATGGTACCCTCCTCATGGCCGTTCAAAGCGCCGTACAGTACGTCAATTTTCGGACAAGAAACGCTGCAGCCAGGTCATCCCTCCCCATAAGACCAGGGGCAGGCCGATCAGCCACAGCCAGAAGGGGAGGCCGGCTATCAGGGTGTCCAACTCGTGATCGACGGCGGCCATGACGCCGATGCCCACCAGCAAAAAGGTACCGCCCACGCCCAAGACCAGCCGCCGCAGCCCACGCTGGAGTTCCAGACGAATGCCTTCCAGGTCCTGGTTGCGAATGACCAGGGGCAGCTCGCCCTGCTGGGCCTGACGCAGAATGCCGTGCAGGAGGACCGGCAATTCCGGCAATGCCAGACCCCACTGGGGGAAATACCGTTTCAGTTCCATCCACCAGCCGCGTGGTCCCCGTTGCCGGTTCAGCCAGTCGCTGAGCAGGGGGGTAGCCACCTCCCAGATATTGAGTTTGGGATTGAAGTCCCGGGCAATGCCTTCGACGTTGACCAGGGTTTTTTGCAAGAGGAGCAGTTGCGGCTGGGTCTGCATGTGAAAGGCGCGGGTGGTCTGAAAGAGGCGCAGAAGGAGATTGGCCACGGAAATCTCGTTCAATGGACGCTCGAATACGGGTTCGGCAATGGCCCGAATGGCCGCTTCAAAGTCCTGCACATTGGTATCGGGCGGCACCCATCCCGCTTCCACGTGGGCCTCGGCCACCCGCCGGTAATCGCGGCGGAAAAAGGCCACCATGTTTTCCGCCAGGTAATGCTGGCTGGCATCGTCCAGGCTGCCCATGATGCCGAAATCCACGGCAATGAAGCGGCCGTTATTGGGGTCGATAAAGATATTGCCGGGATGCATGTCGGCATGAAAGTAGGCATCGCGAAAGACCTGGCGGAAAAAAATTTCGGCGGCGCGGCGGGAGAGTTGGTCAAAGTCGATACCCGCCTTGGCGAGGGCGTCGCGCTGGCCGATGGGAATGCCGTAAATACGCTCCATGACCATGACTTGGGGGCTGCAATAATCCCAGTAAACTTCCGGGACATAGAGCAATTCGGGCTCGGCAAGGAAATTGCGGCGCAACTGGCTGGCATTGGCGGCCTCGCGCAGCAGGTCCAGTTCACCACGGATGGTCTTGGCATATTCCGCCACCACGGCACGCACCCGCAGCCGCCGGCCCTCCTGGGAGTAGCGTTCGGCGAGATCGGCGAAAAAGCCGAGGATGGCCAGATCCTGCTCGATGACCAGCTCCAGATGGGGGCGGCGCACCTTCACCGCTGCCGCGCGCCCGTCCTTGAGGCGTGCGAAATGCACCTGGGCGATGGAGGCCGCCGCCGCTGCCTCTTCCTCGAATTCGCTGAAAATCTCATCCAGCGGCCGCCCCAGGGATTTTTCGATGATGCGCCGGGCTTCGGCGGCGGGAAAGGGAGGCACGGCATCCTGCAGCTTGGCCAGTTCCAGGGTAATATCGTCGGGGAGCAGGTCGCGGCGGGTGGAGAGCATCTGCCCCAGTTTGATGAAGGTGGGGCCCAGCGCCTCCAGGGCCTGGCGCAGCCGCTCCGGAAAAGCGCCCGCGGGCCGGGGGGCGATCCAGGTCATGGGGTTCAGCCGGAGAAAGGTGCGATAGGGCCGCAGAATGGGGAGGAAATAGAGGACCTCATCCAGGCGGTAGCGAACCAGGACGCGGGTGATGCGCAAGCTGCGCGTGAGACGAAAGAGGGTTTGGCGCATATCCTAGTCTAACATGGAAGCCGCGGGAAACACCCCGGCCGCCGCATAAAAAGCGCCCATAAAAAAGGGTGGGCTAAACAACCCACCCCGTTACTGATCACCCAGCTTACTGGACGGTCTTTTCCACCTTGATGGTGGAGTTGATCTCGACACGCTGGTTCTCAAAACGACCTTGAGACGTGGCATTGGTGGCCACCGGGTTGTCATAGGAATGACCCTTCAGGACCATCCGGTCGCGGGCCACGCCGTGCTGCTCCAGATACTGGGCGACACTGCCGGCGCGTTTCTCGGAAAGCTTCATGTTGTAAGCGTAGGTGCCCACCTTGCTGCAGTAGCCGTTGACGTTGAGGACGGCGTCGGGATGCTTCTTGGCAAAATCCGCCACTTCGTCCAGGACCTTGATATCCCGGTCCAGCAACTTGTAGGAGTCGAATTTGAAGTTGATGCCGGTAATGGTGATGGGCTTGCTTTCCAGCACCGTGCGTTCTACGGGGGCGATAGGAGCGGGCGCGGGAGCGGGGGCAACCGCCACGGGAGCCGGAGCCGCAGCGACCTTCGGGGCGCAATAGGCGGGCACGGGGCCGTCGGTGACCGGCCGGCCGCCACGCACGCAGGCCCCGGTGCCGGTCACTAGCGGCGCCGATTCTTTCTGGATGGCATAACCCATGTAGCCGTTATCGGCATGGGCGACCCCTGCCACTAAACTGCCGCCGACAGCGGCCAGCAGCGCAAAGCGATTCAGACGATTCATTTTCTCAACCCTCCTCTCTCAGGCCGCGGCAGATCTGCCGGGCGTGTACAATTTCTAACGACAATATAAAGAATGTTGTAAAGGGGCAACTTTGTCAAGGGAGAAGAGGGCTGCGATGTCGGCTTGACGCACCCCGGGAGGCGTTCTAGCATGCCTGACATGCGGGTCTTGGTGAATGGCGAAGTACAGGAAGTGCCCGAAGGCACGACGGTGGCGGCTCTGCTCGACCGGATGGATCTGGGCGGGCGGCGTCTGGCCGTGGAGCGCAATCAGGAAATCGTGCCCCGGAGCGCCTACGCGCAGACCGTACTCCATGGCGAGGACCGCATTGAAGTGGTGCATGCCGTCGGCGGTGGCTGAAGCGCCGGAAACTGAGCAGAAGAGATTCATGACAACTGACATATTGCATATCGCCGGACGTGAATACCGCTCCCGTCTGCTGGTCGGGACGGGGAAATATAAAGACTTTGCGGAAACCCGTGGGGCCATCGAGGCAGCGGGGGCCGAGATCGTCACCGTGGCGCTGCGCCGCACCAACCTGGGGCAGAATGCCGACGAGCCCAATCTGCTCGATTTCCTTTCCCCCGAGCGCTATACCATTTTGCCCAACACTGCCGGCTGTTACACCGCCGAGGATGCCGTGCGCACCTGCCGGCTGGCCCGCGAGCTGGGTGGTTGGGATCTGGTCAAGCTGGAAGTCATCGGCGACGCCCAGACCCTCTATCCGGACATGCGCCAGACCTACGACGCCGCCCGGACCCTGGTGGCCGAAGGTTTCCAGGTGATGGTCTACAGCATGGACGATCCGGTGGCCTGCAAGGCCTTTGCCGAGATGGGCTGCGTGGCCGTGATGCCCCTGGCCGCGCCCATCGGTTCCGGCCTGGGCATCCGCAATCCTTACAATCTCCGGATCATTCTGGAGCAGGCGAAGGTGCCCATTCTCGTGGACGCCGGCGTGGGTACCGCCTCCGATGTGGCCGTGGCCATGGAGCTGGGCTGCGACGGTGTGCTGCTGAATACCGCCATCGCCGCCGCTCGCGATCCCCTGCGGATGGCCGAGGCCATGCGCCTGGGCGTGGAAGCCGGGCGCAAGGCCTTTCTCGCCGGACGGATGCCGCGCAAGCTCTACGCCACCGCCAGCAGTCCCACGGATGGTCTATTTTTTTGAACAGCGACGACGATCTGGAGTTTGCGCGCAGCGCGCCGCTGGATGGAGACTTCCTGTGGCGGGTGGAAACCCTCGTCATGGGTTCCATAAAGCCGGGCCATATTCCGCGCTATGCGGAGGACTGGGAGGAGACTGAGCGGCTCATCGGCCGTTTGGGGGATCAGGGCGTGGGTGTGCGCCTGGAATACAGCTATGGCGAAAAGGGCCAGCGCTGCCGGGCCTATCTCGACTGGCAGGATCCCGTCAGCCATGAATGGCAGACCGCCGAGGCGGAAGAGGGCACCGCGCCGCGGGCGGTGACGCGGGCGGCCCTGGTCTGGTATTACCAGCAGGAGGTCAACGCCGCCACGGCCCAGCCCCCCGATGGCTGGGCCTACTTCGAGGTGGTGGAACGGGTGGGCATGACCCGTGATCTCTTTGCCCGCTCCCTCGAAGAGCACCCCGTCCTGGCCGAAGAGCCGGATTTGCAGACGCGCTATCAGGAGATCCTCGACAGGCTCAACGATCTCTATGAACGGGTCAACCAGGCCCTGGATCGGCGTCTGGAGATGCCGGCCCGCGGCGCCATGCACTAGCGCCATGCATATCCACGTCCTCGGCGCCTGCGGAACCTTCATGGGTGGCATTGCCCTGCTGGCGCGGGCAGCGGGGCATCAGGTCAGCGGCTCCGATACCCATGCCTATCCACCCATGAGCACCTTGCTGGCGCGGGAGGGGATTGCGGTCCTGGACGGCTACGATCCCGCTCACCTGCCGCCTGCGCCTGCTCTGGTCCTCATCGGCAATGCCCTGTCCCGGGGCAATCCCGCCGTCGAGGCGGTCTTGGATCGCGGCCTGCCCTACGACTCCGGCCCTGCCTGGCTGGCCCGGGAGATCCTCCAGGGCCGCTGGGTGCTGGCGGTGGCCGGTACCCACGGCAAGACGAGTACGACGGCGATGCTCGCCTGGATACTGGACTACGCTGGCCTGGAGCCCGGCTTCCTCATTGGTGGCGAACCCTTGAATTTTGGTGTCTCGGCCCGCCTGGGAGGCGGTTCCTTCTTTGTCATCGAGGCCGACGAATATGATACCGCCTTCTTTGACAAACGCTCCAAATTCGTCCACTACCACCCGCGCACCCTCATCCTCAACAATCTCGAATACGATCACGCCGATATTTTCCCCGATCTGGATGCCATCATCACCCAGTTTCATCACTTGCTCCGCACGGTCCCCGGTAACGGCCAGATCCTCGTCCATGCCGCGGCGCCCGCGCTGGAGCAGGTCTTGGCCCGGGGCTGCTGGACGCCGGTGCAGCGCTTCGCCGCCGCCGGCCCCTGGCAGATCCGCCTGGAGCGGCCCGATGCCGGCGCCTTCGCCATCCTGGAAGGAGGGCAGGAGCGTGGGCAGGTCACTTGGAACCAGGCCGGCGTCTTCAATGCGGAGAACGCCCTGGCCGCTATCCTCGCCGCCCGTCATGCCGGGGTGCCGGTGGCGGTTTCCTGTGCCGCCCTGGGCGGGTTCCAGGGGGTACGCCGCCGCCTGGAGTTGCGCGGGGTGGCCGACGGCGTCGCCGTCTATGACGATTTCGCCCACCATCCCACCGCCATCGCCGCCACCATCGCCGCCCTGCGCGCCAAGATCGGGCCGACGCGCCTGGTGGCGGTCCTGGAACCGCGCTCCAACACCATGAAGATGGGGGTGCACCGGCAGCAACTGGCGGACAGTCTGGCCGGGGCCGATGCGGCCTACGTCTATGCCCCCGCGGATCTGGGTTGGGACGCGGCGGCGGTCCTGGTGGGGCGGGCGCAGGTCTTTGCCGATCTGGATGCCCTGCTGGCCACCCTCCGGGGCGATTTGCAGGGTGGTGATCAGGTGCTGATCATGAGCAACGGCGGGTTCGGCGCCATCCATGCCCGTCTCCTCGCCGCCCTGGAAGGGCGTCGTCCGGATCAACCATGAAGCTCGATTCGGCATTGGCCGTTTTTAATATGAAACAACAATCATGTCTCAGCTCCCATCCATCTGTGCACATCCGCGTAGGAGCGGGCCATGGGCCGCTCCTACCAGTTGTAAGGCACGGTTCATGACGGACATGCTCCTCTTCACGCCCTTCAAGCTCCTCTTCCTCCTGGGCTTGGCGCTGTTCTACGGCTTGGCCTTCGAGGAGTATTACACGCGGGACGCCCGCGGGACGCCCGGCGGTGTGCGTACCTTCCCCATGCTCGCCCTCTCCGGCGCGGCGCTGTATGCCCTCGATCCGAGCACGGCGCTGCCCTTCGCCGTGGGCCTCATCGCCCTCGGTACCTGGCTCTACGCCTATTATCGCGCCCTCTGGCATGCCGTAGGCGAGTCGGGGCGCGCCCACGGCCTGATGGTGCCGGTGGCCAACGTCATGGCGTATCTCCTTGGTCCCCTGGCCCTGGCCGCGCCGCCCTGGGTAGCCGTCGCCTATGCGGTGGTGGCGGTCTTGCTCTTCGGCGCCCGTGACCGTCTCCATCAAGTGGCGGCCAGGCTGCCGACGACAGAGGTGCTCACCGTTGGCAAGTTTTTGCTGCTGGCGGGCGTCATCCTGCCCCTGCTCCCCAACCATCCCGTCACGGACCTGACCCCCATCACCCCCTATGAAGTCTGGCTCGCCCTGGTCGCCGTATCCAGCCTGGCTTACCTGAGCTATCTGGCGCAGCGCTACCTCCCCATGCGCGGCGGCCTGGCGGTGGCGGGGGCCCTGGGGGGGCTGTATTCTTCCACGGCCACCACCGTGGCCCTGGCGCGGCGCGGCCGCATCTCGCCCCCGGATGCCCACGCGGCGCGCCTGGGCATCGTCCTCGCCACGGCGGTCACCTATCCGCGCCTGGACATCATCATTGCCCTGTTCAACCCTTCCCTGGCCTGGCGGCTCCTGCCCTGGCTGCTGGCCCTGGGCGGCGCCGGAGCCGCCTATGGGGGTTGGCTGTACCTGCGCCTGCGCCGTGACCTGGGGGTGCATGACGGCAGTGGCGCCAGCAACCCTCTGGAGCTGGGTACGGCCATGCTCTTTGCCACCCTTTTTGTGACCGTCTCGCTACTGGTACACTGGGTGGGCAGCGTTTATGGTAGCCAGGGCATTCTCGGCATGGCCGTGGCGGTGGGCGTGACCGATATCAATCCCTTCATCCTGAGCCTGGCCCAGGGCGGCGTCCATCTCCCCCAAGTCGTGCTCATGGCGGCCGTATTGCTGGCCATTGCCAGCAACAACATCATGAATGGCATTTATGGCCTGGCCCTGGGGGGGCGGCAGATCGCCGGCGCCACGGCGGGGCTCTTTTTGCTGGCCGGGCTCGGTTTCGTGGCGGCCTTCAGTTTGCAGGGGGGGGCATGACCAGGGAAATGCAGGACAGGATCTGTGTGGCCATTACCGGCGCCTCGGGGGCCGTGTATGGGCTGCGCCTGGTGGAGGTGCTCCTCACCGCCGGCGTGCAGGTCTATCTGCTCCTCTCCGACGCGGCGCGGGTGGTGTGCCGCGAGGAGATGGGCTTGGAGCTGCCGGTAGCCACCGAAGCAGTGGGAGGGTTCCTGGCCGCGCGCTACGGGGTGGAGCGGGAACTCCTCTCGGTCTATGCCAATGACGATTGGTTTGCGCCGGTGGCCTCTGGCTCCAATGCGGCCCGGGCCATGGTGGTCTGCCCCTGCTCTGGCGGCGCCCTGGCGGCCATCGCTCACGGCATGTCCGACAACCTCATCGAACGGGCGGCGGACGTGATGCTCAAGGAGCATCGCCTGCTGGTCCTCGTCCCCCGGGAGAGTCCCGTTTCCGTCATCCATCTGGAGAACATGCTCCGCCTGGCGCAGTTGGGGGTGCGCATCCTGCCCGCCAGCCCGGGTTTTTACCACCACCCCCAACGGGTCGAGGATCTGATCGATTTCGTTGTCGCCCGCATTCTCGATCAACTCGGCCTGCCAAATCAACTGGGGCCGCGCTGGGGGCAGTAGAACGCCTCTTATCCCGGCGCCGGAGCGGCTTCGCAGGGAGGGCATTCCTTCGCCAGGGCGGCCAGCAGGCGCTCGCCCCGCTCCCCATGGAAAAAGGCCCGTATATAAGGGTGATCCACCTGGGCCACCTCCAGTAAAGGCCCCACCGTCAATACCCGGCCGTCGGCCAGAACCGCCACCCGGTCGGCCGTGGCCGCCAGGCTATCCAGATCATGGCTGACCATGACCACGCTAAAGCCGATATCCTGATGCAGGTTGCGGAGCAGGGCGTCGAAATCGGCGGCGGCGATGGGGTCCAGGCCGGAGGTCGGCTCGTCCAGAAAGAGGATCTCCGCCTCCAGGGCCAGTGCCCGGGCCAGGGCCACCCGCTTGATCATCCCCCCCGAGAGTTCCGCCGGCAGTTTCCAGGCGTCCTCCGGTTTCAGGCCAACCATCTGCAGTTTCAGGGCCACCAGATCGCCAATGTCGGCAGTGCTCAGATGCCCCCATTCCCGCAGGGGGAAAGCGATATTCTCGAAGACCGTCAGGGCGCTGAACAGGGCCCCCTGCTGAAAGAGCACCCCCCAGCGCTGGCGCAGGGCGATACCCGCCCCGTGATCGAGGGTGCGGAGATCCAGATCGAAGATGCGGATCGTCCCCTCAGCAATGGGCAGGAGGCCCATCATGGCCCGCAGCAGGGTGGTCTTGCCGCTGCCGCTGCCGCCGACGATGGCCAGCACCTCGCCGGTATGGACGCACAGATCCAGGTGCCGATGCACCCAATGGGAACCGAAGCGCGTCCCCAGGTCCTGGATCACGATGGCCGTGTTGGCCTTCATTGGACGCTGATCCCGGTATTGGCGAAGATCATGGCGAGAACGGCGTCGATGACGATGACCAGGGTGATGGCCAGGACCACCGAATTGGTTGTTTCGCGGCTCAGGCTCTCGGTGTTGGCCTGGATCTTGAGACCGTAAAAGCCCGCCACCCAAGCCACCAGCACACCGAAGATGGCCCCCTTTGCCAGCCCCAGCCAGAGGTTGAAGCTGGGAACTACTGCCGGCATCTGCTGCAGGAAGAAGGAATAACCGATCCCCAATTCGTCTTTGGCCACGAGCATGGCCCCCAGGAGCCCCACGAAATCCGTCCACAGGACCAGCAGGGGCATCACCAGGCCCAGGCCGATGATCTTGGGCAGGATGAGGCGGCGGATGGGGGAGACGCCGAAGGTGCGCAGGGCATCCAGCTCCTCCGTCAACTGCATGCCGCCGATCTGCGCGGTGAAGGCCGAGCCGGAGCGCCCGGCGAGAATGACCGCCGTGATCAGGGGTCCTAACTCGCGCAGCAGGCTCAGGCCAGAGATATTGATGATGTAGATGTTGGCCCCGTAGGTGGCCAGGGTCGGCGCCGATTGAAAGGAGATCACCACCCCGATGAGAAAACCGATGAGGCTCAGGATGGGGAGGGAACTGGGGCCCGTCTTGACCACCGTCGCCGAGATCTCCCGCCAGGGAAAGGTGCCGGGATGGCGCAGGCCACGCCCTGTCTCCAGCAGCACGCCGCCCCAGAGCAGGAGCAGCCCCCAGAGGTCCAGGGCCGTTTCGCTGATGAAGCCCCCCAGGATGTCGAGGAACGCCAGGGGGCGGCGCTGCCGGGCGGGGATGGGCGGAAATCGGCTCAGTCGCGCGAAAAGGGGCTCCTGTTCGCCGCCTAGCTTCAGTCCTGCGGGTAGCGCATTCCCCCAGACCTGCCAGAGCAGGAGCGCGCCGGCGCTGTCCATGGCCGTCACCGCCGACAGATCCCAGTCGGGCGTGGGGGGCAGGGCCGCCAGCGCCGCCTGGAGGCTGGCGAAATCCCGGCCGATCTCCGCCAGGGTCCAGCGACCCGTCAGGCGCAGGCCGGTATCGTTCTGGGCAAAGCGGGGCGTCTTGTCGTCGGTATCCGGCATGAATCCTCTCGTTTCCGCTTATCCATGATAGGGCAGTTCAACGGCTGTTTTCCGAGTATAATGCCAGTCTTACCCGCTCCGGAGGAGCCCTATGTCCACCTTAGCGCGAATGCCACAAAAAGCCATTGCCCGCGTTGCCCTGGCGGGTGCCATACTGATCCTGGCGGGCTGCACCATGCTCCCCGGCCACGCGCCCAAAGTGCAGCTCGTCAACGTGGCGCCCCAGTCCGTAGGCCTGCTGTCCCAGACCCTGCTTCTCACCCTGCAGGTGAGCAACCCCAACGACAGCGCCCTGCGCGCCAAGGCCGGAGAAGCGCGCCTCTGGGTGCGTGGACGGGAGATCGCCTACGGCCTCCTCGCCCAGCCCATCAGTATACCCGCCTACGGCAGCACCCAGGTGCAGATCCCCGTTACCGGCAACTTTCTGCAATTATTGGGCGACCTGGGCCGGGGCGGCCTGCCTTACGAGGTCAAGGGCTATCTGGTGACCGATCCCTTCGCTCTGCGGGTACCGTTCCAGGCCCAGGGGAATCTGCATCTGCCGGGGCTGCTGGGCGAAAACGCAAGCGCGCCCTGACCGCCAGGTGGTCCGAGAGGGGTTCGGGAATGGACTCCATGGACACGAACTCCAGATCCCGGCTGCAGAGGATATGATCAAAGGCCAGCCGCGGCGCCCAACTGGGAAAGGTCGGCGGGCTCCAGGGCGGCGCCTGCAGGCCGCTTTCGCTCAAAAGCAGGCGCATCTCCGGCGAGCGCGCCGTGCAGTTGAAATCCCCCATGAGAATGACCCCGCGCCGCCCTTGCAGACGTTTGGCCAGATCGCGCACCTGGCCGAAGCGGGCATGGCGGCTCAGGCCCAGATGGGTGATGCAGACCGTCAGGGGATGGCCGTAGAGTTCATGGTGCGTTTCCAGGATCCCCCGGCCTTTCATGAAGCTGGGCAGGGAATGGCGATCCACGCTGCGAATGGCCCAGCGCGACAACATGCTGTTGCTGTGCTGGGCCAGATCGCCGAAATCGCGGGTGCGCTGCTGCTCCCAGTAGGGGAAACCGGCCCTTTCGGCCAAAAAACCCGCCTGATTGACATACTGGCTGCGAAAGGAGCCCGCGTCCGCCTCGTTGAGGCCGGCGATGTCGGCGCCCCGCAGCAGCGCCGCGATGCGTTCCAGATTTTTCAGGCTCTGGCCATGGGGCATGACATAACGCCAGCCGTGCAGGAGCATGTGCCGGGCCCGGTGCGAGCCGATACCCACCTGAATGTTGAAGGAAACCACCGTAATCTCGGGCAGATCAGCCGCCGCTGAGGACAAGGTTTACCTCCCTCCGTCCGTCGCGCGCAAAGGCCCGCAGGGTCAGCACCCCACGGGTGTCCGTGGACAGCACCAGCAGCCAGGCCGCGTCCTCCAAGCCGGCCCAGTCCGCCGCTGCCGGCGTGCTGCGCGACTCCGGCAGCAGCCGGTAGCCGGCAAAGAGCTGCTCCCCCCGGTCGTGGAGCAGGGCCAGGATCGCCTCCTCGCCCGCGGGGCCGGCGCAGGGATACAGGCTCGTCGGCCGGCCCTCCTGCGCCCCCACCAGCCCATAAGCCCCGCCATGCCTCTGAGCGTCCGCCAGCAGGGCGTTGGCGAGGCTGCGCGGGATGGTCAGTGCCGACCCGTTCATGCACACACCGGGCACTGCGGATCACGGCGCAACGCCAGCGTGCGCCATTGCCAGGTCTTGGCATCCACCACCAGGAGGCGGCCCGCCAGGGGCGACACCCCACCCGCCAGCATCCGGATGGCCTCCACCGCCTGCATGCTCCCCAGCACCCCCAGCAAGGGGCCCAGGACCCCGTTGCGCGAGCAGGTATCCTCGTCGCCCCCGGCCGTGGCCGGGTAGAGGCAGGCATAGCAGGGCGCATCCTCGGCGCGGAAGTCAAAGACCGCCAATTGCCCCTCCCAGCGCACCGCCGCAGCGCTGATCAGCGGGCGCCGAGCCCGCTGGCACGCGGCGTTGATGGCATGCCGGGCGGCAAAGTTGTCGGTGCAGTCCAGCACTAGGTCATGCCCCTCCATCTCGCCCTGTAGCCAGTGGGCATCCGCTGCCCGGGCCTCGGCGCGGATGCGGATGCCCGGGTTCTGCGCCAGCAGATGCGCCTGCGCCGCCTCCACCTTGGGCCGGCCGATATCCGCCTCGCCGTAGAGGATCTGCCGCTGCAGGTTGGACAGCTCCACCCGGTCACCGTCGCAGAGGGTGAGCCGGCCCACGCCCGCGGCGGCCAGATACTGGGCCACCGGGCAACCCAGCCCCCCCGCGCCCACCATCAGCACCCGCGCCTGCCCCAGCGCCAGTTGCCCGGCAATGTCGATCTCCGGCAACAGGATCTGCCGCCCGTAACGCAGCAGGGCACGGTCGTCGAGGGGGTCAGAACTGGGTGAAGTCGGTTTCGATGGCATTCTCGGCTCGCGGCATACCGGCAAAGGCTTGATAGCCGCCCGCCACGGCTTTCAGGCGGGCGTGATGGCGCTCGTGGATGCTGTCCAGCATCCACGGGATCTCGCTGGGATGCCCCACCGTTTCGCCATGGAGCAGATGCCGCACGTAAATGGCGTCTTCATCCACCCGCAGGAGGCAGGGCAGGGGCAGATCCAGGGGCAGGACGAAGCGGTGCATCACCCATTCGATGGGGGAGGGCGGCGTACCGGGCGGGATGCGCAGATCCAGGCGAAAATGCCCGCCGCCCCCCGGCTCCTTCAGCAACTCCGCCATCCAGCCGGGCGCAAAGCCCCCATGCGCGATGATGGTACGGCGCGCAAAGCGCTCCAGGAAGCGCTGCTGCAGGAGAAGCGGAGAGATGCCGGATCGCATGGGATCATTGTACGGGCATTGCCGGCCTGGTCAACCGTGCCATGGGCCATGCCAATTGGTCCAACGGCTTGGCACATCACAGGTCATGGTCAGCGGCCGCGTGCCCGTCCCCATGGCCTATCCGTTTCCCGGAACCTCGCCCAAGCCCTGCCGATGCGCACGCCCCGCCTTTTGACGGCCGCCGGGAAGCACGCTAGAATCAGCGCACCCGGAGAGATGGCCGAGCGGCTGAAGGCGCTCCCCTGCTAAGGGAGTATGGGGCTAAACACTCCATCGAGGGTTCGAATCCCTCTCTCTCCGCCATATAAAATATGCAATATTTTGATTGTACT
>JABEBX010016056.1_pt1 | contig 14025 bp, 16 predicted proteins | sample 7245971 | NCBI WGS metagenome assembly JABEBX01 (sample SAMN14506365, study PRJNA622280) | hot springs metagenome | biome: hot spring [ENVO:00000051]|acidic hot spring [ENVO:00002120]; feature: spring [ENVO:00000027]|sediment [ENVO:00002007]; material: sediment environment [ENVO:01001048]... | reverse complement strand
TGGATTCAGCAAATGATCACATGCCGTTGTAGCTCAGTCGGTAGAGCAACTGATTCGTAATCAGTAGGTCAGAGGTTCGATTCCCCTCAACGGCACCAAATAAAACAGGCACTTAGAAGAAAATTCTAGATGCCTTTCTTTTTGCCTATCCACCTCATATCCACCTTTTTGAACCCATTTTTCCTGCCTGGATCCAACCGCTCTCGCTCGCGGGTGGATAGAATAAAATAACCATTCATAAACAATGAACTATACTGTTTTTCTATCCACCCTTTAGTCCATTCTGGGGCGCGAAGAGAAGCATTCTCCCGCTTTTGCAGGCTAGTGATACACCCGTTCTGTCCTGTGACATCTTGCCGGACTTCCCACCAAAAACTCCTCGCCCTTCCCTCTGATTCTCAGACTGGACGTGCCTTGTTGCCAACTTTGGTTCTCGATGTCACGTGACATTGACGCGGAACTTGGCTAGCGAGTTCTCCTTTTCCGGCCCTTCTGCACCACACTTTTTACCCTGGCACTTTCTTCGCTGGTCGCTGACAAGACCAGATTTCCGCCCTGCGTATATGGATTGGAAAGGAGATTTGCCATGTCCGATACGCGCAAGCATTTTTTCTTGGGGACGCCACTCCCTTGATGACCGAAGATAATCTGGATCTTGCTGTCACGCAGCTGCAGCGACTGCAAGAGTTGGGATCCTCGCCCTACCAACGTAATAGATCGACCCCATTTGCTCCGTCGCTCCCTCCAGACCAGCTTTGCTACCAGATCATCGCATACCTGTTCACCCATATCCTGACCTGTAAAGGCATAGACGCGCTGGCGGTAGTTCCTTTTGTGCAGGGCGACGATCGGTATAGCTACCCAGCCAACGCATTCTTTTTGGGCAAGGTGTCCCCATTGGCTACCGCAGGATATTTGGACCTCGCAATCCATGCGCTGAAACACCTCCAGCAGGAGCATTCCCACCCCCAACCGCTGCCTTCGTAAACCCTCTATTTCCGACCCAATGTATAACCCTGCGTTGTTTCTTTCGGAGATTTCCCCATGAGTCTGAATATTTCACAGAAGTTTGCACAACTGCCGGCCTGGAAACGTGCCGCCATGGTGATCCCGGTGGGTGTTGTGTTGCTCCTGATTCTCTTTGGTCATCGAATCTTTGGCGGTGGGACCGTACTGCCACCGGCGTTCCCCAAACCCAGCCTGTCCGTGCAGCACCAGCCTGCCACCCCCCGCAACCCCGACTACCACTAACCACTCTTGAGGGAGGATTCTGTAATGGCCGCTCCTAAAAAGAAAATGAGCAAAAAGCAACTCACTCTGGTTGTGGGCGGTGTCGTTGCCCTGGGTGTCCTGATGGTCGCATTCCATGCCGGGCACCCTTCTTCCACGCCAGCACCTAGCCACCTGTCGCCGCCTCCGCCTCCGACATCCTTGATCCACGCTACCCCGATGGCTCACCCCGTTCTACCTCCCACGATCCACCCTGCCCATGGTAAGCCAACGACACTTGGGCACCCGGCAATGCCCACCACAGCAAAACCAGCCCTGTCCGTCGCGCAACAGGAAAAGAAGGCGATCACCCTCTTGCAGACCGCGAGCCAAGGAAATGCCTGGGCGGTTCGTTCCTTTCCTGCCGGCCATGGACTCTATGGAGTGATCTATCGTTCGGGTACGAACCAGTATGGTTTTGCCTGGACCCTACCGCAGCAAGGCCTGGTCTTTCTGGGATCCGCCTTTGATGCAAAGGGCGAGATTTCCCGGCCTACCGACTTTGTACTCCACGCGCTGCAGCAGCCCGCCCAAGCAGTTTCTCCGGTCTCCGCAAAAACGGCTAGCGCGACCACTCGAATTTCCGCCCTGGCCAAGGCCTATCGATATACGTCCTACTCCCGCCAGGGTCATCTCGGCCCCATTGTGACCGTCTATGCCGACCCGAATAGTCTCGCGGCAAGGGATTTCTGGCGGGACGTCACCCCGGACACCAGCTCCGGTCACATACAGGTACATTGGGTAATTATCGCCGTTCACGGGAAAGGATCCCTGGCTCGTGCGGAGGACATTCTTTCTGCACCCGATCCTACTGCGGCCATTCGGCAAAACTTCAAATTCTTCCATACCGCACACGGAAAAACGCATGGCTCTGCCCCTCGCAGGGCGGTGAACTCGATTACCATGGAACAGCAGGTAGACGCCAATACGGTCATGCTGACCAACAGCAACCACTATAGCGGTCTGGCAGTTTTCTACTGTTCCGCCAAAACACACCGGATCCAGGCAGTGACGGGGATGTCCGCGATCCACCTCTGGCCGATCATTGCCAAAACTGCTGCAACCGGGTGCGGGGTCGCGTAATGGGAAAGCACTTCGAGGAAGTGATCTTTTTTCTCTTTGTCGCCTTCTTCGTATGGGTATTCCTCGCGCCAACGGGTAATAGCGAGATTTCCCGCGCCTGCGCCCCGGTCGCCTGGACTGGCGGTGCCGTTACGGCGATTTCCCGCGCATTGAATACCAGCCTTTCCAGCAAGGCCCAGGTTGCTACCAGCGATCTTAACTATCGCTGCGAACTCGCCTTGTGGGATTTCTTTGATCGACCCGCCTGCCTACGCGCCAATCCCCAAGACCCGGCCGTTTGCAACCCTGGTAGCACACACAAATGAGATTTCCTCGATGGAGCACCCTTTTATGTCTAATCATCGCACTCTCTTGGGCCGTCTGGCTTTGGGTTTCCAGCACCTTCCCGATTCTCGTCTCTGCCTGCCACGGGTTCTCTCCCGGGGATCCTTATCGTTTCGCTCTTTCGTGGTCGGTCGGCAATCCAATCTCCGCGGGGATCCTGTCCGCCCTGAGCTTTTCTCTCTGGCCGCACAATGGCTTGTTTGGCATGCCCTATGCCTGCACTTTCTCCGACTACGGCCACGGCTATCCGGCTTATTGGTTCACCGCCATCGCGAGGAACGCCTATCCGACCTATCACGTCACCCGCAGCATTACGGGTTTTCTGATCGCTTTTATCGGAAGCCGGATCGTCTTTTCCGTATGGCGTTGGTTATGGTCACCGCTTCCCTCGCGGCAGGGTGCGCAACCACCCATCACCACCCCGTCGTCCGACCTGCCCCAGTCCTCCACCTCCCGGCACCGCCCACGGTCCGACCCATGATCCTGGCAACCCATTGGTACTTTCCTTCCTCGCCGGTTGCTCGTATCCAGTCCAGACAACAGCCATTTTTGGAGCCACAGTCTCCGAAGCGGCTCCCTCTGCACCCGCGAATCCGGGTACTTCCCATGATTCCGGTTCCGCAAAAGACATTTCCGATCCATTTAGAACAGATGAAGGTGATTGCTCCTCCTCCTGCCAACCCCTGGCACTGTCTGCCTACGAAACCGGCTTGCACGGGAGAAGGAAAACCGAGCGTTTCCTGGTGGAAATGTGTCCGCTCACCCGCAGGTACCGTGTCACGGAAAGGAACTACGCATGGCCATTGATTCGACCAACATTCATATGCCGCGATTTGTGGACGGCCTCCCGCAATTTTTCTTCTGGGAGCTGGACGATATTGTCGTCTATGTCGCTTCCCTCATGATCGGGATTGTTACTCGGGAGCTGACGGCCATGTTCTTTATTGGCATCATCCTGGTCAAGCTCTTCTCCATGTGGAAAAACAATCGGCTCCCGGGTGCCCTCACGCATCTGGTCTCCCGACACCTTTCTTTCCCCATCAATAAACGATTCCCTCTCGGCCACAACACGGATCATATCCAATGAAATGGACGAAATTCTCCAGCCATTGGGATAGCACCCGGCAAGCCAATATCCTGCTCACGGTCTATTCCGCCATTGCTACGATTGGCATTCTTCTCCTGGTCGGCGACATCTCCTCGATTCGCTCCCGCGTGATCCTGCTACCGCCGTACATCAATCAGGAAATGAAGATTGGTTATGCTTCGGCTTCCCCTTCTTTCTACGAATCCTGGGGCCTCTACGTGTCGGAACTCGCCGGTAATCTCACTCCCGGAAACGCGACCTATGTCCGCCATATGCTCCGCAAATTATTGGCACCCGTGCCCTATCAGGCGGTGAATACCGCGATCCTTTCTACGGTGGCACAAGAAAAGACCGACAACGTAGTCACGTCCTTTGTGGTTCGCCGAACCATCTGGCAACCCCAGACCAAGACGGTGTTTGTCTACGGGACCCTGCACCAGATCACCCCTGCTGGTCGCTACGTTGCCAGCAGTAACCAAACCTACCAAATGAACTTTCGCATTCACCACGGACAGCCCTCGATCACGCTCATGAGTTGGTATCCCGGTAGCCCACACACCATCCAATGGTACGAACACCATGACTCTGCCAAGTAAACCCAAGGACGCTCTTATGACCAATTCCCTTCGACGCACCCTTTTGCTCGCTTTGGGCGCATGGGCTATTCCCGGGATGGCCTGCGCCGGGATTGTCAGCCCTTTCGCGGCCAATGCCCAAGGAGGGACCCCTGCGGCCGGTTTTGTTCCGCCACCAGCGCGGCATTCCCCGGTTCCACCCATCATACGGTTGCCTTCCTATACTCCACCACCGTCCCAACCAACAAATGGCCAGGCATCCTCCAGTGCGCTTTCCGCTACCGGCTTTACCCCGGTACCACAGCACCAGACAACCGCCTCCCCTTTCCCTGCTGCTACGACACCTAGCAAGGCGTTGCCACCACCACTCTCCCCGGATGTTGTCTACCATAACCGTGCGTTATCGAGCCACCTGCCCAGCGTGCCAGCAAATTTTCCGGCTGCACCTGCCCCGCAGATGGACGAGCTTTCCGCGAAAGACCTTACCGGCCCGAATCTGGTACATACCACGGGCGCGGAGGTCTACGTCGGCCCGCATAGCACGGCCAATATCGTGCTGCCCGTCTCCGGCTTTTCGCCCAATATGTTGAGCACTCCGTTTCATCACCCTTTTCTCTTCACGGCGCAATCAAAAAAAATTCTGCAATTTTCGGTGATTGGCAGTAAGGTCATCGTCTCGATCACTCCGAGTTTTCCCGTCGGCGCGATCCTGACCGGAAAGCAGCCAGGGGATCCTGCCGTTACGTTGACCTTGTTACCGAAAAAAATCCCGGCACGGGTGTACCGCATTCATATTGCCGGTTGGCACCCCAATCCCGCACACCATTCCAGCGAGCTTTCCAATTCCTCGCGCAATCAACATCTCCTTTCGGTGATGGATGCTGCAGCGCGTGATCAAATCCCCCAAGGGTATTCCCGTGTCAACCGCCTCCCGGCGATTCAGGTGATCGGCCAGAACCGCTATACCCCAACGATCCGGTATGACAGTTCGGGGCACTCGCTTACCATCTACCGCATCACCAACACCAGTAGTAATCCGGAACAGTTGGTGGAAAGCGACTTTTACCACCCAGGCGTAGTCGCCGTCGCCTTTTGGCCCAGTGGGAAACTGTTCGGCCACGGGACAACCAAGCTGTTCCTGATCTCTCGCTTGGCGCATCCAGCGCACAGCGCTATCGGCTTTCTGGGCAAGGAATAAACCATGAACGAAAAATTTCGACGCTGGTGGAAGTCCCTTACCCCGCAGAAAAAGCGGTATGCAAAATACGCCATTGCGCTGGCCTTGGTCTTTCTGGTGGTGACGATCTCGGTTCTTGCGACCAGCAAGCATGTGCAACTGCACAAAGCGCTGCATAAAGCAAAGTCAGCGCAGCAGGTTTTCCACACCAATCTGCACAATCTTTCTGGGCAAACGACGCGAGAACAGCTCCTTTCCCTCAAGAAAGAGGTGCAGCAGTTGCAGGGGATCATTGCCGCACAAAACCATATTTCAACGGTGCAGTTGCGCGACGAGGCAAGCAAAATTCAGAAGAAGCTTGCCTCTGAGTATCGCTCTTCCCCTGTGCAAATCAACGGACAGGTAAATCCGCAAACGTCAGAGGCGATGAAGGAGTTGGAGGCACAAATTCAGTCTACCAATGCTGAAATCCGCGCTCTGCAGTCACGGACCACCTCCCAGCCGAGTGTCCCGACTGCCCCAGCATATATTCCGGCCTCTCCCATTATTTCTCCCTATGTCAGTCTTCATCCATCAACCAGTCCTGTGACATCTTCCACGGCACCCGCCGCAACGACCGCAAATACGGCATACCCGTCCTTGCCCGCAGCGCCCAAGAAGGAGTTGCACGTTCACTTGGCTCTTCCCGGCAAGCACTCGACCTTGCGTTCCGCAGTGCACCGTATCGTCAAGGTTTCTTCTAAAAACCTCATGGTGATTCCGGCCGGATCCATCATCACCGGCGTGACCCTAAACGGTATTGACGCGCCCACGGGTCCGGGCTCTCACGACAACCCCCAAGTCGTCGATATTCGCGTCAAAAAGAGTGCCATTCTCCCCAACGGGTACCGCTCCTCGATCCGTAACTGCGACATTATTGCCTCCGGGTATGGGTCCATTGTTTCCAAGCGGGTATTTCTCCGCACCAATGAACTCTCTTGTGTTGCGGCCAATGGAGGGGTGATCTCCGCCCCGATCAAGGGGTATGTCGTGGGGTCTGACGGACTGGTGGGCTTGAGGGGCACCGAGATTTCCTATCAAGGCCCCAAGGTTTTCGATGCGGCGATTGCCGGATTCCTGGGGAGTCTGGGTAGCGCAGCGGCACCCACGGAAACCCAAGGTCTGGACCTCAACCCTGGCGAAACGCAGAACTTCCAGTTACCCAGCGGTGCGTATCTGGGATACTCGGCTGCCTTTGGTGGCGTCTCCAAGGCCGGCAACATTGTGTCGCAGTTCTATCTCAAGCAGGCAGAGGAATTGCAACCCACCATCCAGATCAATCCCGGTATCTCGGTCTCCATCATTTTGGAGTATCCGGCCAAGGTCCGGTTGCACGGTGATACCAAGCGCCAAATGGACAAAGCCAACTATGCCATGTCCGAACAGATGAACCAGAATGCTGCCCCCATACCCACCACGGGCAATCCGATGATCCCCTTGCCAGCACAAAATGATCCCTACGGGCAGGAACCCGCAGATCGTTATCAGACACCCGTAAACGGTGAGCCCTACGGCCACCCAACCAATCAACCCGCTATGGAGAACCAGGAATGAAATCACTTGCCACCCTCTCTCGTGGGTCCCTTCTCACTGCGGCCATTGCCGCCTTCTTATCCGGTTGCGGGGCCACTAACCCTTGCGTCGGGCACCATGGCGGGCTTTGTACCAGTCCCCGTCTGATCTACGGAGTGACCCGTAACCGGGACCAGGTTGCACCCACGAAGCAAACGCTACGGGATCAGAAGCTGGCAGGAAAGTATCTCCGCGAGCCACCGAGTGCACGGGACGTACTGCCTTCCATTACTCCTTCCTTGGCTGCAGCGACTTCCAGACCGGACCGGGGGGCGGCACAGCCGTTGATCTCCACGGTCTCCGCCAACACGCCCACGGGACCGCAGCCGCTGCTTTCGCAACCCCATATTCTGCGGGTCTGGATTGCTCCGTGGTCTCGCAACGGAACGCTTCATTTCCCTGGATACGTCTACACGGTCGTCACCCCGGAAAAATGGATCTTCGCTCCAGCAAAAGGGAAAACACCCTTACCGTGAAACGATTTTGAGAACCGAAAACGGGAAAAACTTTTTTGACTTTTTCGCAAAAGTTTTTGGAATAGCGTCATTTTCGTCAACAAAATATTTATTTCCGCACTGTTTATAACGTGAGTATCCGCAACCATGACCAGGAACGACCATGAAATCCATTATGAACGATCGCAGATGACGGGGTCCGTCATCCGCCCAGGGTCGGCAACCCTGTCCTTGATCGGAGAAACAAGCCATGTTGCAGAAACTGAAAAACCGCGCCAGCTCGCTGGTGCAAAACCGGACCGCGCAAACGGCGGCCATGGCCTCGCTGGTGGGTTTGCTGTCCATCCTCGAAGCACACGCGGGAACGGGTGGTTCTACCTCCTTCGGCAATTTGATGACCAAGATTGTCGGCTGGTTGCAGGGCGACCTGGGCATCATCATTGCCGTAGTCGCTTTGGCCGTCGGCTTGGCCATCGGCATTGTGCGTCAGAGCATGATGGCCGTCGTGGTCGGTATTGGTATCGCCATTGCCTTGTATTACGGCCCCACCGTGATCGAGGGCATCCTGACCGCAGCTGGCGGCGTGGGCTTGGTACATCCCTTGCTTCTGTCGTAAGTGCTGCACCCCGGTTCCCCCGGAGCCGGGTACTCTCTCGCGTAGGCTTCACCGCCTGCGCGACCCTATTTTTGGGGATCGGTACCGCTTTCGCCGATTGTTCTTCCGTTACCCATGCCTGTACCTTGCACCCCTCTCCGCAAGTTGCCAGCGCTTTGCCCGCTGCGCCGAAAATCCCGGCACACCCCAAGGTCCTGAATCTCACAACCAAGGCCCCTGCCAGTCCCATTCCGGCACGATATGCTGCCGGTGCCGCGCTGATCCAAAAGCTCTCGAACGGTCAGGCCCATATTCTTCACACATTTCCCGCAGCCATGCACTTGAACGGCTATAGTGTCAGCATTGGCGCTGGTGATCGTGACGTTCTTTTTTACACCAGTCCGCACGCGCGGTACTTCTTTCTGGGGGGAATCTTCACCGCTTCGGGCCGCAATCTCTCCAAACAGTATGCCCGTCGGTACCTACCTGCAGCCCTTTCTGCACCAACGGTCCATGCGCCCCAGAACTGGCTGTCCTCCATCCGCCATACCACCCGGTTTCTGGTCGGCAACCCCAAGGCGACCAAAACCCTCTTTATGGTCATGGACCCTAACTGTATTTTTTGCCACCTCACCTGGCAAAAACTCCTGCCGTATCTCCGTCAAGGAACGCTTCGTCTGCAAGTAACGCTGGTAGGTTTCCTGAAACCTTCCAGCGCTCCCAAAGCTGCCACCATTTTGCTGGCCAAAGATCCAGCAAAAGCGCTGGCCTATGATGAACGGCACTTTAATCAGGCAACGGAAGAAGGCGGAACGGTTCCCGCCCTGCATATCCCCCCTGTGGCGCTGGCAGAGGTGCAAGCCAATACCCATTGGATGTCAAAAAACGGGATCGCCGGCACTCCTTTCCTAACCTGGAAAAGCAAAAGCAACCAGATTCGTCACGAAGACGGTATGCCGCTACACATTCGCCAACTAATCCGTTCCATTGCCACTAGGACAAGGGGGTAAGCGATGCGCCCACGTTCCCTTTTCTGGGCTGGTTCTCTGGCCCTGCTTTTTTCCGCAACCGCATGGGCCAACCTCCCCGGGGTGGACCGTCTCCAACAGATCATGACGGCCGAACATGCGGGGTCGATTACGCGGGTTTTCCACGGTCCTGACGATCTTACTGGGGTAATCATCAAGCACGGGCAAAAGACCGCCATTGGGTACATCTCGACCAATGGCAAGTATTTTTTCCTGGGTATGCTCATGAACCTGCGGAACGGGGTCCAGTACACCCAGCAGGACACCGTAAAGTATCTCCGGAACAAAGGGATCATTGTTGGCTACCGGGCCGCAGAATCCATTGCCCTTGCCAACTCCCTGCCAGCAGTGACCTATGGCCCCTTGCAGTACAAGGACAACACGACACTCATTTGTAACCCTTCGACCGCAGTGTGCCAAACGGCAATCCTCGACATGATTCATATTTGGCAAAAAGATACCGCTGGCAACCCCAAACTACGTGCGGCGTTCGCTTTTCGCTTCCTACCCCTGGGCCAAAAAGCTGCCTGGATTCTTTCGGCACCGGTCGGCCTTCCTCGCCAAAAACGTGTCCAGGCACTGTTCCGCAACCAGTACCCCGGCACCGTCACCAATGCCGGCACCCAAAAGGCCGGGAAGATTCAAAACGCCGTGCGGAATTTCCCGGTGGTGCCGCCCCTGGTCATCATGGATATGCCCAATGCCAATATTTACCTGGTCACCAGTGCCAAACATGCGGAAAAGACCTTGCACCACAGCTCGGTAGCGATTCGGGGCGCGTCGTGATTGCACAACACCTGACCAATTCGCAGTGGGAAGCCGCCCGCGCCATTGCTGCGCCCACGATATCCATGGAACGCCGTATTTCCGAAGGGAAGGCCCCTGGCACGGGAGCCTTGTTTCAGCGGGCCGAACAACTGGCCCAAAAACACCAAAAACTTGCCGGAAAATCAGATTATCAGGCCGACCTAAAGACCGGCGAAACGCTCTATCACCTCTCCCAACACTACGCCCCTTCTTCGGAGTGGAAAAACGGACGCTACGTGCTTCGCTCTACCGTGCATGGGATTCCCGTTGTTCCCCCAGGGATGACCGGCAAGCAACTGCAAGAGTTTGTGGATCACCGGGCCATGGCGATTCAGCAACGACACGCCAAAACCTTCGTCTTTATCTCCCTCTCCATGCCAAAATCGCTGTTACGGCGGTACTTCGCCACGGACTGGAAAGATAAAAAACTCCTTCGCTCGACAATCTTCGTGCTGCGGGGTTGGCCCTCTACGCCAACGGGTTTGCCACTGCTGATCGAGAAACTGGCAAGCCTCTTTCCTTCTCCCAAGAAACAGCCGACGGTCGAGGCAGATCCGATTCTGTTCACCGAGCACCGCGTTACCCGGGTCCCTGTAGTCATTCACCAGACCCCTTCCGGCCAATGGGGTGCCATTGTGGGAGACGGCTACAGCCTCCTATCTGCCATTCATCGCATTGATCGAGGCAAAGGATCAGACCACCATATTTTCGGAAGAACCTGGAAAATCATCGAACCAAATCTGATTTCCACCATTGAGCGCAGGGCCAAAAGCTATCCATGGAAAAAGGCGGAACGCCATGCCTTCCAAACCCGCTTTCAGATTCTTAGCCGCGAATTCTGGGTGGATCTCCCATCTTCCCGGCACCCCCAAGATTACCTCTGGAATCCTTCGGTAATCGCAAGTCGCAGCATAGTCTTGCCCGATGGGCAGGTGGTGGTACGAAAAGGGCAGGAAATTAACCCGCTGCGTTACGCTCCCCCATTCCTCCAACAGCATTTCGTGATTTTCAATCCAGACAAGAAGTGGCAAGTCGATATAGTCCGTTCCTGGTTATCCACTTATCGGGATGTGAAATTGATGGTGACCCATTTCCCCAGCACCAACCGCGCTTTCCTGCAACTCAAAAATACACTGCATCACGGATTTTTTGTCGATTCCCCTTTGCTGAATTCTCGCCTGGGTGTTCGCTACACTCCTTCCCTCGTGCAGATAAAAGGATATCGGCTGCAAGTGCAGGTACCCGCCGCTCCTGCCTACGGGCCGCCAGCTACCCATTGATGGAGAAACCGTATGTCGCGTTGGATCCGCAAGGCGCAAGCACAGCTGCTGGGATTCGCCTTCCTGGTCGCCCTTCCCTTGTTGGGCGCAATCGCCCAACCTGCCTATGCTTCCGGCACGATCACCTGCCCCAACGCCGGACTTTTTAACGAGCTCATTGGCGGGGTTTGCTGGAGCCAGCTCTTCCCGGTACGTCTTGCTGGCGTCACCCTCTTTGGCGGCAGTTCCGGCGTCCCCAATGCGGCCGATTCGCAAATTGCTTGCGTCTGTGGCGGCAGTCTCAAGCATTTAACGCTACCAAAGATCGGACTCACGATTGGCCTGTGGCAGCCAACCCTGCTTCTCAGTGCCGTATCCCACCCTTTCTGCTTTCCATCCCTTGGCGGAATCGATATTGGTGGAGAGGACTCTACCGGTATGGGACTCAGCGGTTCCTGGGGCGGCACCCAGGCTGCCAGTGACGATATCAAGGTACACCACGAGGGGTACTTCAATGTCCACGTGCTGACCTTCCCGTTGTTATGGATGATGAACATTTTCAATATCCCGCTCTGCAACGCCACCGGCTACAAGGGCATGGATATCCTGTTGCAGTCGGAGTTCTACCCAACCTGGAATAATTCGCTCCTGGCGATGCTCGAATCTCCAGAAGAGGTCCTCTATGCCGGACCCGTTGGCGACATTGCAGCTGCTGGCGAGTGTGCAGACGAGTTTGCCGGCGGCGAACCAATTGACGATATGTACTTCACTGCCGGTTGCTGGGGCGATCTCTACCCCATGGTCGGGCAGAATCTGGTCAATAATGACCCAATCCGCACATCTTCCCTGGACACGACTCGCATACTCGCCCTGGGATTCCGGCTCGGGATCATGCGTCGCTCCGTCGGTAGCAGCGTAATCTGTGGTCCCAAACGCACTTTCGTCCTCCCCAAGCAGCAATACCGGCTGCAGATCCTGTACCCCAACGACGAGACCTCCAGCAACCCCAATCCTGGCGTCCCGACTTCGGTGCCCCAGGACGGTGGTGTCAATATTCAGGCGGCACCCATTGAGACCAATAGCTGCGCTCATTGGATCGGCAAATCGCCCCTGCAATGGGGAGAATGGGATGACCAACCCGGCACCGGTGCCAATTATGTCTATCTCGGCTGGCAGTGGACCAACTGCTGCATGGGGGTCCTGTGATCAGCTCCTGCCGTCGCGCCCTGCGGCGCTTCGCTCCGCTGGTCGTCGGTTTCATGGCCTGGGTTGGCGTCTATCCGGCAATCTACGGATTTACCGTCACCCAAGCCGTTGCTGGGGCCTTCGTCCAAAACGCCCAGGCAGGCAATAACTTCGGAACCGATCTTCTCTATGGCGCTTCGAGTGACGCGGCCTCCCAAGGGCAGAGCGATTTTGATTCCCTGGGACAGGAAGCCCCAGCCGGTCTCGAAAAAAAACTGGAGTCCTACTACCAGCCGGGCGCTGTGGGGATGCACGGTGGGGTAGCGCTGAACCAGGAGGCTGCCACCGAGGGTGAGGTTCTTTCGTCGCCGTCCTGCCCGTCCACCTGGGCCACCACCATGTCTCCCTTTCAGCAGGCTACGGCGGATATCACCCAGGTCCTGAGTATTTGTGGCGCTCGCATTGCCGCGCTTCATCAGTACGCCACCACCGTCGAAGCCACGAATCCTACCCTCTATAGCCAAGTGAGCGGGCTACAAAGTACCTGGATAAATACCAGCGCCGATTCCCCCACTGCAGTTTCCGGCATTACCAACGATTGCAGCACGGCTCCTGCCTGCGATCTTGCCTCTGCGCAAAGTTTGAATTCTGTTCAGTCCTTATGGCATGATGCCGTTCATCACCGGCAATCCCGAGGTCTTCGAGCAATATTACAACCCGGCTGACTGCACGACCAAGACGACCTATTTCCAGAATACCGGGGGCACTGTCGATACACCATCCGCAGTGACCATACAGAACGGCAGTAACCCGAACCAGCCGGTTGCCTGCAATACGACCGATGAGCACGACGGTTGGATCACCGACTTTCCCGATCCTTCGGCAGCCTATATCTGGGGTGGTTACGACGACTGCCAGGATGTCCCAAATGGAGATACCGAATCCTTTGAGGCGACCCTGCAAAACGGTACTGGCGGCACGTCAGATTCCGAGGATACTGGCTCTCCGATTGCTGCCACCGTCTACCTTGCCATTGACGACCAGGGTACCCTGACCATTGCCAACACGGTCGCCGACAGTACGCAGACTGTCAGTTATTCCGATAATGGGGGTAATCCGATTTCTGCCAATCCGCCAGATGGGTGGATTTCTGAACCGGTCACCATTTATCCAGGCTTAAATGTCGTTACCATTACGGACAAAAATGACGATAGTGCCACGTCCGCCCCAAACCCGGCAGGTGCTATAGCGGCCATTATTGATAACGCGAACGGGGACGTTCTCTTACAAACCAACACGACCCAGTGGAACTGGATTGACGCGCCGACTCTGCCGCCAACCACGACGACGACGACCGGTACTGCTGTAAATACCGGCGACCCTTCTGCCTCTGCCGTATCAAAAATTTGTACCAATACCGTAATCAAATGCCTGGGAACGCAATGCCACGGGATCATTGGCAATCAAAATTTGCAGTTCAATAAAGCCGTTACGGCTACCTCCGCCCTTTCCATGATGCAATCCAGTATGCAGTGCGAGGCAGGAACGTCGGTCAAAGCAGGAACCTGCA
>JABEBX010019867.1_pt1 | contig 14041 bp, 14 predicted proteins | sample 7245971 | NCBI WGS metagenome assembly JABEBX01 (sample SAMN14506365, study PRJNA622280) | hot springs metagenome | biome: hot spring [ENVO:00000051]|acidic hot spring [ENVO:00002120]; feature: spring [ENVO:00000027]|sediment [ENVO:00002007]; material: sediment environment [ENVO:01001048]... | reverse complement strand
TGGAAGCGCTTTACCAAAGCAACCTCTGGGATGCCTGGTGGAAAAGGAAACACCTGAAAATCGCGGCCTGACGCCATCCCGATAAAAACGGGCACACCCGATGACAGTTGGCAGCCCATTCCCCATTCGGCGATTTCTGTTTTTTTGTTGACCCTTGCGGCGTTGCCGGTAAGATGGCGGCAATAGATTTCCGGCGGAGATGCGGTAATATGATTACAGCACCAGGAAAAAATGCTTTTCGTGGTGGTTGCTGTATAAAAGGCTGGGCAATGACCGATAGTTCATGTGGGCTGGAATGTGGTGTCCCATAATGGCGGGCGGAATATCCGGTGTGGATAAATCTTAAGAATGTCCGGAATCTGAATGTTACTTCGATGAGGAGTTTCTGAATGAAACGCACGCAATGGCGGATGGTTTTCATGGCAATTCTGCTGGGGCTGGCGCTGAATATTCCGGCATTGGCCCGCGCCGCGGCACCCATCACCAAAGCCACAGCTAAAAAGGCCGGCTTTCAGCAACTCTGGCAACTTCCAGTGGGCATAAGTGCCACCAATCCTGATTCCGTTGCCAAGTTGTGGCATCTAGGAAACAACCTCTATGTCCTGACGCGCAATGGTTATATGATCAATATCCGGGCAAAGCTTGGCGTTATTCGCTGGACCATTAAATTGCCCGGCCGCGCCAGCAGCATCTTCCGGCCGGAAACCTTTGCGCCGCATCAGTTCATGATTCTGGTCAGCGGGCATATCCTTATTGTTGATGAAAGAACCGGTGGTATTGTCCATAATGCCTCACTGCATTTTGCCCCTGGTACCAATCCAATCATGGTTGAGAAGCATATTCTCATTGGATCATTGCATGACCGCATGTATGCGCTTTCTTCCAACTGGCCGCCCCGGAACCTTTGGTTTCAGCTTGATACCGGCGATTCTTTTATAGCCGATCCCGTGGTTGTTGATAGCCAGGCCGTATTTGCAAGCCGCAAGGGAATTATTTTTGGCCGCGATCTGGCCGATGGCACCGGCCAATGGAAACGCCACGTTGGGGGACACCTGCTGGCCAGCCCGGCCGCAGCCAACGGCGAGGTCTATTTTCCCTGCATGGACAGCAACGTTTACGCAATCAATGCTGATAGCGGTATCTCCCCGTGGATTACCCGCCTGCCGGGTGCTTTGGATTTTACTCCTGTGATTCTTCAGAATCATCTGCTGGTTCCCACCGGCTCTGTGGGATTGTTCTCCCTGTCCATGCGGACGGGCCTCAAGCAATGGGGGCCGGTGCCTGACGGATTCCGTATCGTGGGCTGCAAGGGCGGAGAAATATTCGTTGCTACAACGCATGGAACCATTGTTGTAGTAAGTTTAATGACCGGCCATGTTCTTAAATCCATGGCGTATGATCAGCCTTCCATTTTTATGCACAACAGCAAGACCAGTACAATTTTTCTCGCTGCGGTCAATGGTGATGTGGAAGCCCTTCAACCTGTGCAGAGACAATAATAACCTCCAGCAAAAGCAACTTTGATGAATCCTGATTTTGTACCTGTTCGCCGTGCGTTAATTTCCGTATCCAATAAGACCGGCCTGGTTGAATTGGCCGCAATACTCAGCCGGGAATTTAACGTTGATTTAGTCTCCACCGGCGGAACCGCCCGCGCTTTGGCCGCGGCGGGTTTGCCGGTAAAAGATGTGTCCCAAGTGACCGGCTTTCCGGAGATGATGGATGGCCGGGTAAAAACATTGCATCCCGGCGTCCATGGCGGGCTGCTGGCGCTGCGGGATAATCAGCAGCATCTTGCGGCAATGCGGGAACATCACATTGAACCTATTGACCTGCTGATTGTGAATCTCTACCCGTTTGAACAGGTTACCGCCCGCCCTGATTGCACACTGGAACAGGCCATTGAAAATATCGACATCGGCGGCCCCGCGATGATCCGTTCCGGAGCGAAAAATCATCGTAGCGTCGCGGTGATAACCGACGCATCACAATATGAATCGCTGGCCGCGGAACTCCGCAACCATCGCGGGGCAACATCATTGGCATTTCGTCATATGTTGGCAACCGCGGCGTTTGCCCGCACCGCCCGCTATGATGCCTCCATTAACACTTATCTTCAGCGCCAATATGCACCCGAAACCGCCTCTGTTTTACCGCCCTTGCTGGCTCCGGTGATGGTGCTGAAGCAGGCCTTGCGCTATGGTGAAAACCCGCATCAAGCTGGGGCCTTATATGCGCCGCCCGGTGAAACCACAGGTTTGGCCGGGGCTGAACAATTGCACGGCAAGGCCTTATCCTATCTGAACCTGCTGGATGCCGATGCCGCTATGACCCTGGTGTCGGAATTCTCTCAGCCCGCGGCGGCGATTTTGAAACACGCCAATCCCTGCGGTTGTGCCATTGCTGAAACGCTCGCCGAGGCGTTTGATCGCGCATACGCCGGTGATCCGGTGGCCGCTTTCGGCGGCATTGTGGCATTCAATCGCCCGGTGGACAAAGCCACCGCCGAAAAAATAGTCTCCGGAAAACGGTTTATAGAAGTGCTGCTGGCTCCCGCGTTCGATGCGGAAGCATTGGCGCTGCTGCAAAATCGCTGGGCGGATTGCCGCGTGCTGCGCGTGGCCAGGCCCGCCGTTGAATCGTTGATGCTGCGCACTATTTCCGGGGGGATATTGGTGCAGCAACCTGATGCCGCCGGGTTTGATCGTGCCAATGCCAGGGTAGTTTCCAGGCGGCAGCCTGATGACGCGCAATGGGCTGATCTGGCCTTTGCCGCGATAACCTGCAAACATGTCAAGAGCAACGCCATTACGCTGGTACGCCATGGGCAGCTTCTGGGGGCCGGGGCCGGACAGATGAGCCGCGTTACGAGTTGTCGGCTGGCGGTGGATCTAGCGCGTCAGAATGGCCACGGGGATAAGCTCTCAGGCTCCATTGCCGCATCGGATGCGTTTTTCCCATTTCCCGATGCGCCGGAGATACTCATTGCTGCTGGGGCCAAAGCCATCATCCAGCCGGGCGGGTCCAAAAAAGATGACCTGACTGTTCAACTCTGTGATCGCCATGATGTCGCCCTGGTATTCACCGGCGTCCGCCATTTTCGGCATTAAATTACCGCAGCTCCGCGCCGGAGAAGGACGGGGACAGCACCTGATTTTCCGATCGCAACTTTTTTGTCGCATCGTTTGGCTCTGTTGACCGCGTATAATAATGCCAAGGAGTGTGCATGATGTTTGCGCTGGATCATGTTGCTGTTCAAACGCCCGATATCACCGGCACGGCCGCATTTTATGTCAGAGAATTCGGGGCGGAAATTTTATATCAGGATGCGTCATGGGCCTTTCTGCGTCTGGGGCAGGGTAAAATCGCACTGGTAACGCCGCAACAACATCCGCCGCACATCGCCCTGCGCGTATCCCATGAAGATTTGGAACAGGCTGCCAAAAAGTATGGCCGCGCGATTGACTCCCATCGGGACGGCACACGCGGAATCTACCTCAAGGATCCGGCAGGCAACACTTTGGAATTAATCTGCTATCCACCTGATTACAAAACGCTGTAACCACAAACTCCGCCTGGTGGATTGTGGATGGTGAATGACGGTTGATGATCTTCCTCCCGCGCTGAATCGCCAAGTGTCCATCATCAATCACAAATCGTAAATTTTACTGCCACAGGTCAACAATCCCGCTAAAATCCCGTATGATATTCCAGAGTTTGTAACCCAAGGAGTATCCATGACACGGGCTGATACAGCAGAAATTCCCGCACCCGGTGTGGAAGATTTTCGGCGGGCGTTTAATTCTCTGGAACGGGAACTCGGTAAGGTGATGGTGGGACAAACCACGGTTATCCGCCAGACGCTTTCCTGCCTGCTCATGGGTGGCCACGCCCTGATTGAAGGTGTTCCGGGCCTGGGCAAAACTGTACTTGCGCGATCTCTGGGGCAGGTGCTGGATTTGAAATTTTCCCGCATTCAGTTCACACCCGATCTTATGCCCGCGGACATTCTCGGTACGTCCATTCTGGTTACGGATGTCACAGGCGCGCGGAGTTTGCAGTTTCAGCCCGGTCCTTTGTTTGGCAATGTCATTCTCGCCGATGAAATCAACCGTGCTTCGCCCAAGACGCAATCCGCTTTGCTGGAAGCCATGGCCGAGCAATCCATCAGTGTGGCCCGCACGACTCATCGGCTGGCGGATCCGTTTTTTGTCATCGCCACGCAAAATCCTCTGGAAATGGAGGGCACTTATCCTCTGCCGGAGGCGCAACTGGACCGCTTTGCCATGAATATCATCATGACCGCGCCGCAGGTTGATGAATTGGTCAATATTATGGAGCGCACCACCGGCCCGCATCAACCCGCGCTGCTGACGCTGATGAACGCCGGCCGCCTCGCGGAAATGAAAACGCTGGTTCGCACCGTGGCGGTGGCGGATATATTAAAGCGTTATATCGCCGGAATTATTATTGCCACACACGCCCAGAGCGCCGATGCCACAGAGATGGTCAAAAAATATGTCCGTTATGGCGCCAGCCCGCGCGCCGGTCAGGCCATGATGCTCGCGGCGCGGGTACAGGCTTTGATCAGTGGCCGGGCGTTTGTTTCACCGGATGATATTAAGGCTGTGGCGCTGCCATGCCTGCGGCATCGCCTCATCCTCCATTTTGATGCCCGCGTGGATGGCATTGACAGCGCCGCCATTGTCCATGACGTATTAACCCACGTTAACCCCACCCCCGAAGCCGCAGCGATTCAGTCACTTCTGCGCTGAATGTGTTTTCACGCGCATCCATTGGCCGGGCCTGTTGTGGAGTTCAGGAGATATGCCGTTCATCGCGTGGGCGGCGGCTCATGAGTTCGGCAATGCCATCGGCGGGTTTTTTGCCTTCAAAAAGCACGGTGTGGAGGCAGCGGGTAATGGGCATATCCACATTGTAATTACGGGCCAGTTCCACCACGCTTTGCGTGGTGGCCACACCTTCCACCACGCCGGACATCTTCGCCAGCGCCTCCTGGCGCGACAGCCCCTCTCCAATCCATTGCCCAAAACTCCGATTGCGGCTGCCCGGGGAAAAACAGGTCGTGGCCAGATCGCCCAATCCCGCCAGACCGCTGAAGGTCAGGGGTTTAGCCCCCATGGCCGCGCCCAGCCGGGATATTTCCACCAGTCCACGGGTTAGCAATGAGGCCTTGGCATTGACGCCGGCATGAATGCCATCCAGAATGCCCGCCGCCACAGCGATGATATTCTTAGTGGCCGCCGCCAGTTCCACCCCGATCACATCATCGTTGGTGTAAACACGCAGCGTGCATGTACCCAGCAATTGTTGCACCCATTGGGCCAAAGCGGGATCCAGCGTGGCCGCGACGATGGTGGCCGGCAACCCCGCCGCGATTTCCCCGGCAATCGCCGGCCCGGCAATCGCGGCAACACCGCGGGGGCCAAGAATCTGCTCAATAATTTGCGTTGGCCGCAGCAACGTGCCATTTTCAATACCCTTGGCAACACTGATCACGGGGACACCGCCGGGGATATGCCTTGCCAATTGTTGAAGCGTGGAACGGATAAACTGCGTGGGCACAGCACAGATAATCAGTTGGCTTGCGGTAAAGGCGGTGGCGTCATCATGGGTAAATTGGACTCGGGCTGGAATCTGGAAGCCCGGCAGGTAGGCAATATTCTCCCGCCGGGTGGCCAGCTCACGGATATGCTCCGCCCGGCGTCCCCATACCGTGGCATGGTGTCCATTATTGGCCACAATGGCCCCAAAGAGCGTTCCGGTGGCACCATCGCCGATGATCGCAATATGTTGTTCCGCCGTGCCAGTCATGCGACTCCAAAGAATATATCCACGCAATTTCTTACCGCGCCGCAAGCCGCTTGGCAAATCGCAATGCGCGATTCTTCCCCATGGGCGTTGCAATATTTCCGTACCAGTCCTGGGATCGCGGGTGTCCCCACCCGCTTGGACCGTTGAAAATGTGTTCGCAATGCGTCTAATAAGCCTCGTTTCACGACGATTTCGGGGGTGCCCGGAAAAATTGCCACGCCCTCGGCCACGGGCCTGACCATATTTTTTGGCAACCTATAGTATCCCGATGACCATCGGGACAGCCGCTTTATAACGCGGCGGGACGCCGCGTCTACCATCCTCTTTCAAATAGAGTTGCCAAAAAATATGGCCACACCCAACAGTATCAGGCGGTGAACGGTGCGGTGGACGTTTCCACGACGCCGTTCGTGGAGTTTACTTATTCCAGTCCAAGTAACGGCAGCAGGTTGACCAGTATGGTTTATCCGAATGGCAGAACGATTAATTACGATTACGGCAGCGACCTGTCCAACACCAACGCTGCATTGGATAACGCTATCGGCAGATTGGATGCAATAGTGGATGGTGCCAACTCTGGCGACGCCGGCCAGGTGCTGGAGCAATATTCGTATCTCGGCCTGTCAACCATTGTCGCCCGGAATGATCCGCAAACTGGCATTAACCTGACGCTGGTAGGAAGCGCCGGCAGCATCGGCTCCGGCGGGAACCAGTACGTCGGCCTGGATCAGTTCGGCCGGGTTGTAGATCAAAACTGGGTGAACACAAGCACCGGCCAATCGACGGATAACTTCACGTATTCTTATGACGGCAATTCCAATGTTACCGCCGAAAATAATCTGCTTGATTCCGCGTATTCCAAAACCTTCACCTACGACCAACTCAACCGACTTGCCAGCAACACTCTCGGCGGCGTAGCCAACCAAAGCTGGACGCTGGATTCGCAGGGCAACTGGAGCAGTTTCACCAGCAATGGCATTACACAAACACAGACCGCTAACGCCCAGAATCAGAACACCAGCATCAGCGGCAATACCACGCCGACCTATGATGCCAACGGCAACATGACCACCGATCAGAATGGCAACACGTATGTCTACAATGCGTGGAATCAGTTGGTATCGGTGTCCAATGTCAGTGGGCAGGTGATCGCGCAATACACCTACAGCGCGAAGGGGTACAGGATCAGTGAATCCTATCCCATCGGCGGCAACGGTGTTGCGGCGGGGACAACCAACTACATATACTATGACAACAGCTGGCAGGCGATTGAAACCCGCACCAATGGCACCGCCGACAGCAATGTGACTAGCCAGACGGTCTGGAGCGCGGCATATATCAACGCCGCCGTAGTGCAGGATACCTACAGCGGCGGAACCATCCAGCCTGATTCAAGGTTGTATTTTGAACAGGATGCCAATTGGGATACAACTGCGGTTGTTAGCTATGATTCGACCACGCAAACATGGGGCGTAACGCAGAGATATGTATATAGCCCGCACGGCTCAATCACAATTCTGAACGCGAATTGGACAACACCGTCCAGCGGCACGCAGCCGCTGATGGATAATCTCTACAAAGGCATTACCCTTGATCCCGTGACGGGCCTGTATTACGCGAGAAACCGCAACTACAGCCCCAGCCTTGGCCGCTGGATAAATCAAGGCCCGCTCCAATACATCAATGGTGCCAACACGTATCAGTTTGTGATGGGGAATCCGGAGGGGAATGTGGATCCGATGGCCAGAAATGTGTATGTATACGATAATGTGAATATCCATGGGGGCTTGCTGTTCCATCAGAACATTTCGGTCGACACTTCTAACGGCGGCCAGTACTCGGAATCTTTCGGGTTGATACCGGCGACTGGAACTTTTACAGGGCAGGGAGAAGTTTACCTCGACAACGGAGAGACCCTTTGGAAGACGTTTCAACAGTTAGATATACCACCGCTGCTTAATACGGCATTCGACGCAATTGCGCAGGCTTATTTGCAATCACTGCTCGGGAAGAAAGGTCCTTACAGTGTGCTGACTAACAATTGCCGTGATTTTTCACGGTCGCAATTCAACAAAATAGAAAATATGTACAACCAGTTTTTGCAGAACAATGCTAACACCATCCAGAACATGATGAACACGCAGCAAGATGGTGGTGGAGAATTCACGACATAAAGCAGTGGTATCAAGAGTAAAATTGCCAAATATATTTTGGAGGTTTTCATGAAGTTGCTATTAAGATTTATAATGCTGCTCATTGTTGCCACTTTTACATATGAATTCTGCATGAATACAAGTGTTATTCTATGGGCAAGGGGCGCATATAGGTTAAAAATTACGATAATGGCAGCGACAGGATGGTCTTCAACGCAGATCGGAGGTAGTTCCTCGCAGGCGAGTACTATCCGACTAATTCTCTCGCGTCCTCGAATGTGGTATCCCACATTCATCAACTATGTGCCACAGCTTTTAGCAGATTCAAATGGAGTCGCCTTTGGATTCGGCGGCGATGCGGTTGTTGGCGGAGGAGGAGTTCTTGGTGGCGGTGGCCTTTGGATGCTGTTCCCATATGGCGGGATTTCTTTGCTCACTCCATACGAGACTTCAAAAATTACGAAGTGGGAATATATTCCACATACTTCAAATAGCGGAGAACTGCTTAGTGGAAGTTAATTCTCGACATTTCATGCTATCTATTACAGCGATTCTCGCGGCTTTACTGCCAATCGTGCTGGGATCTGTTTTGCTGATCTTAAGTGTAACGACCGGCAATTTAATTACCATCGCTGGATGGCAAAATATAGATGAGGGATTTAGAGTGAGTTGCGCTATCTTTGGTTTATTGGCCGTGGTTTTAGCCATAACCAGCCTACTAAGTGGCAGTACGGGACGAATTGGAATCTTGTTGTGGCTTGCACTTGGGCTTGGGCTGGGCGAGTTGGTCCCGATTTGGTGGATAATTATTGAGTTGATATTTTGGGTGTTTGTCATAATTGTGGGGATTTTCCATGGCCAATGGGTATAAAGTTATGGCTGTGGTGCTGTGCTGGCTGTACTGGCCCAGCGGATTGTAGGGCTGATAAATGTCACGATAGCGGCAGTTGCGATGATCCGCAGACGGATGGATGACATGGAATTATGGTGATATGTGGTACAATAATGCGCATAAATCCATGTCAGGGCGGAGAAAACATGCCGTCTGCGCACGGCGTCCGCGCAGATGCCTCGACGGCATTTTCGGCTTCGCGCGGGTGCGAATATTCACACCGCGCGGCGCACGGTGATATCAATGGTCGGCAGGTGCGGATCGCGGCCAAAGTGGCGACGCTTGATCTCAATATCCACGGCGGGGCCGTCTCGGGCGCGGATCGCGATGGGCCTCGCCCACTGTCTGGAGTTTTGAGACCGGTGACGGGAGAATGCTTCATTTGGCGTGAGAATGCCCAAAGCGCTGTGCGGGCGTTTTTCATTCCCGATAGGCCGATCCAATCGGCACCGGGATTTCGGCATCCATGCCTCAATGTACCAGCAGGCGAAAGAATTCAGCCGGCGCTGGATGCGGCAAATATTCCAGCCGAACAGAACAAGGCTCGCCCAGAGCTTAAAGCTTCTAAAAAATCGCTCGATTTTTCCGTTCAAAAACGGACTCCGCACGCGTGTTCGCAAGTGCCGGATGCGTTGCCGGCACATGGCTTTGCTGAACCGTTTACGATATTGGGTGCCGCCGGGTATGATGGCCAATGTTGTTTATGAAGAGAACCGTTTATATTGGGACGACCATTCCAAGTTTCTACCATGAGGCGCGGACCGAGCCGGAAATGATCGCCCGGCGCGAAAGCACGCGGCACTGGTGGAGGGAGGAGGCCCCCGGCTATGATTGATATAGCTCCGCCTTCGTTCTCGGAGAGTTGCAGGAAGGCAATTAACCGAGTAAAAGTGACGCCCTGGCATTAGTTGAACCGCTGCTACTACTGGAGATTGTGCCTGCGGTCGAGGAGTTCCTGACGGTCTATCTGCGGCGGAAGCTCATACCGCTGGGTGACGCATACCATTTGGCGGTGGCGTCGTATTACGGAATGCACTTTGTGCTAACATGGAATTGTCGGCATTTGGCGAATGCCAACAAAGTGCGGCATCTTCAGGCGGTAAACAGTGAGCTTGGATTGCCGGCACCAATCATCACTACGCCAGACCTGCTGCTTATGGAGACGAATGATGATTAAAATCAGAACAAAGGACGATCCGGTGGTTGAGCGCGTGCGCGCGGTGCGGAAACGTATTGTGCGGCGATGTGGAGGCGATCAACATCGGCTGCTGCAATGGGCGAAACGTGTAGAGACAACAGGTCGGTATCGGACCGCCGGTTTTGCGAAACCGGCCCGCGCTGGTAAATCGAAGGAGTTGTAATAACATATTAGCGGCCCAGCCAATTGTAGGGGTGCCGATACGGGAATGGTTATAATAATCAAACGCTTAGCTGTAATGAGTAATGAATAGAAATTATGGTAATGCTGGCCGAAAAAAACAACGAAGCATTTGGGAGTGAGGAGTTAGAAGTCAGAATTGCACGCCTATCGGAAAATCCGCGCTTCCCCCGTCCTCCATGTTTCTCCGCTTTCTCGGTGGTTCAAAATGGCCCGGTGGAAAAATCTGTGCAATCTGAGCAATCTTTGGATACCGTCGTGTCTTTGTGTCTTCGTTTATCCCGATGGTCTTCGATCCTGGAGCGAAATCGGGATGGTGAAAATTCGACCAGGGAATCTGAAACCTACAACCTATCACCTGTAACCTATAGTTACTACGCCCGCAATCGGAACTACGATCCATCACTTGGCCGCTGGATAAATCAAGACCCGCTCCAATACATCAATGGTGCCAACACGTATCAGTTTGTGATGAGCAATCCGGTGGGGAATGTGGATCCGTGGGGGTTAAGCGCAGGCGAAACGACGAATAAGATTGGCGGTGCTGTTCTGACGCCAGTGCTGCCCGGTAGCGAGTTATTGGAATCGGTTGGCGCTCTACCGTTTTGGCTGCGGTGGAAACTTGAGGACGATGTGCCGACACGCTTCGAGTGCGATCAGACTCGTGGTGTATGCGAAATAAAGGATTTGTTTTACATGGGGCTTTATAACTGGCAGCAAGGCTACCATTTGACAGGCCCGGAACATCTTGCTGTTCAGGACTGGATAAATAAGAATGGCTCGACTGGATTTTGGCAGTGGCTGGGTTCCAAATTTTAAAATATTCGGCGCGGCTCTATCCATTTATGCGAGGTGATGATTTGTTGAAGAGCAGAAGGAAATTACTTTATTTTGCAATCTGTGCGTTATGCTTGGCCATTGGCTGGGTAGCCAATGAATGTCTGCGCTATGTTGAAGCTTTTTTCCCTGGTTCACCAGGTATCAGTGTAATTAAAGGCGGCCGTTATTATGCAAAAATAGGCGGGTATGGGGTATTATTCAGGGTAAGCCGATCTGAAAATGGTGATGGTCGGGCGGCATTTTGGGGTGTGGTAAAATTGAAGCCGGATGGTTTATCATCTGAAATGAATGCCATGTTCATTCCACGGCTTAAAGAAGGATTTACGGGGCCGGAAATCGCGTTGAGCTATCGGTTGCCAAAAAAAAGAACTGTCTTTCTTACTGAGGTCGGTCTAAATGGACGGTGGCTTACCAAAACCGTGATGGAGTCTGTAGGAGGAGTTAGCAAGGCATATAGCTTCGTACGCCTGAAGGGCCAATGGGTTTCAGGCGGTCATCTTCATCCACCATATTTCGATTATGAGGGAATACGGTATCAGTATAATGGCCTCGAAGGTCACTGGACGAGGCTGGGCAATTTAACAAAAACACTGGATAGGCAAACAATTGAGAAATAACTCCATGAAATGCAATCTATACTGGTCCAGCCGATTGTAGGGCTTGTGGTGGCTGTAGTGGATCGACCGATTGGATGTAGCGGCCCAGTCAATTGTAGCGGCGCTAAATCTCATGATAAGGCAAGATTGAGTAGCTCGCAATGATATTGATGAAGTGAATATTGATGAAGTGAAATATGTGGATGTATCATGACAATTTGGGTTGTGAGTCCGCTTTTGTGGCTGGCGTGTGTGACGCACCGGCCTGCCGGGGTAAACCCTCACTGGCTTCCGGTCAGGTAAGTGTTGAGTTCCGCAATCATCGGTGGCAGGTCCCGGCGAACCACGATCCATACGATATTCAAATCTACATCCGCGTATGCGTGTATGAGGCGATTTCTCATTGCGATAATCTGACTCCATGGAATTCCGGGCAGTGCCGACCGAGTGGCCGACGAAGTTCTTGCGGCCGCCTCTCCGACTACTTCCAATAATCTTATTACCGCAAGCGCCAGCAAACGGTCTGTATCGAGATCGGTGCGCAATCGCGTGGAGCACAGGCAGTACGCTTCCTGCCCGTGATCACGCATGTCCATCAGACGCATACGGTCATCATGGCGCGACATACTGGTCCTCGGCTTCAGCCAGTACGCTGTCACGAAAATACCGGCTTAGTGAGGCCGGTGTATGCAAATCCACATTCCGCCCGAATTTTTGGCTCAATTCATCCTGCAACGTGAAGAATTCAAGGCCCACCTCCGTGCCGGGTTCAAACTCAACAAGAACATCGACATCGCTTTCGGGCCTAAAATCTTCGTGGATCATGGATCCAAAAATTGCCAGGCGCTGGATCCTATATCGTCCGCAAAGGGCTTCTATTTCCGACTTTGGAACGCCAATCTGATCAAGAACCATCAGGTTGTTCCTTGTAAATACCAACGGACAACACGCACATTGTACCCGGTGCAGCCGTGAGAGAAAATCGACTGTTTGGCGGGGATTGATGCCGGGTGAGTGCGCGGGGGAATTTCATGCCCGCGCTCTGGCAGAACCGGACAAGTATAGGGCCTGCAGCACCGGCGGCGGAGGATTGGGATTCTCTATCTGATTGGGATTCTCTATCAACATGGTATACTCCTTTCAGCAGGCATCGGATCAGGACCCGTGGCCGTTGAAGCCGCTCCAGGAAACTGGGAAAAGCGTGACTTCGCTGGTCGGCCAGACGGGCGATCTAAAACAGGCCCGACGGCAATTACCTCTTCGAGTTCGAAACTCAACCGGGTGTTACCCGTGGGGTGGTCAGATACGACGGCGGGCTCGAAGCCCATAGGTATACTCGACCGGCCCCGAACTGATCGGCCCTGATCCATGCCCGCTGTTTAATTACGAACACACTATGCGATTGACCGAATTCAGTTCGTCCCGTACCCAGTGGCGTAAGCATAACAAATTCCCTGCGCCAGGTGGAACACATTTCCACCAATTCGATCAACCTCGAACATGTCATACCCGGTACAACGCTATGGGATATCGGATTACGGAAACATATCCCCAAGGTGGAACCGGCATTCCTGCCGGTACAACCAATTACATTTATTACGATACAAACTGGCAGGAGATTGAAACCCGCACCAACGGCACGGCATCATCCGATGTAACATCGCAAAAGGTTTGGAGCGCCAGCTATATCAACGCCGCAGCGTTGCAAGATACATATTCCGGCGGCATCATCCAGCCGAATTCAAGGCTGTATTTTGAATACGATGCAAATTGGGATACCACCGCCATTGTGGGATTTAATTCAACCACAGACACTTGGGGCGTAGTGCAACGGTATACCTATTCACCTTATGGCACCATTACCATTCTCAAAGCGGATTGGTCTATGCCTGCCGCCGGTACGCAGCCGCTGGTGAATAATCTCTATCAAGGCATGACGTTGGATTCCGTGACAGAACTTTATTACGAACGCAATCGGAATTATTCGGCATCGCTTGGTATATGGATCAGTCAGGATCCCGATGGATATATCAACGGGGCGAATACGTATCAATTCGTGATGGATAATCCATTGGGTAACGTGGATCCGAACGGTACGCAGGTGGATGACGATGAGATACCAGAACAAATGCCGGATCAGACACCGGATGACAATCCGCCCACGGAAACTGCGGATTTGGGAGGTTTCCCCCTGCCTGTTCCACCACCGGGTTACTCATGGGTACCACAAGATGCGATCGGAGCGCCTGGCTATACACCCCCTGCGGGCGTCCTCATCCCCGATGACCCATCGAATCCGAATACGCCGCCGATAAACCCGCTCAATCCGAATGGTACGGAGAAAAAT
>JABEBX010018020.1_pt1 | contig 14045 bp, 15 predicted proteins | sample 7245971 | NCBI WGS metagenome assembly JABEBX01 (sample SAMN14506365, study PRJNA622280) | hot springs metagenome | biome: hot spring [ENVO:00000051]|acidic hot spring [ENVO:00002120]; feature: spring [ENVO:00000027]|sediment [ENVO:00002007]; material: sediment environment [ENVO:01001048]... | reverse complement strand
CGACTGAGGCCACGACCTTCACGCTCCCATTGTGCGGCTTTGTAGGCAATGGCAATACCAATGAGGGTGGCCACTGAACCCGCCACTTGCAGAAAAATATTCACATCCCCCGACGGGGCTGGCGGCATGCCCAACTCTGGAGCCAGCCAGGGTAACCAGATTTTCGGGCCTGGCCAGCCCGGCGGAAACTGCAGCCAGCCAATACCAATACTGGCAACGGCCAGGATTCCCAGAGGAATTTTCATGCCCCAACCCATCTGATAGGGCTCGCCCAGCTTTTCCGGGCCTTCAAACACCAGAAAATAAAGCCGAAACGCATAAATCGCCGTAAATACTGCGCCCAGCAATGCCAGCACCCAGAGCAGCTTACCACCGGGAACGATAAAAGCCGTAGCAATAATGGCGTCCTTGCTATAAAAAGAGGCCGAAATCACGGGCACGGCAGCCAGGGCAAAAATACCCGCCAGAAACGTCCAGCGTAAAAAGGGTTGCTGCTTTTTGAGGCCGCCCATCTGGCGAATATCATGATTATCGCTGTAGATGAGAATGACCACACCCGCGCCCATAAACAGCAGCGCCTTGAAACAGGCATGTACAAGCAGATGGAAAAGGCCGAGCGAAGGAGCACCAATGCCCACCCCGAGAAACATGTAGCCCAGTTGGCTGATGGTGGAGTAGGCCAGCACCCGCTTGATGTCCACCTGAGCAATACCGCAACTTGCCGCATACAGGGCGGTAAAAGCCCCGCTCAACCCGATCACCCAGAGCATCCCGGGGACTGCTGCAAAAATAGGGTACAGACGAATACACAAATACACGCCAGCAGTGACCATGGTAGCCGCATGAATCAGGGCGGAGACCGTACTGGGACCGGCCATGGTCGGCAAACAGGATAAATATGGCCAATGCCAGGGCTGTATCCCCAATGCGGGTCACCACAAATGCCTTGCGCCCGGCCCAGGCATTTTCCTGTTTGCGATACCAGTGCGCCACCAAGGCATAAGAACATAAGCCGACCGTCTCCCAACCCAGGTAAAGAAGCAGCAGGTTATCTGCCATGGTGAGAATCAGCATTCCGCCCACAAATAAGTTCAAATAAAAATAGTAGCGCCGCTCGCCGTAATCGCCTTTCAGATATTGCTGGGAAAACAGATGAATCAGAAAACCTACAAAGGAGGCAATACTGATCATGACCAAAGTCACTTGATCTACATGAAAGCCTATATTGGCATGGAAATTACCCACCGAAATCCAGGTCCAGACCTGTTCATGGAGATTGGGGTCGCGACCGTGGGTCATCCAGACTGCAAATACCACCAGGGTAGACAGGAAGGGCATGGTTGCGGCCATGCGACCTATTTGCCGTGGCGAAAAATGCTCCCCAAAAATGCCATTCAGCAACGCCCCCAGCAGAGGAAAACCAGGGATTAGAAAAAGCCACTCATTCATCGACTTCCTCCCGAAGCTGCCGCAGGTCATCTACCGTATCCCCGCCCAGTTCCTGCTTGACGCGCAACAACAAAGCCAGGGTCAAAGCCAGGGCCGCACCGCTCAGCGCCATCATGAACACCACCAGTACTTGCCCGGTGACAGAATGCCAGCGGGCACCTCCGGCCAGAGCAATGACCATGGCAGCGTTAAAGAGCAACTCAATGCCCAGCAACAAAAAAATGAGATTGCGGCGCAAAATGATCAACGCCATTCCAATCACAAAAAGTAATGCGGCAATCACCAGTGCGAGTTCAAGCGTCATGATCATCCCTCCGATGAATTGCCAGCACGGCGGCAATCACGGCAAAGAGCAGCAGCGCCACAGCCTCCGTGAGCCAGAGATAGGGACCAAAAAGGGCACGCCCTACTGTGCCTGGGCCTATTTCCTGAATAAGCACCATCAGATCCGGGCGACGACTGAAAAGAAGAATCAGGACTGCCGTCAGCAGAACCACCAGCACCGCTGGCCACCAAAAACCCCGGCCTTGCAGCGCCACTCCGGAATGCCGATAAAAATTGTAATGCGGATGCTTACCCGTCCCGTCAATGAGCAACGCCTCTTTTTCGTAGATAAAATCAGCGTGGTGTTCTTTACTGAAAGCAAATTCATCGAGGAGCTGGATGGCCAGCGTCGGACAAGCCTCCTCACAGAGGCCGCAATAAATGCACCGGGAAAAATTAATGCGAAACGTCAGGGGATAGCGGCGCGTGTCAGGGCGCTCCCCGGCTTGCAATTCAATGCAACGCGTCGGACATACCGCTGAACAAAGCTGGCAGGCAACGCAGCGCTCATCACCGTCGGGATCACGCGTAAGTACGGGCCGTCCCCGCCAGCGTGGCGGCAAATTCAAAGGCTCCTCAGGATAACTGACGGTTGAAGTTCGGCCCAGCTGACGCAAGGTCGTCCACAGCCCTGCACCCAGTTCGGAGATATTGCGCCAGACCCTCATGCCAGCCTCCACAAAGCTGCCGCCAAAGCCGTCGCAAGCACATTGAACAGGGCCAGTGGCAGAAGCACTTTCCAGCCCAAGGCCATTAACTGGTCATAACGTGGTCGGGGCAAGGTCGCCCGCAACCAGAAAAACACGAAAATCACCGCTGCCGTCTTGATCAGCAGCCAGATCCATCCAGGTAGCCAGGGACCATGCCAGCCGCCGAGGTAAAGTAATGCCGTCAGCACTGCGATCAAGGTCAGGCCAAGATACTCTCCCAGGAAGAAATAGCCAAAGCGCATCCCCCCGTATTCTGTATTAAATCCGGCCACCAATTCACTTTCTGCTTCGGGCAAATCAAAGGGAAGGCGGTGGGTTTCGGCCACACCGGCTATCAGAAAAATGACAAAACCCAGAGGCTGAAGGACGATATAGGGCAGATTTTGCGCCGCGACGATCCCGTTGAGGGACAGCGATCCACTCAGCAAAACCACACCTAAAAGGGCCAGTCCCATGGGTAACTCATAGCTGACTAACTGGGCCACTGCCCGGACTGCGCCCAGCAGGGAAAACTTGTTGCCCGAAGCCCAGCCCCCCAGAAATACTCCGTAGGCGTTCAGAGAACTCATGGCCAGAATGAACAACAAACCGATATTCCAGTTGCCTGCCCAGGAAAAATGATGATCCAGCGGTACCACGGCAAAGCTGGCCAAAGCGCTGAAGGCCACCAGAACCGGCGCCGCCCGGTAAAGTACCGGATCGGCAAAATCGGGCACAAAATTTTCTTTGCTCATCAACTTGAGGGCATCGGCAAGCGCCTGGCCGACGCCCAGAGGGCCCAGGCGATTGGGGCCCAGACGATTCTGCAGAAAACCCAGAACCCGCCGCTCTGCAAAAACCAGAAAACCCGCCACACCCAGCAAAACCAGGGTGGTAAACAACATGCCCAGAGCCATCAGAAAAAGCATCATCGGCTTTGCTCCCAGCTGACTTCGACGGGATCACCAGGATATAAGCCCAGCTCGGCGAAACCTTCCTGATCAATGGCAATGACCCCTTGGACCATTTCTGCGCAGGCAATAACCGGCAACTGCAGATCTCCGCAAGGACCATGCAAGGTAGCAGCCACGGCCTGAACATCCGGATGCACCCGCAAACCCCGGGCCGGAGCCAGAGAATGCAGTTCGTCTGCGGTATCAGCCAGCGTTTCCCCACCAAACCAGCGAAAAATATCGAGCTCCCATTGCTCGGGCGTCACCTTCCGGGTTGCCGGAACTGCTGCGATTTCAAAGCGGGCACGAATAGTGTCTGGCAATAAAACTCCGGGGCCCTCTGGGTCTGGCCGTTCAGGACACAGAAAATGCAAATAAAAATCCAGCCGTTTTTGCCAGGCTTCGTGCAAGTGCAGCATTTCCGCCAGACGACCCAGCCAAAACAAAGGCGGCGGCGGACCGAGCGGGTGTTTCAAGCCTCCGGCCGCCTCGGGAAAGCCGCTGCCATGCACCGCCGAGTGCAGTACCTGCGCCTCGCGGCGATAAACCGGTGAAAACGCCTGAATCCGGCCTTCATAATTCACAAACAAACCGGCCCGCTCGGGAAAGGCCGCCACGGGTATCAAGGCTTCTGCGCTTCTGGCCGTTTCTGAATCAACCATGTCCAGCAAGCTCAGACCATCCAGACCTGGAGCGAGCGTTCGCCAGGTACCCGCCCCCCAGTCCTCCCCCAAGGGATCAGCGCCCAGACAAAGCAGATGATTGATTTTGCGTTGCCGCAAGGCCTGCTGCAGGCGCTCGGTATGACCGTCTGCCGCAAAATAAGCGGCCCCAAACAAATTGGGTCGATTGACAAAAGCACCGGCCCGGGCGTTGGCAGGCAGTTTTTCCAAGGTTTTGCGCAGTGCATACAAACCAGATGGGCCCAAGGTTTCTGCGGTGGCCAACAGCACCGGAAACCGTCCCCCCTGCAAACAGGGATCATCCGCTAATTCGGCAACCTGATCACGCAAGGCACTGGGGCGTAAAGGCCGATAATCCCCTTTTTGGGCCAATTCGGTCCGGCTGCTGGCCAGCACCGTCAAACTTGCGCCCTGGCGCAATGCCTGACGTACGGCAAAACCCGCCATGGGGGCAATGCTGTCCAGATCGCCGATGACCACAATGCGGTCGGCAGCCGCCACTTCCTGCAAACTGGGCGCCTGCGGAAGTGCCAGGCATTGTTGTGCCAGCGCTTCTGCCCAGGAACTGGTGACCGCAGCAAAAGGCGCATGCAGGCAGTCTGCCAACGCAAAAAGACCCAGATTACTTTGCAGATCTTCGCGCGGGGAGCCCAGAAAGCCACTGCGTCCTTCTTCCAGACGGCTGGCCAGCTGACGCAAGACGGCATCCTGACGGCTGGGTTCCCCCTTCAGGCGGGGCTGCAGGGGCCGGGAATTTGCCGTCACGTAGGGAAAAGCATAGCGACCACGGTCACAGAGGAAGTGACCATTTATTTCCGGCCGTATGCGGTTTCGTATGCGGCGCAAGGTTCCCAGACGCGCTCCGGGAGTCGTGTTACAACCCACTGCACAATGAGGGCATACCGAAGGACCCTGCTGCAAATCCCAAACCCTGACATAATCATGACGAAAAACCTTGTCCGTAAATACGCCCGTCGGACAGACTTCGACCAGATTCCCGCTGAATGGACTTTCCAGCGGACCATCTTCCAGGCGTCCAAAGCTGACCCGGTTGCGGGAGCCGAACACTCCGAAATCTTCACCCTGGGCAGCATCCTGATAAAAACGCACGCAGCGATAGCAGGTAATGCAGCGATTCATTTCCTGATACACCAAAGGACCGAGGTCCTGATTGCGATAGGTACGCTTCGGACCGCTGTAATGGCGCACACTATGTCCGGTCTGCACCGTCATATCCTGAAGATGGCATTGTCCACCCTCATCACAGACCGGACAGTCAAGCGGATGGTTGGTCATCAATAGCTCAATAATTTCCCGATGCTCGGTATGCACGTCGTCTTCCAGAGTAACCAGTTGCAGACCATCGCTGGCTGGCAGCAGGCAGGCCATGGTAATCCGGGGTGGGTGTTTGCTGTCATGGGCGTACATTTTCACGGCACATTGCCGACAAGCCCCCAGACTTCCCAAAGCGGGATGAAAACAAAAATAGGGGATCTGCTGATCTTTTCCGGCGGCAATAGCTGCCTCCAGCACATTCTGTCCAGGGGTGAAGGGAATCTCCTGACCATCCAGAAAAAATACATGCTTCATGATTGAGGCCCCCGATATGGACAATGACCCAGGCGAACATGTGCCTCAAAATCATCCGCAAAGGCATGTAAACCCGAAAGCACCGGCATCAGCGCTCCCGGAGCCAACGCACAAAAACTGTTGGGGGCAATTTGCCCACCAAGCTGATGCAGGGTCGCAATATCCTCGGCACTGCCTTCTCCAGCCTCAATCCGCTCCAGCAACCAGCGCACATAGGGCAAGCCTTCCCGGCAGGGCGTGCAGAATCCACACGATTCGCGCGCGAAAAAACGGGTCGTCGCCACCAGAAAATCGACGGGGCACTGCCGATCATCCATCAGAATGAAGCCGCCTGTACCCAGTCGCGAACCGACTTTGGCCACCGCATCAAAATGCATGGGCGTATCGAAGTGTTCGGGCATCAGAAAGGGTGTGGAGGAGCCCCCCGGCAACACCGCGCGCAAAGTGCGCCCTGGCTGCAAACCTCCAGCATGTTCAAACAGTATTTCCTGAGCGGTCGTTCCCATAGGCAATTCAAAAACACCGGGGCGTTTCGCAGGGCCACAGACACTGTACAATTTGCTGCCCACGCCGCCATTGACGCCCAGACTGCGAAACCAGTCCGCGCCATGCGCGAAAATACCCGGCAAATGCGCAATGGTTTCGGCGTTGTTGACAGTGGTCGGTTGCTGCCAGAGCCCCTGTTGACTGATATGCGGAGGTTTTTTACGCGGATTTGCGCGTTTGCCTTCAATGGCATTGAGAATGGCCGAATCTTCGCCACAAATATAGCGTCCCAAAGAAACATGAATATCCAGGCGCAAATCGCCATCAGGCAAGCGCATGAGTCCTGCCTCGCGGGCCTGATGCAGTGCTTTTTCCAGAACACGGGCACCTGCTGCATATTCACCCCGTACAAAAATGACGGCATAACGCACCCCCAGAGCGTGAGCCGCAATAAACATGCCTTCCAGAATATGGTGCGGAGCCCCGAAAAGCAGAGCACGGTCCTTGATACTGCCCGGCTCGGTTTCATCCAGATTGCAAACCAGATAACGCGGTTCAGGAGCATCAACTCCGCGCAGACGCCATTTGAGACCCGTCGGAAAGCCCGCACCACCACAACCCCGAAGCCCGGATTTTTCTAGTTCCGCAATAATATCAGCGGGATCCATCTGCACGGCTCTTGCAAGCCCCACATACCCCCCGGCATCCCGGTAAGCGCGCAGATCTGCCGGATCGGGATCTGCAAAATGCCGGCTCAGGATGGCTTCCATATATCCGCCTCCAGTTGTGCCAAAAGCCGGGTCAATGTCTGGGTGTCCACCGGTCCCAGCGCCTGGTCATCCACCATCAGGGCGGGGGCCCGATCACAGAGGCCAATGCAGACATGCGGTATCACCGTCAGTTTGCCACTGCGACTGACCTCACCGAGATCCACGCCCGAATGCTGGCGGGCCTGGGTCAGGATATCCTGAGCCCCGGCCATATGGCAGGCGATGCTGTCACAGATGCGCAGAACATGGGTGCCCACCGGTTCACGCAACACCAGGCTGTAAAAGGTGCAAAGCTCCTCGACCTTGACCGGACTCAACCCGGTCAAAGACGCTGCCAGACGCAATGCATCCTCATCAATGTAGCCTCTGGCCTTTTGCAGGACCTGCAGGACTTCACTGATGGCGGCTTCCGGAACCGGTGACGCCACCACCAGAACCTGCAACCTGGCGAGAAGCGATGCATCATTCAAGTCAACGATCGAGGTCGGCGAGGACATAATCTATGGATCCAATCGTGGCAATAAAATCGGGGAGGGCCGTATCGCGCCCCAGTTCGGTAATCAGCTGGACGTGGGGGAAGGAAGGAGTCCGTACCCTGAGCCGGTATGGGTGGGCGCTACCGTCAGCCACAATGTAATAGGCGAGCATGCCGCGCGCTGACTCGGTGATGCTCAGTACCTGTCCTGCAGGAGGACCAATTTCGCCCGCCATCTGCTCGAAATGGTGAATCAGCGTTTCAATATCCCGCAAGGTATGGTCTTTGGGTGGCAGGGCATACCGGGCGTCAGCAGCCAGAGTCGCACCATCCGGCATTTTGTCGGCGAGCTGCCGAAGCATCCCGATACTTTCGCGAATTTCATCAATATGCAGTTGGGTTCTGGCTAAAGCATCCCCATCGGTGGAGGTCGGCACCTCAAAATCAAGAGCATCGTATAGCCCGTAGGGTGCTGCTTTGCGCATATCCCAGGCTTTGCCCGTACTGCGCAAGACAATACCCGATGCGCCCCACTTTTCCGCCTGCGCCGCTGACAGCACCCCAATCCCCTGAGTGCGGGCGCGGAAAATGGGATTCCCTACAGTGAGTATCTCCGTATCCCGCAAACCGGACTCTACTTTCTGGAGGACTTGCAGCAGATCATCGCGCCAGTCCTCCGGCAAGTCAGCCGCTACTCCACCAATCCGAAAAAACTGTGGATGCAGGCGCCCGCCGGTATATTTTTCGATCAGATCGAGCAACAGCGCTCTATCCCGAAATGCATAAAATGCCGGTCCCATGGTGCCGAGATCATTTCCATAGCTTCCCAACCACACCAAATGGGAAGATATCCGGCAGATTTCCGCCAACAAGGTCCGGATACCCTCGGCGCGATCCGGCAATTGCAAATCCGCCAGCATCTCCACCGCACGGACATAGGGAAACTCACCCAGGATTCCCCCCAGATAATCCACCCGGTCGGTATAGGGAATAAAATTATGGAACGTATGTCCTTCGGCTATTTTTTCCACACCCCGATGGTGATAACCAATATCGGGGTCCACGCTGGCAATTTTTTCCCCGGAAATTTTCAGTACAAAGCGCAAAATTCCGTGGGTTCCGGGATGATGTGGGCCAACATTCAGTACCGTCTGCCCGGATTCCGGAGCTGACACCTCGTCGCTGTAGGCTTTGAGTGCTTCCTGCAAATCGGTTTTACTCAAACGATAGGCGGGGCGCTCTGTGGCGCGGATGGCTTCGCTTTTTCGCAGCGGGTGCCCTTCCCAGAGGGGCGGGAGTAAAATGCGCCGCAAATCCGGATGACCACTGAACTTCAGACCAAACAGATCGTACACTTCCCGTTCATACCAATTGGCATTGGCAAAAATACCGGTTATCGACGGTACCGGAAGCTCGGCGTCGGCGTGTGTCACCCGCAAACGCAGGGCACCACAACCCTCCAGTCCGTGCAGATGATAGGTCAAGGTATATTGTGCAGCCTCTGAGGCACCCTGTGATCCTTCATCCACGGCCGTCAAATCCAGCAACATCGGAAAAGACGGTTGCATTTGTTCATGCAGGAATTGCATGGCCGGCAGCAACTGCTCTTCAGGCAGCAGAAAATCCGGCCAGCCATCCCGCCCATCGGTAACCGGACTCGCAGCAAAGTGCTTTTGCAGCATCTCAGCCAGAAGCATTAGTCAGCTCCCGCTGAAATATCCGGGGAGGATTACGCCGGATTTTCTGCTGCAACAATAACAAACCGTCCATCAGGGCTTCCGGGCGGGGTGGACAACCCGGCACATAAATATCTACAGGCAGCAGTCGATCAATACCCTGGACTACGCTGTAGACATCATACATGCCTCCGGAATTGGAACAGGAGCCCATGGAAATTACCCATTTGGGCTCCAGCATTTGTTCATATATCTCCAGAATCATGGGCGCCATTTTCACGAAAATCGTCCCTGAAGTGATCAGCACATCCGACTGCCGGGGCGAGCCGCGCAGCACCTCTGCACCAAATCGCGACAAATCATGGCGGGGCGTCACGGCAGCCACCATTTCAATAAAACAGCAGGAAGTGCCAAAATTCAGGGGCCAGAGAGAACCTGCCCGACTCCAAGCCAGCATTTCTTCAAATTTGCCCACCAGCAAAGACAAGGGACCCGGAGCTAATGCCATTGCAAACCTCCCATGCGCCACTCATAAAACAAGCCCAGACCCAAGATCACCATAAAAGCCAGTCCAGCCACAACCGGTCCCCAGCCCAAGGCATGAAAAGCCACCGCCCAGGCAAAAAGAAAAGCAGCTTCCAGCTCAAACACCAGAAAGGAAACGGCCAGAAGATAAAAGGCAACGGGGGTTCGCGGATGCGTACTGGTGTTGGCTCCCAGCCCACTTTCAAAAGGAATGTTTTTATTGCGATTGGGGTGTTGTCCGCCGAGCAGACCCGATATCCAGAGAATACTCATCAATACCAGCAACACTGCAGCGGCAAAAATCCCGACTATCAGGGCAGGGCTCGCCATCATTGCCGATTCTCCCAAAGTGCGATTTTTGTCGAAAAATACAAAAAGCCCCCTTTTCAGAATTCAGGCACGGCGCGATACCACGCAGTGTCATCATTGAACTACGCTGTATAGTATAGACCATCATTTGTAGCGCATCTGAGGAGCTCTCACATGAATATTTGGGAAGACCCCGTCGTCCAGTCGGGCATATTGGACTATCTGGAGCAAAAACAACTGCTGGCCAGCTTCACCAGCATGGGTGGTGTGGCACTCAGGGAAGGTGCACAGTGTCACTGCAGTCTTCCCGAGCATGAGGGCAATGAAGTGATTGTGCTTTGTCAGTTTGATTTTGAAGAACTGGTCCCCTTTGGAGCTGCTGGAGATCAGCGTCTGCGACAACAGGGACAGGCGCATGTGCGTCTTGATGCCAATGGTCAGGTCAGTGACGCATGGTTATGCCGGCCGGGTTCCTGCTAAAAAGTCCATTCAGCTTTTCATGAGCAGGGCAGGATCTTGCAGCTTACGGGCGTAGCGCAAACCGACCACCGCAACAGCAGCACAACCCAGAATGGTAATGCCCAATGGGAACGCACTGTGCATGACCATACTGCCAATAACCATGGCAGAAACAGATGCAGCCGTGAACTGCATGGCTCCGAGCAGTGCTGAGGCACCGCCCGCATGAGCGCCTTGCCCGGCCATGGCCAGTGCCGTGGCATTGGGACCGACCAGACCAATGCTCGCGACATAGACGAACAGCGGCAGCATAATGGCAAACATGCTGATTTCTGGATAATAACCAATGATAAACAATACGATACCCGCCAGCAACTGAATGATCACCACCGTCTGGAGGATTCCTTCTGCTGTGTAGCGCCGATGCAGGATTCGGTTGAGTTGTGACATGACTACCAGGCCCAAGGCATTGGCACCGAATATCCAGCCAAAACTGTTGGCCGGGACTTTATAAAGATCAATAAACACAAAGGGTGATCCGGCAATATACGCAAACATGCCGCCGTAGCACATGGCATAAACCAAAGAAAAAGCCATAAAACGCCTGTCCTGCAAGAGCGCATGGTAACGCCGCAAAACCTTGCTGACCTCCAGGGAATGTTCCGCTGTGGGTTGATGGCTTTCGTGCAATCCCAGATAGACCAGCCCAAAAATAAACAGCCCGAATACTGTCAACAACCAGAAAATACTCTGCCATCCCAACCAGACCAGCAAGTATCCGCCCATCAACGGCGCGATAATAGGGGCAAGGCCCATCACTAGAATCATGGCGGCAAAAATATGTGGCGCTTCCCTGGGGGAAAACAAATCACGCACCACGGCCCGGGAAATCACCAGACCTGCGCATGCTCCCAGCCCCTGCACAAAACGTAGACCGATCAGCACCCCGATAGAGGGAGATAAAGCACAGCCAGCCGAAGTCAGCACATACAGTATCAGTCCCAGCAACAGGGGTCGGCGGCGTCCAAAACGATCCGAAAGCGTCCCAAAAAACAACTGCCCCAGAGAAAGTCCTACAAAAAAACTCGCCAGGGTCAACTGCACCGCCAGATGTGGCGCTGTAAAATAGCGGGACAGCGTCGGCAGACTGGGAAGGTACATATCAATAGACATCGGGCCAAAGGCACTTAACATGCCCAGGATAAAAATCAGTCGTCTTTTATGCAGCAATGTTTTTCCTTGCCATGCCTGATAAACCAAAGGCACGGGACGACCGTGCCTTCAGTTTTCACTAAACCTTATACTGAGCTAAGGAGGATACATCCTGATCTCAGGAATGCTTTTTTACCGGGCAGGTTTTGATACCCAGCAAAGTATACAACCCACAAAAACCAGTGATTCCAGTAATCAGGGGCACCAATCCAACCACTGCCCACCATTTGTTTTCACCGTGCAAGAATACTGCGAGCACCACAATAATCACCAACCCCACAATCACCCGGATCAGACGATCCATGCTTCCTTCATTGACTGGCATTGCCCTCTCTCCTGCAGGAATTTCCTGCCCGTATCAACTGGAACTGGATTATAGTACGTAAACTCCCTGAATCACTAAAAATGATCTGTTTTTACCAGGGACTGGATGTCAACCCGATTTCTTTCCCAGGCATTTTCGGTCCCTTTACCTACGGCAATCATGTACCCGATCGCATGATTTTCTGGCAAATGGATCAGTTTTGCCACAGCATCAAAATCAAAACCATCCATCGGACAGGAATCATAGCCGAGATCCTGGGCCAACAACATCAACGTCATTCCAAAAATGCCCAGGGTACGCATGGCTTCATCCCGCGCAATTTCCGGTTTTCCGCGATAGTATTCATCCAGTTTCGGCAATAAAAAATCCTGGACCGGCTGCGGCGACGTCGCCCAGTAACGTTGCGGATCTTCCTGCCACGCCTCCAAATCTGCACATAAAACAAAGAGCGCCGATGCATCGGTGACTTGTGCCTGACCCCAGGCTTGTTCACGAATGGCCGCACGCAGCTGCGGATCCTGCACATCCACAACCCGCCAATGCTGAATGTTGTAGGCACTGGGTGCTAAAGAAGCGTGCTCCAGAAGCGTTCTTTTGGTTTCGGCAGACATCTGATGATGCGGATCAAAGGTCTTCGCTGCACGACGTTGCTGGACTGCGGTAATGACATCCATATACTCACCTCTTCGATGTTATAAAATAAGTCATCACAATCTAGAACCGACCGGTTGGTATTGTCAACCTTCCGATTGAAGGACTCCACAAAAGATCATGTCAGAGCATACAGAGGTATTCATCATTGGTGCTGGTGCCGCCGGATTGATGTGCGCAATTACAGCAGGACAGCGTGGCCGCAAAGTCATTCTTGTGGATCATGCCAATCGTATCGGCAAAAAAATTCTGATGTCGGGCGGTGGCCATTGTAATTTTACCAACCTGTCCGTAAGTGCTGCCAACTATCTCAGCACAAACAAACACTTTGCCAAATCTGCTCTGGCGCGCTACACCCCGGAAAACTTCATCGAATTGGTTGAAAAACACCAGATTGCCTACCATGAAAAAGAAGCCGGACAGCTCTTTTGTGATGGATCCTCCAAACAGATTGTGGCCATGCTTGCTGGAGAGTGCCAAGCAGCCAATGTGGATACCCACACGCAGTGCAACATCATTTCCTGCAAAAAAGAGGGGGGTATTTTTCATATCGAAAGTAATCAGGGAAATTTCAGCGCGGAATCCCTGATCATAGCCACCGGCGGGCTTTCCATTCCCAGCCTGGGGGCCAGTGGTTTCGGCTACCAACTGGGGCGGCAGTTTGGTCATACCCTACAAAATACCCGTCCGGGATTGGTGCCGCTCACTTTGACTGGCCGCGCTCATGAACCATTAAGTGGCCTTGCCGGTGTGTCTTTAAGTTCTGCAGAAACCCGTTTCAACAAACAGCATTTCCGTGCCGGGTTATTGTTCACCCATCGCGGCCTCAGTGGCCCGGCCATTTTGCAGATATCGTCTTTCTGGCAGGAAGGTAAAGCTCTTGAGATTGATTTGCTGCCAGAACTGGATATTTTTGATTACTTACGCCAACTAAAAATGGCAAAACCGCAATCATTCCTGAAAAGCATATTGTCCGAAATACTGCCAAACCGTCTTACCCAAACCATGTGCGATCTTTATTGGTACAATCAGCCTCTAGGTAATTACCCGGACCTGGAATTGGCTTCTATTGCCCAAAAATTGCGGCAATGGTCCATTCTTCCGAGTGGCACAGAGGGATATCGTAAAGCTGAGGTAACCCTCGGCGGTATAGATACTGCCGAACTTTCCTCCAGCACCATGGAATCTAGAATTGTCTCCGGACTTTATTTTATTGGAGAGGTTGTAGATGTGACGGGCTGGTTGGGGGGATACAATTTTCAGTGGGCCTGGGCATCTGGCTACGCAGCGGGCAATGTCGCATAACCCCAAATGGCATTCTGACAAAAAATTAGCCCTGCTTCAAAAAGAAGCAGGGCTAAGGTATAGGAGTCTGGCGGTGACCGACTTTCGCGGAGGGAGGCCCTCAACTATCATAGGCGCTGCAGTGTTTCACGGTCCTGTTCGGGATGGGAAGGGGTGGTTCCACT
>JABEBX010020559.1_pt1 | contig 14051 bp, 9 predicted proteins | sample 7245971 | NCBI WGS metagenome assembly JABEBX01 (sample SAMN14506365, study PRJNA622280) | hot springs metagenome | biome: hot spring [ENVO:00000051]|acidic hot spring [ENVO:00002120]; feature: spring [ENVO:00000027]|sediment [ENVO:00002007]; material: sediment environment [ENVO:01001048]... | reverse complement strand
CCCTGAGGTCAGCTGCAATTCCTTCCTCAACCGGCTGATGCTCCCCAAAATCCCTCCGATAAGAAGAGCGGAGGGTTGGAGTTGCGTCATTTTTCTGCAGCTCGTCGAAGATCTCTCTTGGCCCAATGGTCGCGGCCACCTGCCTTCGTGTTCCATCTCGCGGGCTGCTTTCTCAGCGTGTGCCTGGCCACGCTTCTTGCGGGAATCGCATACGGAGATCTGATCCAGGTAGCCAACGGCGTACTGCTCGCCTATCTCCTCATGGCTCCGCGCCGTCGCTGGCCTGCCTATCTGGCCGCCGCCCTTCTGGGACACGCAATCGGCAGCGCCTTCCCGCATGCGACCTGGCAAAGCAGCCTGGTGGCCGCGCCGCTCGGCGTTCTGGAGGCCTTTCTCGGCGCTCTGCTCTTGCGCCGCCACTCCGCTCAGCCTCCTCGATTCGCTCAAGGCACGTACCTGATCCGATTCATCGCATACGCCGTGCTGGCGGCTCCGGCAGCCACGGGAGTCTTATACTCCGTCGCCACCTTCCTATGGTTTCGCTGGCCTGTTCTGAACACGTTGCAGCATTGGATTGCGACCGACAGCCTCGGTGTATGCGTAGTTACACCGGCGTCGCTTGCAATCTTCCGCACCAGGTTCCACCGCTCCGTTCTCTCGGCAAAAATATGGGCCAGCGTGCTGCCGATTGCCGTGGTCACTTTGCTGGTTCTCTCACAAAATGAGGCGTCCCTTCCCTTCGTTCTCTATCCGCTTCTGATTCTGGTTCTACTCCGGCTTGGTCTGGGATGGGCAGCTGCTGCAACACTTTTCGTAGCTGCCGTGGGAGGCTGGTTCACCGTCCACGACAGCGGGCCCTTTGCGGCAGCCGCGACTGTGTCGAAGCTGCATCCAGCCGTCCTTTTGCAGATATTTATCGTGTCCGCCATGTTTATGCTCTACAGCGTCTCCGTAGTCATCGACGAGCTGCGAACAACCAAGCGCCGTCTCAACGTAGTCGCCTCCCTGCACAAGCTGGTGACCGAGAACTCGCGCGACGTGATCATCATTGCCGACTTTCAGGGAAATCGCAGCTTTGTTTCGGCCGCGGTCGCCAATTTGGGCGGCTGGAGCCGGGATGAAGTGCTGAACCATAAGAGTCTCTACCTGGTGCATCCCGACGACAGGGCGCGGATAGCGGCAATTGTTGCCGAGATGCGCGCCGGTAAGGATGATTCTCTTGCGGAGTGCCGCATCAAGACCAAAGGTGGCAGCTACGTCTGGGTTGAGGCCAGCCTGCGCACCATTCGCAATCCCTTGACCGGCGTTCCCACGGGAATCCTGAACAGCGTGCGCGAGATTACGCAGCGCAAGCTGGCTGAACAAAAGCTTGCCGAGGCCTACCATGCCGTCGAAGCCATGGCCATTACCGATGCGCTTACGGGGCTTGCCAATCGCAGGCGGCTCGACCAATACCTTACGACCGAGTGGCGGCGCGGAATGCGCGAGCGGAATCCCATGTCGCTCGTGCTGATCGATGCGGACCTCTTCAAGTCCTACAACGATGCCTATGGCCACCTGCGCGGCGACAACTGTCTGAAGCAAATTGCCGAGGCGATCCAGGATGTAGTCTCAAGGCCGGGCGATCTGGTGGCTCGATTCGGAGGCGAGGAGTTCGCCGTCGTGCTGCCCAACACGCCGGCTGCAGGCGCTCATCGAGTGGCGAACGACATCTGCGCTTCGATGCGCAGCCGTCAGCTTCCACACGCCGCCAACCCGGCCGGAATCGTCACGATTTCCGCAGGCTACGCCACGCTCGTTCCGGCGCTTGGACAGCATGCCATGACGCTGATCGACTGCGCCGACCGGGCGCTCTACGAGGCAAAAGCCGGGGGACGCAACTGCGCCTACGCTTGCGTCAAGCCGCTTCCCAGCGCCAACACTGTCGATCGATTGATCGAAAAATCGGCGGACGCGCCGCGCCGCTTGGCTTCGCAGGCATCCGGATAACTTCCCCCGCGGAAAAACGCCCGAAACCCTGGAGGAGTTCCTCCCGGCTCCCGGGCGTCGCGGCCGCATCGTCTCTTCTATTGCACCACGCCACTGAAAAGCGGCGAATGCAACAGACTGTTGAAATTCGAATCCGACGATGCGTAGTGGATGGTCAGATTCCCGGCGCTGGACGCAATGTCGGTGTTGGTCAGGGCCTGCTTTTCCGCGTCGGATGCGCTCATCTTGCGCACCATCACAGCCGCTGAAAGCAGCGAAGAGATCGTGGCCGCCGCGAAGGTGTCGCCGGTTGCAATGGTCAGGTCAAACCGCACCCCATGCTGAAAATCCATCGAGTACCACGAGGACTCCAGCCGCTTCCGCACGGTATCGTAGTCGGTAACCGAGCCGGCCTGCCCCAGTAGCTGCTTCATCATGGTCTGGGTTCCCTTGTTGTCCAGGATGCTCCACAGCGGAGCGGAGTCGACGCTCTGCATTGCATTCATCAGGTCGCTGTTGCTGAGCAGGCTTGCAGCCATTCCATCGCGAGCGTCCAATGCCTTGGTCACGGCGGTCTTGTCGCCAAAGATCATCGTCGAAGGATCCACAAAGCAAAGCACCATGCCGGTGTGAGCCATGGGATAGATGCTGTTGTTCCGCACCGGGGTCGCCTTGACCTTCTGACGGCGAAAGTTGCCCAGTATCGCCTGCGTATCGAACTGGCCTTGGGCAATGCCCACCGTTTCGAGCGATTCGCTTCCGGGCGTAGGCCTGAAGAGGGCAAAGGCGAGCTCATCGACATCGTGGTTCTCGTTGAGCCCCGAATGGCTGAGCGCGTCGTCAAACCGCTTCAGTTCAGGCGGCATGACGCGGTCGCGCAGGTTCATGGCCGTGGGCGAGTTCTGCATGGCGTGGTAGTCGATCACCACCAATTGCTGCACGTCGTGCGGAATGGCGCCACGGGCATCTGTGGAGAGCTGCGCGGCAAATACCACTGAACCCACGCTGAGCACTGCCACGGCCATTGAAAACTTCATCCAAAACTTGAGCACGTTCTTCCTCCCACTACAAAACTACTGGACGCATCCACCTCGTTTGCCGCTCGCCATCTCATCGCCTTTTGCCTCTTTTATCTCCAGAAGGTGTAGCCTACCTGAATCTGAATGCTTGCGTTCACGCCGGGGTTGCGATCGCCCAAAGAGGCTGAAGAGATATGCACCGCATTCACACCCAGGTCAATCGACCGCCCTGGCCGCAAAAAATAGTGGATTCCGCCGCCACCCTGCGGAGTAAAGTTCCAGACGGAAGTACCGCCGTCGAGTGGGGGGGTGGCGTTGGGATTGCTGTAATAGTTGGGTGGAAACTTGTGCGTGGTGTAGATGAGCCCACCCGCGGCCTGGAACCACGGCTGCACCCGCCGCGATCTGGTCAGAAAATTCCAGCGAAAGATCACCGGAGTCAGACTGACGCCATAAAACGTTCCGCCGCCGGTGGGCAACTGGCAGGCTACCGACTGGCCGTTTTCGTTGCACGTATAGCCGGCCATGTGGGGCGGCGGCGTATAAGCCTGCCACAACGGCATGAGATTGCCTGCGAACTCAAACTGTCCGGAAAAGGCTCCAGCGTGCAAAACAGGAGTAAGCACCTTGCCCAGCTCAAAACCGCCCCAGAAAAACTTGAAATCCGAGCGGTTTCCGACGCCCGAGCCCCAGTTCAGAAAGGGGCCATACTCCCAGCTTCTGTGGTTTCTTACCTGGGCCACTGGATTTTCCGCATCGCCGTTCCTTGCGCCAGTGGCGCCGGGAGCCTGCGCCGCCGCGGTGATCGCTCCCATGATCCCGGCTGCCAATACGATCCTCCAGGCTCGAAAATGCTTCTTCGCCATCCCAACTCCTCTTGGTTTTCTTACGCCCTTAAAGCCGCTTGCAAAATTCAAAAAATCCGAATCCGACCTTCCCTCAGGGGCTAAAGCCCCATTGATTTCGCTCGTCTTACGGCACGGTTAAAGCCGTGCCCCTTCAAGACCGCGGGCGGCAGCATGAATTTTGCAAGTAGCTCCTTATCCCCTGCTTTACCAAAAAAAGACCGCCACAACCGGGCGGCCTTGTCTTGCGCAGCCAGGCGCCTGCTTAACCCGCCGCGTGCTCCATCTGCTCGGCATCCATGTCGAAATTGGAGTAAACATTCTGCACGTCGTCAAGATCTTCCAGTGTTTCCAGCAACCGCATCATCTGGGCGGCGGCTGAACCTTCCAGCTTTGTATAGGTCGATGCGACCATCGTGACTTCGCTCATCACTGTCGGAATCCCTGCGGCTTTGATAGCTGCGGAAACCGCCTCGTGCGCGCTGGGATCGGTGACAATCTCCCAGGTGTCACCCTCGTCGTTCAGATCTTCTCCGCCGTGCTCCAGTACAATGTCCATCAACTTCTCTTCGCTGGCAGCGGACTTTTCCACGGCGATAAGGCCCTTTTTCGAAAACATGAATCTGACCGAACCCGATTCACCAAGATTGCCGCCATTCTTTGAGAACGCGTGACGAATCTCGCTGACGGCCCGATTGCGGTTGTCTGTGAGCACATCCACGATGATCGCGATTCCACCCGGCCCATAGCCCTCAAACGAAATCTCTTCGTAACTGACGCCTTCCAGTTCGCCGGTACCGCGCTGAATCGCCCTCTTGATGTTGTCAGCAGGCATGTTTTCGGCTTTGGCGGCGGCTACTGCGGTGCGGAGCCGTGCATTGGTATCAGGATTGCCACCGCCCTTGGCAGCCACAGCGATCTCCTTCAGGAGGCGGGTGAATATCTTGCCGCGCTTGGCATCCAGCGCGCCCTTCTTGTGCTTGATAGTGGCCCATTTCGAGTGGCCGGACATAGGAACCTCAAAAGCAATGAAAATAACGGTGTTCTTTCGACACCCGACAAATGAGTATATCATTCGCGGCGTTGGTAAAAATACGCCATGGACCGCATCTTCCGGCCGCGCAGCCCGCATTGAGGGGATCTGGCCGGAGCCAGCCATATGCCCTCAGGCAAACACCTCGGCATCGCGCAGAGCTGCACCCTTGCGGTCCTTGTCGGAAACGATTGGCTGAGTTCCGGCGAGCGGCCATGAAATCGCCAGGTCGGGATCGTTCCACAGGATCGTCCGGTCGCCGCCGGGCGCATAGTAATCCGTTACCTTATAGGCAAATCCGGCCACATCGCTCAACACCAGAAACGCGTGCCCAAACCCCTCTGGAATCCACAACATTTTGCCGTTTTCCCCGCTCAGTTCGACGGCGACATGGCGGCCAAACGCGGGCGAACCGCGGCGCAGGTCCACGGCCACGTCCAGCACGGCGCCGTGCGTCACACGCACCAATTTCCCCTGCGGCTGCGTGATTTGGTAGTGAATGCCGCGCAGCACGTTCTTTTTCGACAGCGAAAAATTGTCCTGCACCCAGTTGGCGGGCAAACCAGCCTCAATCATCTGGCGCAGGTTAAAGGTCTCGGAAAACGCCCCACGCTCGTCCCGGTAGATAGCAGGCGTGAGCAAAAGCGCGCCGGGCAAAGAAGTGGTCTCGATCTTCATTGTTCGTTTCCCGCCGAGAGATACGGCTCGCTCAGCAACCCCAACAAGTACCGCCCGTAGCCGCTTTTCGCGATCGGCTGCGCGAGCGCCTCAAGTTGCGCGGCGTCGATGAATCCCTGCCGGTAGGCGATCTCCTCGGGACAGGCAATGTTGAGTCCCTGCCGGCGCTCGATGGTATGCACAAAAAGCGCAGCCTCCAGCAGCGAATCGTGCGTGCCTGTGTCGAGCCATGCCATGCCGCGGCTCATGATCTCGACATTCAGCTTTCCCGCTTCAAGGTAGCGCCGGTTCAGGTCGGTGATCTCCAGTTCGCCGCGCGGCGAGGGCTTGAGCGTCTCAGCCAGGCTCACGACATCACGATCATAGAAATACAGGCCCGTCACGGCATAGCGCGACTTCGGCGCTTTAGGCTTCTCTTCAAGGCTCACCGCGCGGCCTGCCTCGTCGAACTCGACCACGCCGTAGCGCTCAGGATCTTCAACCGGGTAGGCAAAGACCGTGGCGCCGTCCTTCAGTTGCGCGGCGGTCTGCAACTGCCGCGAAAACCCCTGGCCGTAGAAGATGTTGTCGCCCAGCACGAGCGCGCTGGCGTCGCCGGCGATAAAGTCCCGCCCGATGAGAAATGCCTGCGCAAGGCCGTCGGGGCTGGGCTGCACGGCATAGCTGATGTCAAGGCCCCAGCGCCGCCCGTCACCGAGCAGATCCGCGAAGCGGCCCGTGTCCTGCGGAGTCGAGATGATGAGAATCTCTCGCAGGCCCGCCAGCATGAGCGTGGACAGCGGGTAATAGATCATCGGCTTGTTGTAGACGGGCAAAAGCTGCTTCGACACAACGTGTGTCACGGGATAGAGCCGCGTTCCCGACCCGCCCGCAAGAATGATGCCTTTCATGCGTCACGCCCCAATCCGCTGCCGCTCTGCATAGTTCTTTGTGATCCAATCGCGATAGGCGCCGGTGCGCACGCTGTCCACCCATTCGTTGTTTTCGAGGTACCAGCGGACGGTCTTGCGCAACCCGCTCTCGAACTGCTCGGCAGGCGTCCAGCCCAGTTCGCGCATGATCTTGCGCGCGTCGATGGCATAGCGCCGGTCGTGTCCTGGACGGTCTTTGACATAGGTGATGAGCTTGCGCCTTGGCTCGGCTCCGGCCTGCGGCTTCAATTCGTCCACCAGATCGCAGATCGTCGTCACCACATCGATGTTGGCGCGCTCGCTGTTTCCGCCCACGTTGTAGGTCTCGCCGGGACGGCCGCGCTCCAGAACCGTACGGATGGCCGCGCAGTGGTCCTCCACAAACAGCCAGTCGCGCACATTCCTCCCATCGCCGTAGACCGGCAGCGGCTTGCCTTCGAGAGCATTCAATATCATCAACGGGATCAGTTTCTCCGGAAACTGAAAAGGCCCATAGTTGTTCGAGCAGTTCGTGGTCAGCACGGGAAGTCCGAAGGTGTGGAAGTAGGCCCGCGCCAGATGATCCGAACCAGCCTTCGAGGCCGCGTAGGGACTGTTCGGCGCGTAGGGCGTGGCTTCGCTGAAGGCCGGATCGTCGGGCGCCAGCGTGCCATAGACCTCGTCCGTCGAGACGTGCAGGAAGCGGAACTTCGCGCGACCGGCCTCGTCCAATTTCGCCCAGTAGGAGCGCGCCTGCTCCAGGAGCGTAAACGTCCCCATCACGTTCGTGCGAATAAACGCTTCCGGCGAAACAATCGACCGGTCCACGTGGCTCTCGGCGGCAAAGTGCACAATTGCGCGCGGCCGGTGCCTGCTGAGAAGCGACCCCACCAGTTCGGCATCGCAAATGTCTCCGCGCACAAAGACGTAGCGCGGATCGTTGGCGACGGAATCGAGGTTGGCGGCATTGCCGGCGTAGGTCAGCAGGTCAAGATTCACCACCGCCGCGCTTTCAGACCTCATCCACGCGAGCACAAAGTTCGAGCCGATGAACCCCGCTCCGCCAGTGACCAGAATCGTGTCGTTCAACTTATCCATTCCAACCGAGTATACGTCACAAAACAAGCTACATGCGCCTCATACCCCACGAAAACAACACCCCCCGTTTCCCACTGTGAAAAGGAATTCCAACATGAACGCCGGATTTTCGCTATATTAAAAGCAGCGCGGTCCCGGATGCGGCCGGGGCTGCTCACGCAAAGTTCTCCACTCAACGCAGGGCGGTTTTCCCACCAGGAATCGCAGAGTGGATGTGTATCTGCACCGGAAGAACCCGCCGCATCGACAAAATTCTGCACACAAAGGCTGCCATGGAATCCTCAGACTATCGTCTACGCGCTCCAAAATCGCAAGGGCTTTATCATCCGCGGGATGAGCATGATGCCTGCGGTATGGGACTGGTCGCGAACATCCGCGGCGAGAAGAGCCACGAGATTATCCGCAAGGGGCTTGAGGTGCTCATCAACCTTACCCATCGCGGCGCGGCCGGCTGCGACCCGGAGACGGGCGACGGCGCAGGCATGCTGATCCAGATTCCCCACGCCTTTTTTGTACGCGAGTGCGCGGAGCTTGGCATCAATCTGCCCGACCCCGGCGCCTACGGTGTGGCCATGTGCTTCCTGCCTGTGGAAAAGCACAATCGTCTGCAATGCGAAGGCATCTTTGAGCGCATCGCCCAGGAAGAGGGCTGCCAGGTTCTCGGCTGGCGCGACACGCCCGTGAATGGCGACGCCATCGGCCGCGAAGCCCGCCGCTCCCAACCCTACATCGAACAGCTTTTCCTCGGCCGCCCGCAGGGACTTGACGAAGATGCCTTCGAGCGTCTGCTCTATCGCATGCGCCGCCGTACGGAGAATGAGATCGCGGCCTCGGAGATCGAGGAAAAGGAGATTTTCTACGTTCCATCCTGTTCCTGCCGCACGATCATCTACAAGGGCCTGATGCTGGCGCCGCAGATTGAAAAGTTCTACTTCGAACTGGCGAATCCCCTGGTCACCAGCGCGCTGGCCCTGATTCATCAGCGTTTCTCGACCAATACCTTCCCGAGCTGGAAGCTGGCGCACCCTTATCGCTATATCGCGCACAACGGCGAGATCAACACCATCCGGGGCAACATTAGCTGGATGAACGCGCGCCAGTCGGTGCTGGCCAGTCCGCTCTTCGGCGAGAAGATCAGCGATCTCTACCCGATCATTATCCCCGGCGGCAGCGACTCGGCTTCGCTCGACAACGCCGTTGAATTCCTCTACCAGTCCGGCCGTTCCCTGCCCCACGTGATGGCGATGCTGATTCCCGAAGCATGGGCGGGCAATCCCGACATGGATGAGGACAAGCGCGCCTTCTATGAGTACCACGCCTCGCTGATGGAGCCGTGGGACGGTCCGGCCGCAATCGCCTTCACCGACGGCAGGGTCATCGGCGCCACGCTCGACCGCAACGGTCTGCGCCCCGGCCGCTACATCGTCACCAGGGATGATCTGGTGGTTCTTGCCTCCGAAGCCGGCGTCATTGACGTTTCGCCGGAAGACATCGTCAAAAAGGGCCGCCTGCAACCCGGCCGCATGTTCCTCGTCGATACGGTCGAGCAGCGCATCGTCTCCGACGCCGGGATCAAGAAGAATCTCGCCGCGCGCAAGCCCTACGGCGAATGGCTCCAGCAGCAGCAGATCAAGATCGATGCACTGCCCGAGCCGGCGCGCACCATCGCCTCGAATCCTGAAACGCTCCAGCGTCGCCAGCGCGCTTACGGCTACAGCGAAGAGGATCTGCGCATCCTGCTGGCGCCAATGGCAATCAACGGACAGGAGCCGATCGGCTCGATGGGGACAGATGTTCCGCTGGCCTGTCTCTCTGACCGCCCGCAGCCGCTCTTCAACTACTTCAAGCAGCTCTTCGCGCAGGTCACGAATCCGCCCATCGACCCCATTCGCGAGGAGCTGGTGATGTCGCTCATCAGCTACATCGGCACTGAGCGCAACATTCTGGATGAGGCGCCCGAAAACTGCCACACCCTCAAGCTGCCGCATCCGATCCTCACCAACCGGGACCTGGAAAAGTTACGCCGCGTCTCCTCCGGAGATTTGCTGGCCACCACGCTGCCCACGCTCTTCCGCGCCGAAGATGGCGAAAGGGGCCTCAAGATCGCCCTCGAAGAGCTGAGCGCCCGCGCCTCCCATGCCGTCAACTCCGGTTACACGCTGCTGATTCTCTCCGATCGCGGCGTCGATCCGACTTATGCGCCGATTCCGAGCCTGCTGGCCATGGCCGCCGTCCACAATCGTCTGGTGAAGGAAGAGACCCGCACGCAGGTCGCGCTCATCATCGAAAGCGGCGAACCGCGCGAGGTGATGCACTTTGCGCTTCTGATCGGTTATGGCGCCAGCGCCATCAACCCCTACCTCGCCATCGAGACCATCCACGACCTCAAGCGCCGCGGCCTGCTGCCGGAGAATATCAGCGCGGAGGCTGCCGAGAAGAACTTCGTCAAGGCCATCGACAAGGGACTTCTGAAGACCTTTTCGAAGATGGGCATCTCGACGCTGCAAAGCTACCGCGGCGCGCAGGTCTTCGAGGCGGTCGGCCTCAACAGATCGCTGATCGAAGCCTATTTCCCGGGCACGGCCTCGCGCATCGAAGGCGTCGGTCTCGACGTGCTCGCTCGCGAAGCGGTGATGAAGCACGAGTTTGCCTTCCAGCCCTTGACGGACTCGGAAACCGAATTGGTCGTAGGCGGCCAGTATCAATACCGCGAAGGCGGCGAGTATCATCTGCTCAATCCGCTCACCATCAGCAAGGTACAGCATGCGGTAAGACAGAATAACTTCGCCACGTTCCAGGAATACAGCGACCTGATCGACAACCAGAACCGCCACCTCTGCACGCTGCGCGGACTGATGAAGCTGAAGTACGCCGAGAATCCGATCCCGATCGATGAGGTCGAGCCGGCCAAGGAGATCGTCAAACGCTTCACGACCGGCGCCATGAGCTACGGATCGATCTCGAAGGAGGCGCACGAGACGCTCGCCATCGCCATGAACCGCCTCGGCGGCATGTCGAACACAGGCGAAGGCGGCGAGGACGAGGAGCGTTTCAAGCCCGATCCGAATGGCGACAGCCGCCGCTCGGCCGTCAAACAGGTTGCGAGCGGACGCTTCGGCGTGACCACAAACTATCTCGTCAATGCCGACGAGCTGCAGATCAAGATGGCGCAGGGCGCCAAGCCCGGCGAGGGCGGCCAGTTACCCGGTCACAAGGTGGACGAGGTGATCGCCAAAACGCGCCACTCGATCCCCGGCGTCGGCTTGATCTCGCCTCCGCCGCACCACGACATTTATTCGATCGAGGATCTGGCGCAGCTCATCTACGACCTCAAGAATGTCAATCCGCAGGCGCGCATCGCGGTCAAGCTGGTCTCCGAAGTCGGCGTCGGCACTGTTGCTGCCGGCGTCTCCAAGGCGCACGCCGACGTGGTCCTCATCTCCGGCGACAACGGAGGCACAGGAGCCTCGCCCCTCAGCTCCATCAAGCACGCCGGCCTGCCCTGGGAACTTGGCCTGGCTGAAGCGCAGCAGGTGCTGTTGCTCAATGATCTGCGCAGCCGCATTCGCGTGCAGACCGACGGCAAGCTGCAGACTGGTCGCGATGTGGTCATTGCCGCACTGCTGGGCGCCGAAGAGTTCGGCTTTGCCACCATGCCGCTGATCTCCATGGGCTGCATTATGATGCGCAAGTGCCACCTCAATACCTGCGCGGTCGGTATCGCCACGCAGGATCCGGTGCTGCGGAAGCGTTTCACCGGCACGCCGGAACACGTCATCAACTTCTTCTTCTTCATCGCCGAGCAGATGCGCCAGCACATGGCCAAACTCGGCTTCCGCACCGTTGACGAGATGGTGGGTCGCGTCGAGAAGATCGACGTGCACCTCGACGATGCGCACTGGAAGGCCAAGGGCATCAACCTGTCATCGATTCTGCACGTGCCCACCCTGCCTTCGCGTGTAGCGCGCCGCCGTACTACCTGCCAGGACCATGGTCTCGCACCCGCGCTCGACCACGCGCTCATCGCCAAGGCCAAGCCGGCGCTTGAATCGCGGACCAGGGTGACAGGAAGCTTCGCCATCCGCAACGTGCACCGCACGGTCGGCGCCATGCTGGGCGGCGAAATCGCCCGGCGCTACGGTTCGGCCGGCCTGCCTGATGACACCATCCACTTCAATTTCCGTGGCTCGGCAGGCCAAAGTTTCGGCGCCTTCGTGCCCAAGGGCGTCACGCTGGAGCTCGAAGGCGACGCCAACGATTACCTCGGCAAAGGTCTCTCCGGCGGGCGCATCATCGCCTATCCGCCCAAGACCTCCAGCTTCCAGCCCGAGGAGAGCATTCTTGTGGGCAACGTCGTTCTTTACGGCGCGACCAGCGGCGAGGTCTACCTGAACGGCATCGCCGGCGAACGCTTTGCCGTCCGCAACTCGGGCGCGACCGCCGTTGTCGAGGGCGTTGGCGATCACGGCTGCGAGTACATGACCAACGGCCTGGTGATCGTTCTCGGCTCCACTGGCCGCAACTTCGCGGCAGGCATGAGCGGCGGCATCGCCTACGTCTACGACGACCAGGGCGATTTCGCCACGCGCCGCTCGAACAAGAGCAGCGTCGATCTGGAACCGCTCGTCGAATCCGCGGATGTCGAGCAGGTTCGTGATCTGCTGGCGCGTCACCGTGACGCAACAGGGAGCCCGCGCGCCGCATGGGTTCTCGAACACTGGGCCGATGCGCAGCCCAGGTTCATCAAAGTCTTCCCGCACGAGTACAAGCGCGTGCTTGGCGTAGCGCGCGCGCAGTCGGTTTACGCACCACCCACAATTTCGTCGCCTCTCGTGGCGGCAGCCGCAGAGGTGCAACATGGGTAAGGTCACAGGCTTTCTTGAAATCCAGCGCGAACAGCCCTCACGCCGCAAGCCCGGAGAGCGCATCAGGGACTGGTTTGAAATCTACGAGCCATTCCCCGAGGAGAAGCAGCGCGAACAGGGCGCGCGCTGCATGGACTGCGGTGTGCCCTTCTGTCACACCGGCTGCCCGGTCAACAACCTGATTCCCGACTGGAATGATCTGGTCTACAACAATCGTTGGGAAGCTGCAATCCACCGTCTCCACGCGACGAACAACTTTCCGGAATTTACCGGGCGCATCTGTCCTGCCCCATGCGAGGCAGCCTGCGTGCTCGGCATCAATCAGCCGCCAGTTTCGATCAAGCTCATTGAGCGATCGATTGTGGAGCGCGCGTGGGATGAGGGCTGGATTCATCCCGAGCCGCCCAAACAGGCCACTGGCAAGCGCGTCGCCGTCGTCGGCAGTGGTCCCTCGGGCCTGGCCGCCGCGCAGCAGTTGCGCCGCGCCGGCCACTCCGTCACGGTCTTCGAGAAGAACGACCGCATCGGCGGTTTGCTCCGCTACGGCATTCCCAACTTCAAGCTCGAAAAGCACGTCATCGACCGCCGCATCGAGCAGATGCGCGCCGAAGGCGTGGTCTTTCGGACCAACGCGCACGTGGGCGTCAACATCCCCGTCAAGGCGCTGACGGACGAATTCGACGCGATCCTGCTTTGCGGCGGCGCAGAACAGCCCCGCGACCTGCCAGTTCCCGGCCGCGAGCTCAAAGGCATTCACTTCGCCATGGAATTTTTGCCGCAGCAGAATCGCCGCAACGAGGGCGACTCCGAGGCGACGATTCTCGCGGCGATGAAGGCCGCCCAGCCCATCCTTGCCACCGGAAAACGCGTCATCATCATCGGCGGCGGCGACACCGGCGCCGACTGCCTCGGCACCAGCCTTCGCCAGGGCGCGAAGAGTGTTCATCAATTTGAGATCATGCCCAAGCCGCCCGAGGAGCGCGCAGCCTCAACGCCATGGCCGCTTTGGCCGCTGCAACTGCGCACGGAAAGCTCGCACGAAGAGGGCGGCATTCGCGACTGGAGTGTCGGCACCCTCAAGTTCATCGGCGACGCCGAAGGCAGGGTCAAGCAGATTCAGGCTGTCCGCGTGGGTCCGCCGCCGAAGTTCGAACCAATCGCCGGCTCCGAGTTCACACTCGATGCCGATCTTGTGTTACTCGCGATGGGCTTCCTCGGGCCTGTTCGCAGCGGCATGATTGAGCAGCTCGGCCTCCAGATCGACAACCGCGGCAACATCGCCACCACAAACTACATGAGCTCCGTCGACGGCGTCTTCGCCGCTGGCGACATGCGCCGCGGCCAATCGCTCGTGGTCTGGGCGATCTCCGAAGGCCGCAAGGCTGCCGCCGCGATCAATGAGTACCTGTCCACCAAACAGGAGGCGTCCACGCGCTTTCGCCACTCCGTAGCGGTCGGCTCGCGATAGAAACATAGCGATGGAGCCGTTTGCAAAATTCAAAAACTCCGAATCCGACCTTCCCTCAGGGGCTAGAGCATTCTGTGTAATGATGTAGACTGCTAATGGCAACTCTCCGCGACGCAACGAATATGGCTCAAGCCTATGGGGATGACTATCGCCGCAACTTTCTTACCACCTACGAACAGGGGTACGG
>JABEBX010016906.1_pt1 | contig 14069 bp, 11 predicted proteins | sample 7245971 | NCBI WGS metagenome assembly JABEBX01 (sample SAMN14506365, study PRJNA622280) | hot springs metagenome | biome: hot spring [ENVO:00000051]|acidic hot spring [ENVO:00002120]; feature: spring [ENVO:00000027]|sediment [ENVO:00002007]; material: sediment environment [ENVO:01001048]... | reverse complement strand
GCCATACTATCATCAGAACCAGGTTAGATTGGAGCTTTTGGATGAATCTCAAAGGAGAGACCGCGCTCGTTTGCGGTGCGGGAGGCTTTATTGGCGGATATCTCGTCAAAAGCCTGAGAGCGAATGGGGTCAATGTTCTTCGGGCTGTGGATGTAAAGCCGCTTGAAGATTGGCATCAAGTGACCGAGGGCGTTGAAAACCTGTCACTGGATCTGAAGGATAAGAAAAACTGCCTGGTCGCGGCCGAGGGCGTCTCGCTGGTCTATCAACTGGCGGCGGACATGGGCGGCATGGGCTTTATTGAGAACAACAAGGCGCTGTGCATGCTGAGCGTCCTGATCAACACCCACATGCTGATGGCCGCCCAGGCCAAAGGGGTGAAGCGCTTCTTTTACTCCTCTTCGGCGTGCGTCTACAACGGCGAAAAACAGACCAGCCCGGATGCTGCGGCGCTGAAGGAGTCCGATGCCTACCCGGCGCAGCCGGAGGATGGCTACGGATGGGAGAAGCTGTTCTCCGAGCGCATGTGCCGGCACTTTGAAGAGGACTACGGTCTGGAGTGCCGCGTAGCGCGCTATCACAACGTCTATGGGCCGAACGGCACCTGGGCCGGTGGCCGTGAGAAGGCTCCGGCGGCTATCTGCCGCAAGGTGATTGAAGCGAAGAACTCCGGCGTGCATGAGATCAACATCTGGGGCGATGGGAAGCAGACACGCAGTTTTATGTACATCGACGACTGCCTGAAGGGCACGGAGATGATCATGGAGAGCGATCTTGACGCGCCCATCAACCTGGGTTCGAGCGAGCTGGTGACGATTAACCAACTCGTGGATATCGTTGAGGACATCGCCGGCATCAAGCTGAAGCGGACGTATGACCTCCACGCGCCCAAGGGCGTGAACGGCCGCAACAGCGACAACACGATGATCCTCGAAAAGCTCGGCTGGGAGCCGTCGATCCGGCTGCGCGATGGCCTGGAGCGGACCTATCGCTGGATTGAACACGAGATTGCTATCGGATCTCAAGGGAAGTAGCCGATGCCGGCGGTAGAGTATGTCGCCTATAGAGGGAGTGATCTCCTGTGCTTCGATGGGCATCATCCCCGATGAAGACACCAGGGAGCGCCCCGTCCGGGATAGCCGGCAAGAGGAAAGTTGCTATCGAGAGCGACCACCGGACGATTCTCGGTATTCGATTCTTTATGGGTTCGGCCAGTCAGGCCATCCAGCGGATACGGCTGGGTGGCCTGCTGGTGGTTCCCGCGGCGCCTGCGCTGAAAGACATCGATACCAACGCCTCCTACCGCGAGGCGCTGGTAAACGCCGATCTCGCCATCCCCGACTCCGCGTACATGGTGATGATCTGGAACCGTCTGCAGCACGACTCCATCCGCCGCCTCTCCGGGTTGGAGTACCTTTGCGAACTTCTGAAGCAGCCCGACGTCTGCCAGCCGGGAAATACACTGTGGATCATGGCCAGCCCAGCGAGTGCGCGGCGGAACATAAGCTGGCTGGCCGAGCAGGGAATCAACGTGCCGGAGGCGTGCGTGTACACGGCGCCGAAATACGGTCATGAAACCATCAAGGATGTGGAATTGCTGGAACGGATCGAGCGGCTGCGGCCGCGGCATGTGATCCTGACGCTGGGGGGCGGCACGCAGGAGCGGGTGGGTCTATCTATCAAACGAAGCTTGAGCTTTCTTCCCGCAATCCATTGCATTGGAGCGGCTATTGCGTTTCTCAGCGGGGACCAGGTACGCATTCCCATGTGGGCCGATCACATCTACCTCGGGTGGCTCTACCGGTCTGTCTCCGAGCCCAGGCGCTATCTTCCACGCTACTGGAATGCCCGCAGGTTGTTGTATCTGTTAGTTCGTTACCGGGAGCGCTTACCGGACGCACGGGTGAGTGATCGGGCAACCTGAGGAGGTAACTTATGATCCGATTTCCTGAGTTGCAAACGATGATATCTCGACTGTTATTCATAACGTTCTCTCTTTCATGCTGTGTGGCGTGGTGTGCTTCTCCTCCGCCCATGGCCAGCGGAAACCTGACCGTCGCCGAACAGTATCTGTACGCCGCAGCCAATGCTGAACGAATCAGACACGGGTTGCAGCCGCTGCGCTGGGATGAAGCCTTGTTCGCCGCCGCGAACGGTCACGTGTGGGAGATGGCGGATCGGAAGACGATCTCACACCAATTTGAGGGTGAGCCGGATCTGTCAGCGCGCGGGCAGGAGGCGGGTGCGCGCTTCAGCTACATCGCCGAGAATGTTGCGGAAGCGCCTACCGCGGTCGTGATTCAAGAAGAATGGATGAACTCGCCGGAGCATCGGGCGAATCTGCTGAGTTCACGAGTGGATTCGATAGCGATTCGGGTGGTCAGACGGGATGGCACGTTGTACGCCGTCGAGGACTTCGACCGCTCCGTAGCGCGGCTCTCGCTCACGCAGCAGGAGAACCGCGTAGCGCAGGTTCTGGAGTCGGACGCCGGGGTACACATCCTACCCTCCAGCGGGGATGCACGGCGCACCTGCGCGATGGATTCAGGCTTTGCCGGTGACCGCCGGCCAATGTTCGTGATGCGTTACACAACCGCGGATCTGAGTCAGTTGCCGAGCGTACTCGAACGCAAGCTGGCCAGCGGCCGATATAGCTCAGTGGCGGTGGGTGCCTGCCCCACTCAAGACATAGGCGACTTCACCGCATACAACATCGCCGTGCTGCTGTACCGATAACGCAACCCCGGAGGGCGCGGGTTAAACCGGCGCGTGGACCTGGTGGTGTACCGGACTGAAAAACAGGGGGTAGGGGCTAAACAGGCTCCTGCTGGGCCTTCGGCCCCCTCCATAGAGTCAGAAACTGGTTTTTGTAAAACCGCGAGAGCCTTCGCTCAGGATGACGATTTTGTGGTGATTTGGAGGAGAACAGCCACGCCCTTTCAAGGTCGAGCTTTTCCACAGCCTCTAAAGCCCGTACTCTTCAAGCTCAAGCACGTACCCTCCAAGCGAAAGCCAAGCCCTTTTAATGCGTCGAGCTTTTCCACAGTCTGTACGGGTCTCTCTCCGGGCACCAGCGTTGTCCTTTCGCGCAATTGGAAGTCTCGCAAAAGGTAACCTTTTTAAAGTAACCCATATATGGTTACTACTGATGCACTTGATGGATTACTCCTTGAGAATGCTTGCAGCCCCCCAGGGTCGGGTGGTAGAGTAACTACTAGTAGTAACTTACTTTAAGTTACTTGGGTTGCTAACCATGAAAGTCCAGTTGATTGCCATTGCTTTATCGCTCACCTGCTGTGGGGCATGGTGCGCCTCTCCTCTGCCCAGGCCAATCGGAAACCCGAGCGTCGCGGAGCAATACCTGTTTGCCGCCGCAAATGCTGAACGGATGCAACATGGTCTGCAGCCGCTGCGTTGGGATGAGGCCTTATACGCCGCTGCGAACTATCACGCGCAGGAGATGGCGGATCGCGAATCAATCTCGCACAAGTATGCGGGTGAGCCGGAGCTGCCGGTGCGCGGGGATCTGGCGGGAGTGCACTTCAGCGTCATCGCCGAGAATGTTGCGGAAGCGCCTTCGGCGGCCATCATTGACCGGGCTTGGATGAACTCGCCGATGCACCGGGCGAATCTGCTGGATCCACGAGTGGATTCGATTGCGATTCGGGTTCTCAACCGGGATGGTCAGATGTACGCCGTTGAGGACTTTGACCGCAGCGTAGCGCAGCTATCGCGCACGGAGCAGGAGAATCTCGTGACGAAGATTCTGGAGTCGGACGCCGCCGTGCACGTTCTACCCACCAACCGGGATGCGCGCAGTACCTGCACAATAGGCTCAGGCCTTGTCGCGAGCCGTCATCCAGTCTATGTAATGCGGTACACCGTGGAGAATCTGAGCCAGGTGCCCAGCGAACTGACGAGCATGCTGGCCAGCGGTCAATTTGGCTCCGTGGAGGTGGGTGCGTGCCCCACCCAGAACGTGAACAACTTCACCGCATACAGCATCGCCGTGCTGCTGTACCCCACGGCGCGATAGCAGGGCTCTGGTTTGTTTGCATCTCCCGCGCACAACCCATCCAATGGAATGTTGACCAGCCGGGCCTGCCGCGGCCCCGGGGGTTGAGAGATGGTGGAAAAGGCCTTGTTGCGGTCGATTTCCCCCAAGATGCATTCCCTCGGGGGCTAAAGCCCATTGATTGTGTGGCCTTTATGTACGGGCTAAAGCCCGTACCCTTCAGGCTAAAGCCCGTACCCTTTCAAAGCGTCGAATTTCCCGCAGCTTGTAAAGCCCGCACCCTTCAGGCTGAAGCTGCGCCCCTTCAAAGCGTCGAATTTTCCGCAGCCTCTTGAGGCGCGGGTCGCTTCTCTACCGGCCGGGCCTTGAGTCCTCTGTCTTTCTGTTGGGGACTGTCTCCAGGGCTGCCTCACTCCAACGAGCAATCGTGCTCGTCGGAGGCCCCGATAGGCTCTGGGCTGTTATCGAGCGGGCCTTCGGTCCTCGAGCAAGAGCAACGACGAAAGCAACTACAGGGACTCTCCGCTCCGTACACCCTGTTTGGAGTACCCATTACTGGAAAACGGGCCTAGCGGGCGCTGAGGGGTGATGTCAGGGTCCAGACCGGAACCGGATGCGGTGACGAGGTCGATGGGGACGGGTCCAGTCCCATTCTTTTCGGCGGCCACGCTGGCGTTGATGCGGTTGATGAGAGCTTTGCTGGTGGGGCCCAGGTTGGAGCCTCCGGAGGCGGTGGGGTCGTAGCCGTTGCCGGCGGCGGAGGGACGGCTGTGGAAGTACATGTCGCCGGTGAAGCTCTGGCCGATGAGGCTGGAGCCGATGACCTGGCCGTTGCGCGTGATGAGGGAGCCGCCGGCCTGGCTCGGGAAGAGGAGGTGGTCCAGGCCGGTGATGAGCAGCGGATAGGCGACGCCGAGGATGATGGCGGTGATGGCGGTATAGAGGACGGAGGTGATGAGGATCTTTTTCACTTGGAGCACCTTAGGCGAGATGGAGCTTGGTGATGATCATGTCGATGAGCTTGATGCCGATGAACGGAGCGATGATGCCGCCGCCTCCGTAGATGAGGAGGTTGCGCTGGAGCATGGCGGCTGCGGACATGGGGCGGTACTTTACGCCGCGCAGAGCCAGAGGAATGAGCGCGACGATGATGAGAGCGTTGAAGATCACCGCGGAGAGGATGGCCGACTGCTGGTGCAGGTGCATGATATTGAGCGAGTTGAGGACGGGGAACATCGCCGGGATGATGGCGAAGTACTTGGCGACGTCGTTGGCAATGGAGAAGGTGGTGAGGGCGCCGCGGGTCATGAGGAGCTGCTTGCCGATGCCGACGATCTCGATGAGCTTGGTGGGGTTGGAGTCTAGATCGACCATGTTGCCGGCCTCTTTTGCGGCCTGGGTGCCGGAGTTCATGGCGACGCCTACGTCGGCCTGAGCGAGGGCGGGAGCGTCGTTGGTGCCGTCGCCGGTCATGGCGACGAGCTTGCCTTCGGCCTGTTCGCGCTTGATAAGGTCCATCTTGTCCTTGGGCTTGGCCTCGGCGAGGAAGTCGTCGACGCCGGCTTCGCGGGCGATGGCGGCGGCGGTGAGGGGGTTGTCGCCGGTGATCATGATGGTGCGGATACCCATGGCGCGGAGATGCTCGAAGCGTTCTTTCATGCCGCCTTTGACGATGTCCTTGAGATGGATGACGCCGAGGGCGTGGCCATTTTCAGCGACGACGAGCGGGGTACCGCCGGAGCGGGCGATGGTGTCGACGGATTCGCGGACCTCATCGGGGAGGTTGGAGCCATGCTCGACCAGGTAGGCGGAGATGGCATCCACGGAGCCTTTGCGGATACTGCGCCCGTCGACTTCGACGCCGGACATGCGGGTGAGGGCGGAGAAGGGAATGAACTCGGCGTTGAGGTGAGCGAACTCGCGGCCGCGAAGGCCGTACTGCTGCTTGGCGAGGACGACGATGGAGCGGCCTTCGGGGGTCTCGTCGGCGAGGGAGGAGAGCTGCGCGGCGTCGGCGAGCTGGTCGCTGGTAACGCCGGGAGCGGTGATGAACTCGCAGGCCTCGCGGTTGCCGATGGTGATGGTGCCGGTCTTGTCCAGGAGCAGGGTGTTGCAGTCGCCGGCTGCCTCCACCGCACGGCCTGAGGTGGCCAGAACGTTGTGTTGCACCAGGCGGTCCATGCCGGCGATGCCGATGGCGGAGAGCAGACCGCCGATGGTGGTGGGAATGAGGCAGATCAGCAGCGAGACGAGGACGAAGACGGTCTGCGGGGCGGCCGAGTAGATGGAGAAGGGCTGGAGGGTGACGACGGCCAGAAGGAAGATGATGGTGAGGCCGGCGAGCAGGATGTTGAGGGCGATCTCGTTCGGTGTCTTCTTACGCTCGGCGCCTTCGACCAGGGCGATCATGCGGTCCAGGAAGGTCTCGCCGGGGTTGGAGGTGATGCGGACTTTGATCTCGTCGGAGAGGACGCGGGTGCCGCCGGTGACGGCGGAGCGGTCGCCGCCGGCCTCGCGGATGACGGGGGCGGACTCGCCGGTGATGGCGGACTCGTCGACGGAGGCGACGCCCTCGATGACCTCGCCGTCGCCGGGGATCATCTGGCCGGCGATGACGCGGACAACATCATCGGTGCGGAGCTGGGAGCTGGCAATCTCCTCGACGGCGCCGGACTTGGTGATCTTGTACGCGATGGTCTCGGACTTGGCCAGACGGAGGGCGTCAGCCTGGGCCTTGCCGCGGCCCTCCGCCATGGCCTCCGCGAAGTTCGCGAACAGAACGGTGAACCACAGCCAGAGGGTGATCTGGAGATCGAAGGCGAAGTTGCCGTGGTGCGTGACGAGGTCTCGGATGAGAAGAACGGTGGTGAGGACGCTGCCGACTTCGACGACGAACATCACCGGGTTCTTCATCATGGTTCTGGGAGAGAGCTTGACGAGAGCGTCTGTGATTGCCCGGCGAGTAATCGCCGGATCGAAGAGGGAGTGGCGGCCCTTGGTTTGACTTGCAGTGGACATGGTTTCTCCGAATTCAGATGCGCCTAGAAGGTGTGACCGGCGTGCAGGAGCAGGTGCTCCAGAATGGGTCCGAGAGAGAGCGCGGGGAAGAAGGTGAGCGCGCCGACGATGATAATGACCGAGGTAAGAAGCACCGTGAACAGCGGCGTGGTGACCGGGAAGGTGCCGGCGCTCGCGGGAGTGATCTTTTTGCCGACGAGGTTACCGGCCAGGGCCAGCATCGGAACGATCATCATGAAGCGTCCGAAGAACATGGCGACCGTGAGGGAGTAGTTGTACCAGTGAGTGTTGGCGTTGAGACCGGCGAAGGCGGAGCCGTTGTTGCCTACGGCCGAGGTGTAGGCGTAGAGGATCTCAGAGAGGCCGTGTGGGCCGTGGTTGGTGAGCGCGCTGAGGCCGAACTTCGGCATAAGGATGGCAACAGCGGCGAAGCCAAGGATGATGAGCGGGAAGATAAGCAGGTAGAGCATGGCCATTTGGACGTCAAAGGCTTCGATTTTCTTGCCGAGGTACTCGGGGGTTCGGCCGACCATGAGGCCGGCGATGAAGACCGAGATGACGACGAAGATCAACATGCCGTAGAGCCCTGCGCCGACACCTCCGAAGACGACCTCGCCGAGCATGATGTTGGTCATGGGGACGAGTCCACCGAGGGGCATGAAGGAGTCATGCATGGAGTTGACGGCACCGCAGCTTGCATCGGTGGTGACGGTGGCGAAGAGCGCGGAGTTGGCGATGCCGAAGCGGACCTCCTTGCCCTCCATGTTGCCGCCAGCCTGGAGGGCGTAGGAGTTCTGCTGGTCGACGTTGTGCAGCAGCGGGTTGGGTTGAGATTCTGCCCAGTAGCAGGTGAGGACGCCGACGAACCAGAGGATGGTCATGGCGGCCAGTACTGCCCAGCCGTGCCTGGGTGAGCCGACCATCTTCCCGAGGGTCACGGTGAGGCTGGCGGGGATGAGAAAGATCGAGAGCATCTCCAGGTAGTTCGTCAGGGGAGTGGGGTTCTCGAAGGGATGCGCGCTGTTGGCGTTGAAGAAGCCGCCGCCGTTGGTGCCCAGTTCCTTGATGGCCTCCTGGGAGGCGACTGGACCCTGTGCGATGCTCTGGGTGGTGACGGTGGTGGTGGTGGACTTGCCGTCGGCGCCGGTGGTGGCGACGGTCATTGGCTGGACGAGGGTCGCGGTGGTGTAGGGCTTTAGGTTCTGGATGACTCCCTGGGAGGTGAGAGCGAGCGCCAAGACGATGGAGGTGGGGAGAAGAATCCAGAGGGTGGCGCGGGTGAGGTCGACCCAGAAGTTGCCGATTGTCTTCATCTCACGGCGTGCGATACCGCGGATGAAGGCGATGGCGAGGGCGATGCCAGTGGCGGCGGACCAGAAGTTGTGCGTGGCGAGGCCGAGCATCTGGGTAAGGTAGCTCATGGTGGACTCGGGGGTGTACGCCTGCCAGTTGGTATTCGTGGCGAAGGAGACAGCGGTGTTGAGGGCGAGATCGGGAGCGACACCGGGGAGGTGCCGCGGGTTGAGGGGAAGAAAGTGCTGGAGGCGCTGGAGGGCGTAAGTGAGCAGAACCGTGGCCGCGGTAAAGATGAGCATGGCGAGGGCGTACTGGGTCCAGCGCATCTCCTCGTCGGGGTCGATACCGGTGAGGCGGTAGAGGAGCCGCTCGCAGGGAACCAGGACGGGATCCAGCCAGGTGCGGCGGTGCTCGAAGACCCGAGCCATATAGAGGCCCATGGGCTTGGCGAGAAGCAGGATGATCGCGATGAAAAGCGTGATCTGGAGCCAACCGTTGAGTGACATTAGAACTTCTCCGGACGCAGGAGCGCGTAGACGAGATAGACGAGCAGGAGGGTGCTGATGACGAGGAGAAGGATGTTTTCGATCATCGACGTGTTCCTTTCAGATGTTCGCAGGCGAGGACGTAGAGCACGGATATGGGGAAGAGGATTGCGATCGTGAGGATTGCAAGAAAGTCTGCCATGGTTTGCCTTCCGGAGAGCACCATCAATGTGGCCCTCCTGTGGATCAAAAGCCCAGATCAAAAGCCCAGATCAAAAGCCCAAATGAAAAGCCCAGATGAAAAGCCCGGATCAAGCCGGGTAATAGAAGCCAGTAGAGCGGAGGAATCAGTAGGAAGTCTATAGGAAAGCCATTAAGAAGTCGTAAGTTCGGAGTGCAGGCGATAACCAACCCAGGGCTCGCTTTCGATGTAGCGGGAGCTGTCGGAAGAGTCGAGCTTTTTGCGGAGCTGGGCGATGAGGACGCGGAGATACTCCGGCTGATCTTCGCCGGCAGGGCCCCAGATATGGCGCAGCAGGAACTTGTGCGTGAGGACCCGATTGGGGCTATTGGCGAAGAGCAGAAGGAGGTCGAACTCCTTTGGGGTGAGGTGAATATCGGCGCCGCGAACGCGGACGGTGCGGGTGAGGGTGTCGATGTAGAGGCCGCCTACGGTGAGTTGGGCCGGGGGAGGCTCTTCGCGGGCGACCTTGCGCAGGTTGGCGCGGACGCGGGCGAGCAGTTCCGGCATGCTGAAGGGCTTGGTGATGTAGTCGTCGGCGCCTTCGTCGAGGGCGGCGACCTTCATGGTCTCCTGCTCGCGGACGGAGAGGACGATGATGGGAGTTTCAGAGATACGGCGGATGGCGCGGGTGAGTTCCACGCCGCCCATCTCGGGCATGCCGAGATCGGTGATGACGAGGTCGGGAGCCTGGGAGCGGAATCTTTCGAAGGCTTCGAGGCCATTATTGGCGAGGAGAACCTCGTAGCCGCTGCTCTGGAGAGAGGTGCGGAGGACGCGCGTGATCTGCCGTTCGTCGTCGACGACGAGGATGCGCATACGAGTATATCTCCCACTCCATGCTAACGCATGTCCTGATTGATGATATGGAGGTCGACATGGGGGGCTTCGGACATGAAGCGCTGGATGGCGAAGAAGTAAAGATATTTGCGCAGGCCGTGAAGCGCGGAGCGGCCGAAGAGCGCCTGGGTGATGCGATGTTCGGTGATGTAGGCGGCGGTGACCGAGGGGACGTGTTTCCCGGAGAGATGGACGATGTGGGCGCCGAGGTTCTCGGCAAACTTGATGCTGGCTTCGAGAGTGTGCTTAGGCTCGGGCAAGTCGTCCTTTGGGATCTGGACGTGAACGACATAGAGTTCCCCGTCGAGGCCCTCGGCGAGCCGTGCGCCGCGGGCGATGAGATCGCGAGCCTGGGGGCGGCTGCTGATGCAGACGGCAACCTTCTCGGTGACCGACCAGTGGGGGCCGAGTTGCTTGCGATTGACGTAGTCGTCCAGGGTGCGGTCCACCGCGCGGGTGACGCGGTGGAGGGCCATCTCGCGGAGGGCGATGAGGTTGCCGCGGCGGAAGAAGTTGGAGAGGGCGCGCTCGGCGCGGTCGACCGGATAGATATCGCCGCGGCGCATGCGGGTGACGAGGGCTTCGGGGGTGAGATCGGAGATGACGATCTCGTCGGCGCGGTCGAGGACCCAGTCGGGAACCGTTTCGCGGACAGGAATGCCGGTGAGGCTCTGGATGCGCGGGGTGAGGCTTTCGATGTGCTGCACGTTGATGGTGCTGAGGACATCGATGTTGGCGTCGAGGAGGAGGAAGACGTCCTCGTAGCGCTTGATGTTGCGGCTGCCGGTGATGTTGCTGTGGGCGAGTTCGTCGATCAGGACGACCTGGGGATGGCGCTCGAGGATGGCGTCGACGTCCATCTCATGGAACATCGTGCCCTTGTAATCGATCTCGCGCGTGGGGACGCTTTCGAGACGTGCGGCAAGTTCGGCGGTGCCCTTGCGTCCATGGGTCTCCACGATGCCAATCACAGCGTCTTCCCCGCGCTGACGGCGGCGGATGCCCTCGCTGAGCATGCTGAAGGTCTTGCCGACCCCGGGGGCGTAGCCGAGAAAGACTTTGAATCGGCCGCGGGTTTTTTCCGGCTCGGCGGCCATCAGCCAGTCTTCGGGGGTTTTTCGGGGTGTGGAATCGGTGGTCAACGTCGTACTATCTCCTTAGTGAACTCTCAGCGCGTAGTAGAGGTCTTTCGGTGGTCGGCTGCGGCAGTCATGCTGACCGGAATTGTAGCCGTATATCACCTATGGTTGCATGTAAACCAGACAACGGTGGCATTGACGCTGCTTTTGCTGGTGCTTTTTCTGGCGGCGCAGTGGGGCTCGCGGTATGCCGTGACAACAGCGGTGGCGGCTTCGCTTGCATACAACTTTTATTTTTTGCCGCCAATTGGGAGCTTTACGATCCGCGATCCGCAGAACTGGCTGGGAATCTTCACCTTTCTGACCGTGGCGGTGGTGGGCAGCCGGCTATCGGAGCGAGTGCGCGAGAAGGGCGAGGACGCACTCCGGCGACAGGGGGAGCTGGAGGTGCTGTATGGACTGAGCCGGCAGCTTTTGCAGACGGAGAATATGGCGAGCCTGCTGAATGCCATCAGTCCGGCGATCATGCTGGTGACGCGCGCGGACGCGGTTGAGTTGTATCTGTTGGATGGCGACCGGCGATACATGGCGGGGGACAATTCTGCGATCCAGTTAGATGACATTGGGTTGAGGCAGTTGACGCAGACCCTGCCGGCGCCGGATACGGCGGTCAGGCAGGCGAGGATTCCGCTACGGGTGGGTGTGAAGCCGCGGGGGTTGTTGCTGATCAATGGGGTGAAATTATCGTTGGAGACGCTGGAGGCGATTGGTGGGTTGATCTCGGTGTCGATTGACAGGGCGCAGGCGCTGGAGGTGGTGACGAGAGGAGAGGCGGCCAAGGAGAGCGAACGCCTGCGGTCGCTGATGATTGACTCGATCACGCATGAGCTGCGTACGCCGCTGACGGCGATTAAAGCGGCATCGTCGACGCTGCTGCTGCCCAAGACGCTGGGCCATGAGGAAGAGCATGAGCTGCTGATGGTCATCGATGAGGAGAGCGATCGGCTGAACCGACTGGTGAGCGAGGCGGTGGAGATGGCGCAGTTGGACACCAGAGAGGTGCACATGACCTTTGCCGCGGTTGCTGTGGAAGCACTGGTCGAGAGAGCACTGGCGAACTGCTCGATTCTGCTGGATCAGCACCAGGTGAAGGTGGAGTTGCCGCCGCTGCCGCTGGTGAAAGCCGATGCGGACTTCATTACCAAGGTGCTGACGAATCTGATTGAGAATGCAGCAAAGTACTCGCCGACCGGGACACCGATTCATATCTCGGCGGAGCACAAGGCCGGGATGGTGAGTGTGAGCGTGGCGGACAGGGGAATGGGGATTGATATGGCCGAACAGGGATTGATTTTTGAGCGTTTCTACCGGGCCACCGTTCCCAGCCAGCAGACGTGGGGAACGGGAATGGGGCTGGCGATCAGCCGAGCGATCATCGAGGCGCACCATGGAGCGCTTTCAGTGACCAGCCAACTGGGGGAGGGGTCGGTGTTCAGCTTTACGCTGCCGTTGGCCGATGAGGATGGCGGGAGCGCGGAGTGACGGGGGCACTCCCGCGAGAGAAAGAATGCCCGCCGGAGGCGCCAGCTTGCAAAGGATCCAAGGGTAGAGGGTGTGGACAAACGCTACGCTCCGCTCTTCTTTTCGCTTTTCCTTTGCTTTTCACGCGATGGGGATGCTACCATCGATTGTTCGATAAATTTAATCATCTGAAGTCCCCTAATAACCCACTGAGGAGAAAAATATCGTGGCCGATGACCGCAGCAAGGCAATTGAAGCCGCTCTTTCACAGCTAGAGAAGCAATTCGGCAAAGGGTCGGTGATGCGGCTTGGAGCCAAGGAGGCGGTGGGTCCGATCGCGGTGATCTCGACCGGATCGATCTCGTTTGACGCTGCGCTGGGAGTGGGTGGCGTGCCGCGTGGCCGGGTGATTGAGGTCTTCGGGCCGGAGAGTTCGGGCAAGACGACGATTACGCTGCAGATTATCGCCGAGGCACAGAAGAGTGGCGGCTTGGCGGCGTTTGTGGATGCCGAGCATGCGCTCGATCCGGGCTATGCGCGGAAGTTGGGCGTGGACACCGACAACCTGCTGATCAGCCAGCCGGACTACGGCGAGCAGGCGCTGGAGATTGTCGAGGCGTTGGTGCGCTCCGGCGCCATCGATGTGCTGGTGGTCGACTCGGTGGCGGCGTTGGTGCCCAAGGCTGAACTGGACGGCGAGATGGGCGACTCGCACATGGGACTGCAGGCGCGTCTGATGTCGCAGGCGCTGCGCAAGTTGACGGGGACGGTGTCGAAGTCGCGGACCTGTCTGATCTTTATCAACCAGGTGCGCGAGAAGATTGGTGTGATGTTTGGCAATCCTGAGACGACGACGGGCGGGCGCGCGCTGAAGTTTTACTCCTCGGTGCGTATCGACATCCGGCGCATCGGCGCGGTCAAGGAAGGCGACGTGGTCGTCGGCTCACGCACCAAGGTGAAGATCGTGAAGAACAAGGTGGCGGCTCCATTCCGCGATGCCGAGTTCGACATTCTGTACGGCGAGGGCATCTCGCGCGAGGGCGACATGCTGGACCTCGCGGTGCTCAACAACATTGTGGACAAGTCGGGCGCCTGGTACAGCTACCAGGGCGAGCGGATCGGGCAGGGCCGCGAGAATGTGCGGAGCTTTCTGAAGGAGAACCGCGAAGTCTTTGGACGGATTGACGCGGAGCTTCGCAGGAAGCTGGGCATCAAGACGCTGACGGACGCGGAGGTTCCAGCGGTTCCTGAAAACGGCGCGGAGCATGCGGTTGCCGCGGTGAAGAGCAAGCGTGGGTAGCGCAATTTTCTTAGAGCCTGTTTAAGATCTTGCGGAGTGCGTCTCTTGCCTTGAAAGGGTGCGGCTTTAGGCGCGCCGCAGGAGCAGCCAAGGCAGCTGCGGCTTCAGCCGCTGAGGGAATGCCTGTAGCTGACCAGCCGTTCCCTGAGAGGCTAAAGAGGTTGCTCATGGGCCTTCAGCCCACTCGATAGAGCCAGAAACTGGTCTCTGGCGAGGCTGTGTCTCTCCAGTGCCCCCCCCCCGAAATCTGTCATCCTGAGCGAAGCGCGTAGCG
>JABEBX010019866.1_pt1 | contig 14074 bp, 13 predicted proteins | sample 7245971 | NCBI WGS metagenome assembly JABEBX01 (sample SAMN14506365, study PRJNA622280) | hot springs metagenome | biome: hot spring [ENVO:00000051]|acidic hot spring [ENVO:00002120]; feature: spring [ENVO:00000027]|sediment [ENVO:00002007]; material: sediment environment [ENVO:01001048]... | reverse complement strand
ATGAAAAAAAGCCCCCAGACCGGCTTCAAATTCTCGCAGGGCTTTCCCGCCAATATATTCTGTGGATTCCAATACGCCGCGGATGGCGTTTTCCACTTCAGCCCGCAGACTTTGATACTGCGTGAGAATCTCAAACATGGGAATCGGCGGAACATTTCCGGCGGCGGGTTGCGGGTTGATATTTTCCGGCATTCATTTCTCCAAAACATGGTGCTATTATCATGGTCTTGTCGCACTAAGCAAGAACCGGATAGGATGAGTTTCAAAATAAGCACCGTATTCGCGGCGTTCGTATTTGAGCGCACCGCGATGAAATCCGGTGGTTGATTCAGAATTGCAAACACACCACCGGATTGCATCCGGTGCTCTTTGTATCTCAATGCGCCATGAGCACCGCGATGAAGTCCGGGGGTTGATTGAGAGGTGTGAATCTACCACCACATTTTATCACGCGAGTCGCCGGGCGGTCCCGCTAAACATGGCTGTCGGTGGGTTGGGCGGTCAAGATTCCTGCGCCATAAAATGCGAATTTATTCTTTCACGATCCCTTATCGCCCGGTTTTCGCCGCGGTGGCCGGTGCCTCGGCTTTCACGGGTGGTTTGCCATCGCGCACTTCCGGCTTGGCTGCGGCATTCACCGCTGCCGGCTTATCCGCCAAGGGGGGTACCAGCCGCTTGGCGAGGATTTTCTCACGAATCTCTTTGGCGGCGTCTGGATGGTCCTTGAGGAATTGCCGGGCCTGCTCCCGGCCCTGCCCCATGCGTGCCGGACCGTAGCTGAACCAGGCTCCGCTTTTTTCAATAATGTTATCCGCCACGGCAATATCCAGCAGATCGCCCTCATAGCTGATGCCGCTGTCAAAAAGAATATCAAATTCCGCTTCCCTGAACGGCGGGGCAATTTTGTTTTTCACCACTTTGGCCCGGACATGATTTCCGATGGCCACTTCGCCTTCCTTAATGGTATTAATGCGCCGGATATCAATACGCACGGAACTGTAAAATTTCAAGGCTCTGCCGCCGGTGGTGGTTTCCGGATTGCCAAACATCACACCAATTTTTTCACGAATCTGGTTAATAAAAATCACCAGCGTTTTGCTTTTTGATACCGCACCGGTGAGCTTCCGCATGGCCTGACTCATCAACCGGGCCTGCATACCCATGGAGGCATCACCCATTTCACCTTCAATTTCCGCTTTGGGAATCAATGCCGCCACCGAATCCACCACGATGACATCCACCGCGTTGGAACGCACCAGCAATTCCACAATTTCCAGGGCCTGCTCGCCGGTATCGGGCTGACTGACCAGCAATTCGCGTAGGCTTACTCCCAGCCGCTTGGCCCAGGTGGGGTCCAGGGCGTGCTCCGCATCCACAAACGCCGCCACGCCGCCGGTTTTCTGGGCTTCCGCAATAACATGCAGACACAGAGTGGTTTTGCCCGATGATTCCGGACCAAACACTTCCACAATTCTGCCGCGCGGAATACCCTTGCCGCCCAGGGCAATATCCAGGCCCAGCGAGCCGGTGGGGATGCCTTCAATGGCCAGCGGATTAATGCCGTCCATTTTCATGATGGCGCCCTTGCCGAAGTTTTTTTCAATCTGCGATAATGCCCGGTCAAGAGCCTGATCGCGTGCCGTGGTAGCCGCCGCATCTTTGGACATGATAATCTCACTATAAAAAATCGACTCCGCGCCACCGCCACATGCGGAAGCATCAGCAAGATAATACCTAACTAACTGCTAACGTCAAGTGCCACGATACAAGGTTCCGCCAACCAGATTGAAACTCCGGCCCAAATGTTACGCCAAAATCCCGTCCGCTTGCCTATGGGGACGCTTGAAGTACAATTATCTCTTGGTCAGGGGCCATCGGGCATCCCGGCGGACGTTTAACATTATGGAGAAGTATGGTTATGTCACAGAAAATGAATTTAATGCGTGGTGCGTTTGCGGGGGCTGTTGTGATGATACTGGGCCTGGGCGGCTGCACCGATCAGACCTTGCAGACGCAAAATTCCCAGCTCATTAAACAAAATCAGCAGTTGGCGCAGCAACTCGCCGATGCCAAGGCGAATCTCGCGGCCTCACGGCAGCAACTTCAACAGCAGCAGCAAATTGCCGCCGCCGCCGCACAACAGACTGCCGCCCAGCAGCCGCCGGCCAATGCCGCAGCGCCAGGCAATTACAACAGCGTATTGCCATCATTTGGCAACGCACCCGCTGGCCATGGCCATGGTCACGCAGTTGCGATGCGGCATCACACCGTGAGTCACAGCAGCGCTCATTCCCGTGGTGAAATCCGGCGTTTTGTTCTTTCCAGTGATGTGCTGTTTGCCTCCGGCAGTGCTCGTCTGCAGTTTCGGGCGGAACATGCCCTGTTGCGGGTGGTACATCTTTTGAGAACACGTTATGCCAGCCGACGGATTCGCATTGAGGGCTACACGGATAACCGTCCGATCCACCACCCGTATCACAACAACTACGCCTTGGGCCTGGCCCGGGCGCGTTCCGTGGAGACTTTCCTGGCTCACCATGGTGTTTCCCGCCGCCGCATGACCGCAGTGAGCTTTGGCGATCACCGCATGATTTCGCGGACGGATTTAGCGCGGGATCGCCGCGTTGAAATTGTTGTGTTGCGGTAAAATAGCTTTAGCAACGGTATACGGTTACAGCTACGCGGCCCCGCCGCGCCGGGACGGTACGTCCCATGAAGAATGTGAACGTAACTGTAACCCGTACCCTACAACCTGTAAACTGTGCTATGCTCGGTATTGTTAATTATTCCATGGGCAATTTGCGCAGCGTGCAAAAGGCATTTGAGCTTTTAGGCATGCCGGCGCAAATTATTCAAACCCCTGCGGAGATACGCCAGGCGGACAAACTGATTCTGCCCGGGGTGGGGGCATTCGCCGATGCCATTGCGGTGCTGCAATCCTCCGGTCAGGCGGATGCGATACAGGATTTTGTGCAAACGGGCCGACCCTTCCTGGGAATCTGCCTAGGTCTGCAACTGCTCATGCAGACAGGCTATGAAGATGGGCGGCACGCGGGTTTGGGCATTATACCGGGAGATTGTACGCGCTTTACGGTGGATCAGCCGCCGCAGAATCTCAAAGTCCCCCATATAGGCTGGAATAGCGTGCAGGCACGTCCGCATGTCCCGCTTTTCAAGGGGATGCCGGAAGGGACGCATTTTTATTTTGTACACTCCTATTTTGTGCGCCCCACAGACCAGCGGCATGTCGCGGCAACGGCTGATTATGGCGGTGAATTTGCCGCGGCAATATGCAAAGACAATGTCATGGCCGTGCAGTTTCACCCGGAAAAAAGCCAGTCGGCGGGCCGGATCATTCTGAAAAATTTTGCGGCCCTGTGATGTGCCAAAACGCAGGTTGTGACAATTTTTCCGTACCGGTGCTCACAAAAATCGCCACGCCCAGCGCCCCGGAATGATTGTTTTTCCTGCCCTTGCAAAAGGCAGTCCGCCTGAACCGTCACGCATCAATAAACCGTATTTACTTTTTGTAAATGTCCGCCGGATCAACCTGCCGCTGGAGTACAAATTCCAGCCTGGCCGCCGCACCATCAGCGCCGGGAAGAATTTTCCGGTAAAAGCAGGATCGGAAGCCATTGTGACAGGCCGCACCCTTCTGCCGGACTTTCATCACCACCGCATCCTGATCACAATCCACGCGGATTTCCTGCACTTCCTGAGTGTGGCCGCTCTCTTCACCCTTTATCCAGAATTTCTGGCGCGAGCGGCTCCAGTATGTCGCTTTGCCGGTGGCAATCGTTTTTTCCAGGGCCGCCCGATTCATAAAGGCCACCATCAACACTTCCTGCGTGTCAGCATCCACCGCCACCGCGGTAAGTAAACCGGCGGAATCCAGTTTCACATCCAGATTTGTTCCCAATTCCCGTTCTTTATTATCCGGCATAAAAATCCCGATCCATTAAACAATTTCATCCCGGCGTCAAATCCGCCGTTGATTCCATCCTGCCAGCATGTATCTTAAAGAATCCACCGCCGAATGGCGAGCGTGCAGTGCCGCACAGAAGTCATGCCGTACAGAAAGTCTGTACCGCAAAAAATCCACAGCGCATAACTTGTCCGCCAAGCATGGCCGTGATTTTGACAAATGACAGGGTGATCTCGGCCCCGCCTGCCGGAGGGCGGCTGAGTTATGTAAAGGCGCGTCCGGTGCGCCATTAAATTCTGAATCGCGCGGCCATTCGTTCACATCTGCTTTTAATAATACTGGCAACGTCCAAATGAACCAGGGAAGAAAGTGCAAAGTTATTGTTTCACGGTCCCTAATCTTCCGGAAGTTCTTCCATGCGCTTAGGCGTCTGAACAGTAATGGCTGTGGGGTGGGTGGGGCAGGCTTGTTCACACATGCCGCAACCGGTGCAGCCGCCCGGCTTTACCAGCACCCGGCCGGAATTGACGCTGACCACAATGGCGTTTTCACCAATGGGGCAGGCCTCCAGGCAAAGGCGGCAATCCTCTCCATGATTCCGCAGGCAGGTTTCATGCTTCACTTCCGCAAGGCCCATGCGGATAGACAATTTATCCACCAGCTTCAACGCGCCCGTGGGACATGCTTTCATACAGGCAAGTTCATCGCATATCACACATGGCGCGATGGCCGGGGCAATATACGGATAGCCATCGCCAACACAGGCCGAGGCATCCATTTGAATGCACTTGACGGGACAGGCTTCCACACATGCGCCGCAACGGGAACACAGCGATTCAAAGTCTCCCGCGGGCTTGGCCCCCGGTGGCCGGAGAATGGTTTGCGGCTCCATTGACCGATGCAGGCCAGGCATCATAGTGGAAGAATCATCTTCATAAGAGGATGGTGAAAACTGACCTTCAAAGACTTCCGACAAGGGATCCATGCGGCTTTCAATTAAACTGGCCACAGGAGCCAGAATATCGCTCAAGCACTTGGCGAAAAAGCCCCGCCTGCCGGGGTTTAATTCCGGAGGCGCAGCGGTGCGGGCGGGCGTGCTTACCGGAACATCACCCGGCACATCCGCGGAAATCTCCGGGGCGTCGGCAGTATTGTGATCGTCAGCGGCGGGGGGCGTTTTTTCAGATTCATCTTGCGTATCCTGCATCATCACACAATTATATCGCAATGGGTGCGTTGGCCAAGGCCTGATTCATTTTTAGGAGCGTGTGGGCGTGGCCATGTTTTTTGTTTCTGTAACGCTACCGCACATAAGAATTGCTGAATCAATCATGCGCGGCAAGGATGAACACGGTGTTACAGTGGATGAAATAGGCTAATTGCGTGTACATTGGCGGTTATGGCGATTCGCTTTAAATCTTCTTCCACACCCAAATCACGCGATGTGTTGCTGTGGATTATTGTCGGGGCGCTGATGATCTGGGGGGCGTGGCAGGCCATGAGTGTGCGGCGGCAGGTGCTTAAAGCCTTGCACACGCGGCATTCTTCCGCGGCCACAGCTCCCACCAGACAAGCTGCCGGTTCACCATACGCTGCGCCACCGGCGGATGACGGCGGTAATGCGGATATGGATTCACAATTATCGCAAACTCCTTTTTCAAATTCAGTAGCCAATGCGCCAGCGCCTCCAGAGGTGATTCGTGTGCTGGCACCGGGTCTGCTTACACAAACACGGGGGCAGCTTACGCTGGCGCACCGGGAACTTAAACATGGCCGCCTGCTTACCGCCCGCCGCACGCTGCAAGCGGCGCTGCGGCGTATTGCCGGTTTTGGTGACACCGAAGCCGGTCAGATTCGTAAATTGTTATCCCAGATCAACCGCCGCAGTATCTTAGGCTCGGCCATTGTTCCCGGCGATCCTATGATTAAGCTGATTACTGTGCAAAGCGGCAATACACTGGATTATCTCGCCGGGTTATACCGGATAACGCCACAAATGATTCTACGACTAAACCCTGGATTGGCACCTGAGTCTTTGATTCCCGGCACCGGTATAAAGGTCATTCTTGGCCCCATGGACGCTCATTTTATTCTCCATGCCTCGCGCGTGGATGTGATGATTCGTCGGCACTTTATTGCCAGCTATCCCTTTCATCTGGCCGCCCCCATTGAACCGGAGGCGGGGCGGTATCAGGTTGTGAATTATCTGCCCGGACCACTGGGGCTGGATGAGTGGATATTAAAGGAGGATAACGGACAATCCCGGCTGATAATTGCGGGCGGGGCAATACCCGACGCCGATATCAAGATGTCCCCCCATGCGATCACCGCGTTACACCGCATGATCAATCCTGATTTTTCTCGCATTGAAGTGGAACCATGATAATATGATGGCAGTGCCGGGGAACGGCAATGTGAAAGGCCCCGGCGCAAAAAGTACTGGATGGAACTGTTATGGCCATTGTTATTCAATGTTACCATTGCCACAGCCGGCTGGAACTTGATGACGGTTTCCGTGGTGGCGTGTGCCGCTGCAGCAAATGCGGATCATTACTCAAAGTTCCATCCACCGCCGGTGTCACCGAAACCGCGCGCACCCGCCCGGCGGATCCCGGCCCGCGCCCGCCCGGTGACCGCCCGCGTGATCCCAATGAAGATCCGGGTCTTTCCGCCAGCGGCCTTCGGGATCAATCCGCCCGGCGGCCAGCCATGCCGCCCTCCGCCAGCAGTGGATCTTTCTCCAGTTCTTCCATGCAACCAGGAAAGGCGCGACCGCAACGCTCCACCCACCCGGCTCCGCAAACCCCTGTTTCCGATACATTATCCGGTGTGCCACAATCCCCCATAATTACGCGCAAGGTTCCACCGGTGCGCCCCATTGCAAAAAAACCGCCCACCGATCTCATTGCGTCAATGAAAGGCAATAATGTGCTGTTATGGACGCTGGCGGGATTTATTATTTTGTTCGTCCTGGCCACGGTGGTGGTTCTCATTGTTGTCTTCGCCCATCATCACGCGCCCACCGCCTCGGAGCGGAATAATTCGCTAACCTCATCCGGGGGCAGTGCTTTACCTTCGATTGATACGGGCTTTCTTGGTGTCGCCCTGACAGGAAAAAAAATTGTTTTCAGCCTTGATGGCTCCTCCGCCAATCTCAACAGTTTTAATCTTGTGGCGGCCTGTGTGAAACAGGCGGTGGCAACGCTGTCACCACGGCAGCGGATAAAATTTACCGTTTGGACACCTCAAGCGCTGAACGTCATTCCCCCACAAGGCTGGCTGAATCCTCTGCAGGCCGCGGATGCTGAACATACGCTGCTAAGTTACTCCCCCTACGGCAGCACCAGCGCCACAAAAGCAATGGAACAAACGCTTAAACTTGGCGGAGACCAGATTATTTTTGTAACCGCCAAGGTGTTTCTTAACAATGCCCATCTACCGTCCGAGGTAGCCAAGATGCGCCAACCAGGGCAGCACATTGATGTTATATCCATCAATGGTGAACGGAAGGAACTGCAAAAACTCACGCAGCTTGCCAAAGGCCAATTCCGCTTTATCTCTGTTAGTGATCTGCAAACTGTCTTAAGGCAATGATCGGTCCGGAGCGCCCGGCCATGCGCACCGCATTGATTTGCCATCCGGCATATCATTCGCCTAATATGTTCACTGCGGAAATGTCGGCGTGCGGTGCGCCGGTTTGGTTGGCATGGATGGATCTCTGAAACACACAGGTTGGCTGATTTTTTATGAGTACGCTCGCGGAAGCATCACCCTCCACCTTGCCCCACTCTGCCACCGTCGATACCGCGATGCCCACCACAAAAATATCGTTTTTATCAGACTTGATGGAATTGGCCAAGATTCGGCTTACGGGCATGGTGGTTATCACCACGATGGTGGGCTTTTGGCTGGGCGGGGCCAATGGCATGGGCTGGATCAAGATAATTTGGGCGGCGCTGGGAACCTGGCTGGTGGCTGGCAGCGCGGCCACATTAAACCAGTTATTTGAAATTTCACGCGATTCATTAATGAAACGCACACAACGCCGCCCCTGCCGGCGGGCCGGATATTACCATCCACCGCCTGGATGTTTGCCATTGTGACCGCTTTGGCCGGCATGGCCATGCTCTGGCTGGGTACCAATCCACTTTCGGCATGGCTGGGATTGGCCAACCTTGTCATCTATGCTTTCATTTATACGCCCATGAAACGATTTTCCACCCTGAACACACTGGTGGGGGCGATTTGCGGCGGAATTCCGCCGGTGATGGGATACACTGCGGCCACCGGGCATCTGGCTCCCGCGGCAATTGCCTTGGGCATTCTGCTTTTTGTCTGGCAGATTCCCCATTTTCTGGCCCTGGCGTGGTTGTACCGGGATGAATATGAAAAGGCCGGCTTCCGAATGTTGCCAGTGGTGGATCGCACTGGCCGCTTCACATGCCGGATGATATTGCTTTACAGTGTGCTGTTGATTCCGGCCGCACTGGCGGAGAGCGTGTTAGAAGGTTTCGCGGGCGTTTGGTATACGCTATCGGCATTTCTCCTAGGCACCGTGATGGTGGCTCTGGCGGTGGCATTAATCCGTGAACCTAGCCGCGTCAGCGCCCGGAAGGTTTTTTTAGCCAGCGTTATTTATTTGCCGCTGCTGCTGATGGCGTTGGTGGCCGATACCCGTCCCGGTGCCGCAACAACGCCGACAGTCCTTGTTCATCTGCTCTCCGCCCCCGGACAAAGTTCATCCGCGCGGTGATTGGTTCATGGTCCTTGAAGTTATGAAAAAAATCCTGTTCCAATTTTTCTCCTCCGGACTATGGATCATCGTGCTCCTGGCCTTGACCACGGTGGGTCTGGCCCTGAAGGAAATTATCATCCCTCTGGCCAATGGTGATTTTACGCACACCATTGGTGATGGCGTGCATGTGAAAAGTTATGATTTTGAATTGCACCCATTTCTGGGAAATCGCCGCATGTTGGTGGCCTCAGGCAACAGCAAGGACGGCCTTAACGCCCTGAATCATACGCGGCTGCTTACCCCCGCGCAGGTCAGGGCTATTAATGACGCCCGGCGCGATGCCGGCGGATTTATGCAGGGGCCGGACCGCGTGGTCGGCGTGGTGATTCACGGGCAGGCGCGCGCGTATCCGCTGCCGATGATGAACTGGCATGAGGTGTGCAATGACCGCTTGGGCGGCCGGGCGATTGCCGTGATCTGGGATGGTTTTTGTGACACCGCCATGGTGGTGCGCCGGCGGGTGGATGGAAAACTTTTACGCTTTGGATACAGCGGATTGGTGTATAACTCCAATGCGCTGCTTTATGATGTGCGAAAAAATACCGCACAAGAAAGTTTGTGGAGTCCCATTGCCGGCCGGGCTATTGCCGGACCGGCCGCGGCAAAAAAAGAAACCTTGACTTTTCTGCCCTGTCAGGTGGTGACGTGGCGGAATTGGAAAAGTATGTACCCTCATACCACCATGATTGCCGGGATTAACAGCCTGTATTCCGCCTATCGCAAAGATGTCTACGGCCCATACGATCACAGCCCGGCCGGGCCGCGCTATCCGGTGGAACCGATGTGGTCCAGGAGTATTCCCGGCCTGAAATCCCACCTGATCCTGCTGCGGATTAAAAAGCATTGGAGGCCGGTGGCGTTTTCATATCTCTTCGCGCGGCAGAATCGGGCGGGGGTGGTGCATTTGCAAATTGCGGGCCGGCCGGTGGTGCTGCAATGCTTTGCCGAGCCGCAATGGCGGACGATCACGGTTATTGCCCCGCAACATCTTGTTGCCGCGTATGGATTTTTATTTGCCTGGTACGCGCAACATCCCAGTGATTTTACTGGAAAACTCTGGCCGGCTGTAAAGACAGCGGCGACCCGGTGATCCGGCAATGTACAAAAGCATTGACAGGACACCTGTTAGTTAGCCTCCGCAATAGCGCCGTGCAGATGGGCGATTCCAACGCTACCCCGCGCCCTTAACTTTACCCACATTTTGATAATTGAGGACAGCGCGTTGTACAATCTTGGATAAAAAGGCAGGCAATCCGCCGGCAAAGCCGGGCGGCTATGTGTTCGCGGGGCGTTTTGTCGCTTTATACATTCCGTATACTGGGTTATAGTTGCGGTTTTGGCGAATGGTCGCCGATTGGCTGGTTATGCTTGGAGCAATAAATATGTATTACAGCATCAAAAAAACAAAAACGTTTTCCGCTTTGTTAATGGCGTTGGCGCTCTGCACGGGCGGGGTTTTGGCGTCAACGGCCCGCGCCGCTTCTGCCGCGCCGGCACTGAAGATTGCGGTCGTTGATCTCGGCAAGCTCACCAGCCAGCTTACCGAGCAATCCGCCGATCAGCAGATCATGCAAAGCCGGCTGACGGAATTTAAGCAGGAAGTAAATACCCGGAAAAAGGCGATCCAGAAGCTCGAAGAACCGCTGAATCCGCAAAGCGTCATTGCCTTGAAACCCGGTACGCCGGAATATAAGGCCCAGGAAAATAAGCTCCTGAAGGCCAGCCTGAAATTGCAGGTTTTTGAGCAATTCACGCAGGATCGCCTTAAAATCAAACAGCGCATGCTCACGGCGGACATTTACCGCGATGTCAATGAAGCGGTAGCGCAATACGCCAAGGCGCATGGCATTGATCTGGTATTGGTAACGCACAAATTTGATTACAACGTCACCAGCACCCGCTCGTTAATGCTGCAAATCGCCAATCGGGCGGTACTGTATCATGATGGCGCTGTTGATATTACCGATGCTCTGATGCGGATCATGAATCAGGCGTACCAGAAAGCGCATCCGCAGTAAAAGCGACAACGCCCGGAAATACGGAGCCTCCCATGCCTTTTTCAGCGCTACAGGCGGCCGCATGGTGCGGCGGTAAAATTGAAGGTGCGCCGGGCCAGTTATTTGATTCCATGGAATCGCTGGAATTGGCCCAAGCCAACCAACTGACGTTTCTCGGCGCCGCCGCTTACGCCCGCACATTTGACCAATGCCCGGCCGGAGGCGCGTTATGCACCGAAGGCCTGACCGTGCCACGCCGCGCGGATCAGACAATCATCATGGTGCCCAACGCGGATTTGGCGGTGGCGGAAATTCTTACGCAGCTTGCCCCCCCGCTGCCGTTGCCGCCGCCGGGGATTCATGCCACCGCCGTTGTGGAAATGGGCGTAACCCTGGGCGCAAATGTCCGCATCGGCCCGCATTGCGTCATTCAAGCCGGTGCGAATGTTGGCGATCATACGGTGCTTATGGCCCAGGCGTTCATTGGCCGGGACGCCAGAATCGGGAACGACTGCATACTGTGGCCGCAAGTGGTGGTGCGGGATGGCTGCCGCATCGGCAACCGCGTGATTCTTCATTCTGGATGTGTGATTGGCACCGATGGCTTCGGCTACCGCTTGGCGGAGGGCCGGCACGTAAAAATTCCGCAGATCGGCGGAGTCATCATCGAAGATGATTGCGAATTGGGCGCCAACACTGCCGTGGACCGCGGCAAATTTTCCAACACCATCATCGGGCAGGGGAGCAAACTGGATAATCTTGTGCAGGTGGGCCATAATGTGCGGCTTGGAAAGCACACGATTCTGGTGGCGCATGTTGCCATTGGAGGGTCGGTTCGGGCTGGAGACTATCTGGTCATGGGCGGTGGATCGGTGGTCGCCGATCATCAGACCATTGGCGCCGGAGCGCAGGTGGCGGGATTTTCCGCGGTGGTGACGGACCTGCCCGATGGTGATCGGGTGGTTGGAGCGCCGGCCCGCCCGGGTAAACAGTATTTTTCCGAACTGCGCGCGTTGCACAAGCTGCCGGCGCTGGTGCAGAAGATTCAGCAGCTTGAGCAACGGATAACAGAACTTGAATCCTCCACAAAAAACCATAGCCAGTGAGGCGGTTGTAACCGGGCGCGGCCTGTTTACCGGCGAACCCGCCACGCTGACCTTCAAACCCGCACCCGCCGGCCATGGTGTGGTCTTTGTCCGCAGCGACCTGGATCGTCCCGTGCGCATTCCCGCACTGGTCCAGCAAATTACCAAACGCACCCGCCGCAGCACCATCCGCAACGGCGCCGACTCAGTGGAAACCATTGAACATTGCATGTCCGCCATCCATGGCCTGGGCATTGATAATATTGAAATCAGCATCACCGGTGGAGAAGTTCCCGGCGTGGATGGCTCGTGCCTGCCGTTTGTTGCAGCCCTGCAACATGCCGGCCTCGTGGAACAGGCCGCGGAAAAGCAGTTCCTGCGCATCAGTGAACCCGTTGAAGTAAGCGACGGCACTTCCACGCTGATTGCCTCACCGGCGGCGGGGGATGAATTCCAGATAATTTTTGATCTGGATTATGGCGCCAACACCCCCATTGGCCACCAGTTGTTTTCCTATACGCTGGGCGATGATTTTCCCAGTGTCATCGCACCGGCCCGCACCTTTGTGCTGCGGCACGAAGCGGAAATGCTCCGCCAGCGCGGACTGGGACTGCATTTGCAGCCCGGTGACGTACTGGTCATTGACCAGGATGGCCCGATCGCCACAAAATACCGCTTCCCTGATGAATGTGTGCGGCACAAAATCCTGGATTTGATTGGCGATTTATATCTGCTGGGATGCTGTATCCGCGGGAAAATCATCGCCTATAAATCCGGCCATTCGCTCAATCATGCCCTGGTGCGCAAACTGGTTTCCATGCTGCAGGCCCAGCGCCATTCCGCCTTGAGCATCCGCGACCCGGTCATGGACATCCGGCAGATCACGCGGGTGCTACCCCATCGCTTTCCCATGCTGCTGGTGGACCGCTTAATTGAAATGGATTCCAACGTCCGGGCCGTGGGAATAAAAAATGTCACGTTTAATGAACCCTTTTTTCAAGGTCATTATCCCGGCGCACCAGTGATGCCCGGCGTGCTGATTGTGGAAGCCATGGCGCAGCTTTCCGGATTATTGCTGGCCAGACAACTGGAACATAGTGGAAAATTGCCCATGCTGCTGTCCATGGATAAAGTGAAGCTGCGCCGGCCGGTGGTGCCGGGGGACCAGTTGATTCTGGAATCCGAAACCATCCGCGTGAAAGCCCGCACCGGCCATGTAAAGTGCCGGGCGATGGTGGGCGATCAGCTCGCCGCTGAAGCGGTGCTGAAATTTATGCTCGTTGATGAGTCCCAGACGTGAGATCCAGTTACGAGTTTAGAAGCTAGAAGCTAGGAGTTAGAAGATAGAGGAGTTTGGGATCGAGGATGTTAGCCGGTGGGTTAAACCCACCGGGCGTGGAAGCTGGATTTTTCGCTGGCTTGGATCGACAATGCCGAACCGTGCCGGATACACGTTGTTGGGCACACATCCGGCGTCATAAGGCGGAGAGCCACGCGTTGAAGTTAAGTTTATTTTGAGTTGGAAGCTATGCCGCAGATACATCCCATGGCCGTGGTTGAAACCGGAGCAATCCTTGCTGATGACGTCACCGTCGGGCCATTTGCCTATATCGGCCCCAAAGTGGTGCTTGGCCCCGGCTGCATTGTGCATCATCATGCCTCCATTCAGGGCAATACCAGAGCCGGAAAAGATAATCACTTTTTCCCCGGCTGCGTAATCGGTGGCATACCCCAGGATCTCAAATACCGCGGCGGGGATTGCCGCGTGATCATCGGAGATAACAACCGCTTCCGGGAACTGGTCACAGTCAACATGGGCACTGAAGATGGAGGCGGCATCACGCAGATCGGCAGCGGCAATCTGCTGATGGCCAACGTGCATATCGCTCATGACTGCTTTGTGCGTGACCATTGCATCTTCGCCAACAATGTCATGCTCGCGGGCCACATTGAAGTGGAGGATGGTGCCGTGCTTTCCGGTGCCGTTGCGGTCACCCATTTTGTCAGCATCGGGCAGTATTCATTTGTGGGCGGCGTGGCCGCGGTGGTGCATGATGTTCCGCCATTTTTGACCGTGGACGGCCGGCCCGCGTCCGTGCGCGGGTTTAACCGCGTGGGACTTAAGCGGCGTGGTTTTGATGAAATGCAAATGGAGCCGATTAAAGAAGCCTACCGCCTGCTTTACCGTAAAGAAACGCCCCTGATTGCCGGTGCCGCGGAACTGGAAAAACTTTACCCCTGTCTCTTATACACATCTCCGAGCCCACGAGAC
>JABEBX010000607.1_pt1 | contig 14086 bp, 17 predicted proteins | sample 7245971 | NCBI WGS metagenome assembly JABEBX01 (sample SAMN14506365, study PRJNA622280) | hot springs metagenome | biome: hot spring [ENVO:00000051]|acidic hot spring [ENVO:00002120]; feature: spring [ENVO:00000027]|sediment [ENVO:00002007]; material: sediment environment [ENVO:01001048]... | reverse complement strand
CTCTCCACACCGTGCGCATATTTCGCAGGAGCAGCAATGCGGGCAATCTCCGCAATTTTCGCAGAGATGCTCGGAGCGATTTTCGCAGTTCGGACATACTCTACATTCACAATCTTGCAGGCTTTCTCCGCAATTATCGCACGTTTGGCTAGATTCGTTCTCATCTGGATTGGTTCTCTCATCGGGCATTGTCATCTCCGGTACATCCGTTAGTGTTTATCGGTTAGCGCCTAGGATGGTATCTACTAGGCGCATAGAACTACTCGGTATCGGCCTCGCCGTCGGTCACCGTCCATTTACCGATGAGCTTTCCACGTCTGCTATAGATATAGGCCATATCGTCATTGCAGGGGTACACTCCCACACCGTCTTTAATGCTTTGCCGTATCCGTCTCAGTAAGGCACATATGCCAATGCCTGTTGATACTCCATCTCCGAGCGTGAACTGTATGGTAAATTTCATTGTCTCATTCTCCGGTACATTCGTTATGGGTTATGGGTTATGGGTAGGATGTTAGGCGTGAACGTATGCGCAACCATTGAAGATGCCGTAATTGATATATGCATCTCCGCTGATTGCTGCATATCCACCGACGATCGCATCTCCAGTGAGCAGCGCGTTACCGGATACTACGGCGCAATCTGATATGCGTGCGTCTCCGCACACTATAGCGTGCTCGCTTATGGTGGCATATCCTCCGATTTTAGCGTATCCACTAATATCGGCATCGTTGGTAACAGTGGCATGATCCGTGACAAGCGCATGACCCATAACGAGAGAATTGCCCTTGATGATCGCGCATCCATCAACATGCGCGTTATGCATGATAATAGCGTATCCAGATACGTGAGCAGCTCCGCCGACGCGTGCAGTGTCATCCAACCGCGCATGGTCACGTATGGCTGCATGCCCATAAGCAATGGCTCGCGGGCCTATAAACGCGTTATCCGATACCCATGTTGTCCGGTACTTCCATCCTTCGCCGTATGCATGCTGCTTCCAATCAGCCGCGCATGTTCCGTGCATCTCTTTCAGTACCTGTTCAATGGTTAGTGGAGTGACGGCTTGTATCGCATCGTTGACTAGTGTTTCGTTGGTCATTGTCTCATTCTCCAATGTATCGTTGGTGAATCGTTGGTGCATCTCTAAGGTAGAGCATCTCGGCGCATCTTGTCAACTGTTTTTTTCGCTTTAGACTCTTTTTTTTTCAGCGTACCAGATACGGTGTGCGGCAATTCGCGTAGTCTGCTTGTCTACCTGCCATCAGGATCATAAGGCGCCTATCCCTTCTAGCGCCCAGGAGCAGCGCCCAGGAGCAGCGCCCAGGAGCAGCGCCCAGGAGCAGCGCCCAAACCTTCTCTCTACCTTGTCCTATCCCTTACAGGCTATAGGCTTGGCTTTACGCTCTCCGATAGTCCCAAACCAGTTCAGTTCAGTTCAAACCAAACTTGGCAACAAAATTACATTCTGTTTCCACGTGACCATCCCCATTGTTTTCAACAGTTTAGCGGTTTTCCCTATGGCATCCATGCAGGCTCAGTGTCCCAAACGTGATTTAAAGTCGCTCACATCTGATGAGTCAGAGTCTAGCAGGTCGAGGGTAAGTCCTTTAGAATCAATCATCTAACGTCCCTAACCAACCCTGCTCGGCAGGCGGATGCCAGGGGTCCGCGTGGTCTCACGGGTGGAGCAAAAGCTGACGCGGCCAAAGGGTGTTCGCGAGTTATCCTACATTGGTTCCTTATGGCCCTGTTCTGTGGGATTTTAGGCGTGCTTTAGGTGTACTTTAGCCGTAGGAGTCCCAACCATCCGGTCTATAGTTTCTATAGCTTGGCAGTATAGTTCCATGATGGAAGGATACTGACATGTTGATATGAAAGGACTTATAAGCACTTAGCTATGAGTTGAGCACAACTCAGCCTGATCTGTGGCTACCTTTCACGACCATATCTGACCATATTTGACCGTACCTACAGGGTGTGGCTGAGGAATCATAAAGGAACTGTAGAGTAACTATAGAGTAATTGCAGATTGTTTGTAGATTGCATGTGGGATGGAAGGTGTTAAGAGGTTGGGGGATTGTATGGATTTATCTAGATATAGACATAATAGGGTATGTTCCCTATATAGGGGTTTCTACGCGATATGCCAGACTATAACCCTCCTGAAGAGGAATCCGTATTTCATACGCCTAGAGGTTCTACTAGATGTTCTAATAAATCTTCTAATAAGTGATTGCTTGTTGGTATGGTTATGCGTATTTGTTACGCGTATAAAACCCTCCTGAAAGGGGGTCAGAGGATACCACCATACAGTAAAACCTATCCTCTACGTATCCGATACGCAGGATGTTCTGGGTCCGGGTTGGGGTTAAACTAAAAAATCCCTCAAGCCGCTATAGCACGCCCACCGCACGCTATAGGACTCAAGGGATTCAAAAGATTCAAAAGATTTAGTTGCAAATTGTTTTACACTACTTTGTGTTGATTTTCTAAAGAGTTGAGGCTACCAGTTTAAGAGGGAGGTTTGCTGGCTTGTGAAGTTCCTCTAGTTCAACCATCCGCTGTGCCGCTTGGTATGCTAGTTCCTCATTCTTGTCGATAAGCTCAATTACAGATGCCTTACAGTTCTCCTGCTCCTCAACTACCTCGCACATCGGACACGCTGTAGTCACATATACCACCATGCATCCCCGATGAAGCTCGCACGTTGACAAACTTACTAACACTTTCTGTAATTCTCCTTCTGGGCCTAATCTTCAGGAACCCTAAAAACCCTTATAAAAATTCTGGGGGGTTGCTCTACGCGGGATCATGGTTCAGAGCCGCTCTTAGGTCTGAGACGAACTTCTCGTAGACTGCAATCTTGGCTGCTGCGCGGGTGACAATATCCGATGTACGATCCTCGTGTGTAAAGCCCGGACTATATCGAATGGGCTCTTGAACCAACTTAGATACTGTATCCTCTATCGTGTCAGCCTCTTCCTCATCTACAGGACGCTCAATAGAGAATCGCCACCCAGACAGTTTCTCAGGTGAAGAATCCAGAAAGTCTTTAACAACTTCGTTCACCTTGAGCATCTCTTGTGCTCCAGTGAGAGCCTCCTCAAAGTCCATGTCCTCCCGGCCATCAATGATTAGATCACCCGTAGACTCTGATAGCAAACTAGCAAGAGTTTTTGGGTGAATGATAATGAAGTTGATAGGCAGTTCTGTGCTCACTGAGACAGCCATCTGGTTAAAACTCACGTCAGCCGTTACATCACCAACAAACTGAAGTACGTTGCTTACATCCACACTTTCCATACTCTTCTCCTTTTGCATACCTGTACTACTTTAAAGCCTCTACTTTAACCCATCCCCAGCCCTTCCTCTTAGACATCCCTAGAGCCTCAAACGCCGCTGGGCTCAAGTCCAACCGGAATCGCGTATGCCAAGGCCCTCGATCTGTTACAGTTGCTACAATAGATTTCCTATTGTGAAGGTTGGTGATCTTTACCTGAGTACCTAAAGGAAACTCCAAGCTGGCTACAGAAATCCGGTAAGAATGGTAGGTACGCCCATCAGCCATCTTGTGACCTTCAAATTTCCTATCGTAGAAGGACGCTCGGATTCGATGAATCGACTCATGGCTCTCCCCTCGGCTCACCCAAATTAGAGATGCCAAAATTAAAAAACTTCTTAGAAATCGCTTTATCATCAATCCTTTCTGTAATCCTTTATGCTTCTGATGGCTTAGGATTCGCGGAACCGTCTCCCCGTTTTAATGAACAGCCTTTGCGTAACCGTAGGCTTAGGCTTAGGCTCCTCATGCCGATGCTGGGTGCAGAAGGCTTTGATCTTAGGATCATCTGTGCTCCCGACTAGTGGAGGATCAGGGTCAATATAGTAGGACTCTTCCTCACATTTCTCGCAAAGTAAATGTACCTCCTTTGCCACGAGGCCCCGATGCAATCTTTTAAGAATCACATTTCCATCGGACCACTCCATGATGGAGAAGATCAACCTTTGATCCTCTGCGCTTGGAGTGCCATTAGTGGAGGGTATGCCAGCGCTATTGCCTCCATAAAACTCGTAGTCACCCACTGGTTTGCATGGGGAAGAGGTCGTCCCATAATAAATACCATAGTTATAAGGTTGTGAATCCCCACTTGTGGCACCGAGGGGATAGGTTGTGACGCCAGAATCCGATCCAAAAGGTTTCCAAGAGCCAGCATTTATAGCGTTCTCTTTCCCACCTTGCGATAAACTAAGAAGCTCTGAAAAGCCTAAGTTATAGACAGGCATGGCATCAAACTTGATGGAATCTTCTTCGTTTATTATCCATGTCTTATGGTTGTCTTGGCCCATTCCTCTCCTTCTGCCTGATCTTCCTCTGGGATTCTGTGGTGTGCTCGCCTAATCTTGGATGCTTTACCTTCCATCTTTTTGCAAACCTCTTCCAACGAAACTGGAAAGTAGTCGTGACAATCCACTCCTACATCGAAAGCCAACAGATTGGGGTCTTCAGGGAGTCCTCCATGAGAGTGACCATAAAGTTGCCACGACCCTCTGTTGCTCCCATGCCAAACTCTTCCCGCATAGTGGTCCAGAACAATGCCTCCACGCTGAGTAGATGGAAGACGGATTTCCTTGCGGACACAAATATCTGCAAAATGGCTTCTAAGTTGACTTGAACTGTTTAGCAGTTCCTCGTGATTCCCAAGCACGTAGAAGTGTGTACCATGCAAAACACGCACATACTCGATGGCTCTCCACTCACCAAAGGTTTTCCAGAACATATCTCCAAGGTGGTAAACTTCATCGCCATCCGACACAACTGAATTGTGTCTTTCAAGAAGGTCTTTAGCCATCTGGTCCGCAGTGGCGTAAGGGCGGTTGCAGAACTTGATTATATTCGCGTGACCGAGATGCTCGTCACTGGTGAAAAATACCTTACTCAAAGTCGTCAACCCTCCGGTGTGCCCTTTATCCTACAGAGCAGGTAAGCAAAGCCCTCAAACTTACCTACGGGTGCATCGCCCTATGAACTTTTTGCACCTTTCCCCAACCCGTATAATACGGACCTTTTGCACACTGACTTGCCTCGATCTTGACCCTGGTGTGTGCCACAGATTCATTGTCTTCGAGTAAACCAAGCCTAATAGCGGATAACTACAAGCAAATTGGTGGAGCTTATTGGGATCGAACCAATGACCTCCTGCCTAGAAACAGGCAGGCGCTCTGCCATCTGAGCTATAGCCCCATAGCTTTACAACGGTGGGGAAGGTGGGCATCGAAGCCCACATCTCCAGAACCAGTCTGGTGCTTTTCCGTTAAGCTATTCCCCAAGCGATGGGCAAACCCTTTTCAAATCCCTATCGCCATTGCACAAGCTCCCACAAATCAGCCACCCAGCAAATGCCGAGTAATACTTGTGCTTTCCCAATAAATCTTGCCCCGTTCTGTTCCAAGGTGGGGCATACCCGTGCGATTTAAGCCGCAATAGCCATCTGAAGGAAGGTAGAACGCGTAGTCTTGGAGACATACGGTGCAATCTTCACAACATTCTGGTTACTGTTGATGGTCTCAGCAGTTATAGTTTAGTTCTCGTCACGGTGAGCACCAATCCCGGCATAGTCCATGAATCTTTAATCCCCCGTCGAATCCAATACATCCCCATATTGTAATGTTGCTACAAGTTTGGTTTTGTTGGTGGAGATGGCGGGTATCGAACCCGCGTCCGAAGCAACCTTAGACTCACTTCATACTGTGCATAATGCCCCGACTTCACTCCTCTACGCGACCGCCCAGTGGCTAAGGGCTCGGCCTCACTTTCGTAGGAGCTAATGTTTAAAGCTTTTTAAGCAAGTCGGTAAGTTCAGCCTTCACCTTATCATACTCTGCACGAACCTTGGCGATTTCCTTCTCATAGAAGGATACCAAAGCACTCTTAGCCTTTTGGTACTCGGACTCAATAAAAGCAAAGTCCTTCTCGGCATCTTCCTTTACATCCGTCACTACATCCTTGGCATCTGTCTCGACCGTAGTGTCGATCCCCTTCAAAAAATCCTCAACTGCCATGATATTCCTTTCTTGGTTGGTTCTGTAGTTGCTTCCACATCCTTCTTGCTATATAAACTGGGGGCCTTACGGCTGGCCCTCCACCACCGTCTTTTCTGCAGAATCTTTTGTAGATTCTTTTACCGAAGCCGGAAACGGTTCTCTATGCTCTCTGTGTGCCGTGGTTGCTTCCACACAGAAATCAGCGATCTCCCTTAAACAATCCTTGTTCAGAACACAGTTCAGTGGAAAGAATGTGTACTGCCTCCACTGAGCATAGAACTTAATATAGCCAATCAAAGAGTTAGTGTATCTGTTGATAGCAGAATACTTACGAGTGGTCGCCCCCTTTGAAATGTATCCTTTATCCTCAAAGTGAAGATGATCCCCAATAACCATCTTGGAGTCAAACCTGTTAAACCCCATGTACCTCCTCCTTGACCATAATACTATATTATCACACAAATTACGTAATGTCAAGCACTATTTTATAGTAAAGCATACCGGGTACTTTGCCCGATGCCTCTCAACAAACTTGGAGATAACTGAGAACAAGTCATCAAGATGGTATGCATAAATCTCCTCATCAAACGCTATCTTGTGAAACTCCAGTATAGAATGAATTGCATGAAAGCTCTCATGGACAATCGTCTCAGGGCTGACATCCTCTCGAAGCATAACATAAACCCATCCCGTTGTCAAGGTGATAGTAAAGGCTATCATATTGTCGTCTAACAGGGCACCTTTTGCGGACTTCCGTTTCTGAGAGGATTTCAGTATATCTGATGAAATGACTACAGTTACCTTAGACCCATAGGGGGCAACCGTGTGGGTGAAGCAGCTTTCGTGATAGGAGGGGTCTGTTGTCGTTTTCACGCTATTCTTAGACTTTTTAGTATTTCTCATTTCTTCCAGTACTCCGCAATTCCATACTCGCTTTCCATAGTAACCTCCTTCATCCTGATAGCCGCAGCCCTCCTGAAAGTATCTTGAACCAACTTAGCAACAGTTTCTGCAAACCTAGTAGGAGCCTGTATCACAAGTTCATCGTGGACAAACTTTATCAGCTTTGCGTTGTAGGCAGAAAGTAAGTGCCACAGGAACGGAACCCCTTCACTGTCAAATCCAGACCCCATAGCAATCTTTGCAATAGTAGCGTTCGTACCTTGTATCGCGTGGTTCTTTCCCTGCCTCTCGATTGATGAAGCGAGAGCAATCATCGCGTGGCTGATCTCTCTTTGAGAGGGCTGGCGATGGGTAAGTTCCCACTTCTCCTCCGGGGATGGTTTTACACCGTGAGACGCGATAAACGCTTCTACATTCTTAGCTGATTCTTCTGGTGTCAGCCGTAGCCTTTCTTCAAGATCATCCTTGGCTTTCTGGATGGCCCGTTCCTGAGTAGGCTCTGGGAACAACCTGCGCCTTCCATACAGATCAAATGACTTCTTGTGAATCTTAGAGAAAAGGCCAGACTGTTTAAGATAGAACCAAATTTTAGGAAAACGGAGCTCATGGGTTGCCATAATAGTCTGAGCCTGGCTGCGAGTTTTACCAATGCTTATAGCCAGCTTGTTTGGGCCTCCTCCATACGCAAGAAGAAAGTTGACAGCTTTGGTCTCATTTCGGAGAACATTGTGACCTTTACACTTACATCTCAAATGCTTGGGGGTTCCATCCTCGTTTGGCTCATAGTAGCTACAACCGGGTTCAGTCAGCTTTTTCCAGTCATCACCATGAATAAGTTCCGTGCAAACCGAGTGAACATCTTCATTATTCTTGAAAGCTGTACACCAAATTGGATCATGGGCCAGCTCCGCTATGATTCGTAGTTCCGCACCTGACATATCCACAGTAACAATTTTGTATGTCTCAGCATGGGTGTCCTTTGCATCAATTTCTTTATGGCACCCACAGCATACCAAAGTCTTACCATCCATAGTGTGAGGCTTAGTATTGGCATCACAGCAATTAGATAAGCGGATAGATTCGTTTGGATCATCGGCAATGAAGCAAGACCGTATCTCCTTGTCTTGAGGAAGGTTCTGTCCATTAGGACGCTCTGAACTGGAACGACCCGTCTCAGCGTCATACTGATTGAAGACGCAATGGAGCCTTCCGTCTCCGGGGTGTAACCATCCCTCATCCTTGCAGGGCTTTGTCACCCATTGGGTCACCCAAGCATCCCCATACGTTCCTATTTCTTTAGCAAGACCGTGGTACTTGCGGATAGCTGCTATGACAGAGACATGCTCATACTTCTCAAGTGTTTGGTCGTCAAGGTTGTTAATGTTCTTCAGCCCCTTCATCCCCCTAAGCACAGAAATAAGCTGAGCATCTGATCCGTAGTTAATGAGTGCCTCACCCTCGCACTGAGTAGCAAGCTTGCGTATCTTTGTACGCTTTTTACCAAGGTCCGAGGCTACCTTCTTCCAGTACTCTTTTTGCTCTAGGCGTGATTGAGCCACCGCTGCCATACCCAATACTAAATCAGGTACATCCTGTGGGGCAGACTTCTTCGCTACCCTTATCTGCCCCCTAAGACTTACCTCTTCATCTGACACCTGATTAAAGGCTTTCCACTTTAGTTGGGCTTCCTCAATTTCCTGATCCGTAATGATGTCATACTTGCTGCCTACCAGTGGAAGAAAGATAGGGTCTAGCACTTCGGATATGAGCTTCCTCATTTCCTCTTTTTTTGTTGTGTTGTGAGCCGTCCATGCTGGAACATCAAGGCGTTCACCATGAATATGCATGTCCTGAAAAGCCCCAATCGCGTTGTTCTCAATCAGAGCAACTTCCAGCAAGTTATCCCCAGTAAGGATGGGGTCGACGTTTGCCATCACCCTCCATGCCGGATTGTTAGCCTGTTTGAGTCCAGCAGCCGTCTGTCCTTGCAGAATCAGAGTTTGGATACTTCTGAGTCCCATAGGAAAGCGCGTATCTAATGCTGCATATTCTACCTGTTCTTGGGATAGAAGGTCACTGAGGTTGAATGAAGTTTGGAGTTCCTTATCAATGGAAACGTTAAAGTATCGTCCCATCATCTCCTCCATTCCAAAGAATCCGTAATCTTTCAAGGAATGGTAGCCTGCATAGATGCACTTCTCCACTACAGAGCAATCGAAAAAGTTAAATGCTCTGATACCAAAGTTCCAGTAAAAGGTCATGTACTCAAAGCCGAGATTAACCCCGACCTTCAAAAAGTCTTTAGAGCACAGCACTGGCTTTAAAATGTTCAGCAACTCAGAGAGTTTAGGAGCCATGCTCAGGTTGGCTCCATACTTTCCTTGTGCTTCTAACAACAACTGTGGGTCATCATCTGTGAACCTAAGCAAGTCAATGACATACTGCTCAGTCTGGTTTCCGAACTGGATGGTACGGCAGCGCCTCCAGTAAAAATCCCGCTGGGTAGTAGTTTCAATGTCCCATCCAAATGCCTTATTTTTGGAGAAAAAATCGAGCAACCCTTCGGTTTGAGAAATGTCCCTAATCAAAGTCACTTTGAGGGGAGGGTTAAGTTCTGAAGTTTTTATAAGGGTTTTAGTTTCCACTATTCTCCTCAAGGGCCTTCCTTGCACACTCTTTAGCCTTGTCTATACGCTGCAGAGCTATATCAAAATAAACTGGATCGCGTTCAATGCCCATAAAGTATCTCCGGGTATTGACACAAGCAACTCCTGTTGTTCCTGAACCCATACAGTTATCCAAGACTACTTCTCCAGGGTTCGTGTAAGTGTTAATGAGATACTCCATCAGAGCAACTGGCTTTTGTGTGGGGTGTAAACCTCGCTCATCTACACCAAACCTCAAAATGGACTTCGGGTAGTTTGTAACCGTTTGTTGGTATCCATCCTTGAATCCTTCGCCGCCTGTTGCGACCCCAACCTTGGCGGTACGGGTGCGTGGCTTACCCAAAGTCTGAAGGCCTTGTGGGTTATATACTTTGAACTTGTCATAGAACACCAGAATGTCCTCATGTGCTCGGAGGGGGGCTTTCTTGGCATTGGCGAAGTTGGTGCAGTTCTTCTTCTCCCATACCCACGAATACTTAAAACCTTTAGGATTACTATTGATTAGCTGTGTGGTAAATGGTTGTGAGGCTGTCAAGATTACAGTTCTGGCTCCAAGACGGTTCCATTCCCTCCACAAATCGGCCAAGTATTTGCTATGGTCTTTATCCCATTCGAGGTCAGTTACCCCATAGGGAAGATCACATATCACCACATCTACTGACTCACTGGGAAGGGATGGGAGTATCCGCATGTAGTCATCTCTGTACAGTTCGGTCTCAAACATAGTTCCCATCCTATCACAAAACTCGGTCTTATGCAAGGTTACTTTATGCTTTTGGCTACCCGCTATGTACTCATAGTCCTATCTTACCATGTCGTTTGACTTTTGTCAACCTTTGTGGTATACTCAAAACATGGCAAACTACAATCTTTTTTTCGATGGATCATGTGGACCAAAGAACCCCGGTGGGATAGCAGCTTATGGGTTTGCTCTTTTCCAAGAGGGAAACCCAGAATACATTGCCAAAGGGTCTGGGATCATTGGTGAAGGTGCTGGAATGACCAATAATCTAGCGGAGTTCCATGCCCTCAGTGAGGGACTTAGGGCCTATTTGGTAATGACCAAACCTGAAACCTTTGACCGGCTCCATGTGTATGGAGACTCCAATTTGGTAGTGAAGGTGATGAGCTGCCACTACCGGGCACGTCAGGAATCTGCTTACTACCCGGCTTATCTTCACGCTTTTGAGGCGCTAAAAGAGGTTCGTAAGTCTAACAATCTAGTTACCTTAGATTGGATTCCACGCGAACAAAACCAATTCTGTGATGCTCTTTCCAAGGCCCATTCAAAAAAGATTTAGGAATGGGCTTGACAGATCACATACCCTATGGTATACTGAAACAGTATCATAGGAAAACGATTAGAAACTTGATAGGAAACGCACAAGGACAACGATAGGGCTCTTTAGCAGACAGAATAACGGTAGATAATCAACGTAAGAGTGTTCTGCGGTGTAAACGCAGTTTTCCGAGCAACGGGCGAGTAGTGATCTCGCAGCCATCCCAGCTTGCTGTGGTGGTTAGATGGGTGAGGGGCATAGTCAACGGCGCTTGAATGGCGCGACCTAACGTCTCGGTTCATCAAAGTCATACCAAAAACAAAAACACTTGCAAAACGGGGATGAGAAGAAAATAAGGGGAAGTCATCACCCTGACGGGAGACTCATTCCTATCTGCCAGCCAATAGGCATACGATCATCCACATTGTCAACCATAGGCACTTTTAGTCCTCTATGTCATTGATAATGCTATAGATAGTCTAATTACCTCTATCTATAGGTACTCTAGGTATACTATACTCGTTACTATAGTCTATAGCTATACCATATGCTACTGTATATACCCTACTATAGTGTATATACTCTAGTGTATAGGGGTATATAGGGTATGACGGGAGGATTAGCCCCTCGTGTACCCTGAAGTAACTAATACACTGGAATATGTGGGTACATTTGAAAAAACCAAAGATGATACAAAAATATCTTCTTCTTTGTTTTCAATGGTTTAGATCATTTTTGCTTGACAAGTTCAGAAACCCGTGATATACTTTGTATAGAAGTTGAGAGAGGAACACTTCTACCCCACACAAAGACAGGCGAGGAGGCCTCCTCCTAGTGAGCCGCCCGGTTCCTACCTCCTCGCCCCGTTTCGGAACACTTAACGATTGTTTCATCCTAAAAAGAGCACCAACAAGAAGATGTTTTGTTTCATCAAAAAGGGGTGGTAAGCACTTAAACGCACAGGCGGAAAGCTGCTGACCACTCTATGTTTAGGGTATGTGAAATACTTAGGAGAAGAGTATGAGTGAAGCTTCATCGAGTGATGGATTTCCACCTTTTAAGGCAAGCAACACTGTCGAGAGTATGGAACCAATGAATATGGGAGATTTTTTGGCTGAGAGAGCCGGTCCCACAGAGGAATCCACTAAGCCTGTAGAGGTTGTTCTAGTTGACGATTTTACCGATGATCCACTGGATGATGAGAATACCTTTGATGTGAACCGGGCAGAGTTTGAAGAACTGCGGGATGCGTTCCTTCGCCTAATATCAAAGATCGAGAATTACAACTTGCGTGCCCCTCATAAGATTGAGTAGGGCCAGTTATTTATGAACGTTCAGCCGTGTTTTTATGAAACCCTAACCGTGCTGACGTGCCCCGAATGGGGCAATTTTTAGATGTAGCCCCTCAAGCTTCGGTACGAGGGTAGGGCCGTCCTTCGGGACGGCTTCCGTTTTTAGCTCACAAGGAGCCATACATAGAAGTGGGTATCTGCAGTAATGTTAAACAAAATAAGGGTAAAGAAAAGCCAGCTTGATTACTTTCGGGCAATGGCGCGTAAGTCACCCCTAGAGATTCAGGCTTACTTAGTTGGAGAAACTTCATCTCCACACCTTACTAAAGTGGATTACTTTGCATACACCACAGACTATGGGGTTCAGACACCTTACCAAGTAGCATGGTATCGAAACGAATACGAGCACCTTAAAAAGAAAGCTGAGTTACAGGGTAAAAAGATTATAGGAAGTATACACTCTCATCTCTTCATGGAAGATGCAGTCCTTTCTCGAAGCGATTATGAATCCTGTATATCGGAGGATCACCTACTTTGCGGAATTGTCTCTACAGATGGGACGCGAACAAAAGTGAGATTTTGGAGCATCAGCAGCCCACTCCCAGTTGAGATAGATTATGAAAAGAAAGAAGCAGCATCGAGCCACGCTAAAAGGACTTCTTCGAGATGAGAGAATGAGCCCCGGAAGGGCCATCTTAGCCGAACGCCTTCTTAAGTGTTTAGACGCGATTGGTGAAGATGCTGTCAAAATGTATGAGATGATGGCTATTAACCACCTTGGAGGCCCAAGTCTTGTAGAAGAGTTCATAAAGAGAAGTGATTCGCTACCTGACACCCCTCCAGATAAGCTCTTGAGGGATAGTACGGCTGATGGTGGGCACCTGAGCCTTCAAAATCGCCTTCTGCGTGATACCCGGTCTCATCCTAATCAAAGGTTCAATCTTCAAATAGAAGCCATGAATGAGGATGCTGAGACACAGCATGAGCGTTTGTTTTGGTATACCGTATTGATTACTGCTTGTACTGATGGAGGTGGTAGGCTTAGGTTGAGGCTTCCTGATGATGCATCTTTAGATGACTACCACAACAACAATTCTGATAGGGCGGTCCATGAACAAGCTCTTAGAAATTTTAGAGCTATGTGTGGGATGGGTTCTAACTCTGTTCCCACTGTATAGCCACTCAAAAAAGGATGGGCACAATATGAAGTACGTCCAAAAAACATTTACACTTCCTACGGTGAACACACCAGTATCTGAGCGCCAGTATGACTATGCGACACTGACTGAAGCAGAGTTTGTTGCTAAATATGGGGATGAGTCGGTAGGATATACTGCTTCTCAGGTATCGACGGAAGAAGTTGCCACCACTCCAGTTGCCAGCATTACATCTTCATTCCATCCCACGCCGCCTCTTAAGGAGTAAAATATAGTGCAATCCATCATAGATAACCTTTATGTGGGTGGTGATGAGGATTATTTACGTCACAAAGACGAAAAGGAGTGGAGTACCCTTCGCTGCGCTAAAGAAGGTCCGGGTGGTCATCGAGACACATTAGGATATTCCACACCCGGAGCACCAAAAGGTGCAGAGTACCTAACGGCTAAAGGAAGAAAGCGTCTAGCCCTCAATTTTATTGACCCCAACGATCCGAACTTCATTCCTTTGGAAATGGTAAAGGATGGTATTGAATACATCCACCATCGTATAGAAGCTGGGGATAAAGTGCTTGTAGCGTGCAATGCAGGCCGTTCACGCGGTCCCACAGTAGCTATGCTATATCTCCGCTCTGTCGGTGAACTCCCAAGCAACTTTGTAAGCTCAGAACGAGTATTCAGAACCTTGTATCCTGAATATGAGCCAAGCTTAGGAGTGCGCCAGTTTGCTAGGAGTCACTGGG
>JABEBX010000624.1_pt1 | contig 14106 bp, 16 predicted proteins | sample 7245971 | NCBI WGS metagenome assembly JABEBX01 (sample SAMN14506365, study PRJNA622280) | hot springs metagenome | biome: hot spring [ENVO:00000051]|acidic hot spring [ENVO:00002120]; feature: spring [ENVO:00000027]|sediment [ENVO:00002007]; material: sediment environment [ENVO:01001048]... | reverse complement strand
ACAACGCCGAGCGCCCTCACCATACCCTCGGCCAGCGCCCTCCGTTACAATTCCTCCTCCAACACCAACCCGAGTGCCAAAGGTGGTGGACGCATACAACCGATTGCCACGGCATGACCTTCATACTATACTCACTGAGCTGTCAATCACCTGTGTTACTAGCACACTACGCTCTCACAAATCGTTTCCGCTCCAAAGCCGCTGCCGACAGTAGTTTTCAGCGGTTTTCTTTTGCCTGACAGGCTACTCGTTGCCTGTCTTTCTGAAACGGTTTCCAAAAAACCATAATATCCAGATCCAATAGCGCTTTATGGGAACAAGGCGCTCATATCACCAGATTTGCAGAAATCCAGAAACGCGGTGTTCCTTAACTTGCAGATACCGCCTATCCCATCATAGGATGAAGACCTTACCGCCTGTCTCTCTTTGAGACACCAAGCCCTTTGGCAAGGCAAATCCTAACCCAACCCAGCCCGTCCTGCGTCCGCTCGACGGCTTTTTTCTATTGTAAGGAGGACCTATGCCTCCCATACGCCTCCGTGCGTCTTCCCTCACCGATCTGCTCGACTGCCCGCAACGCTGGTACGCCAGGCAGATTCTCCGCAAGGACTTCCCCTTTTCCAGTCGTGCAGAGCTGGGGAGTTCGATTCACGCGGCCACCGCCGCCTTTGATCGCTCGATTCTCCTGGGCGATGATTCAGACCATGCCCTGGACAATGCCATTCAGGTGTTTCATGACACCTTTGGACAGTCTGAGAGCAAATGGAAGGCAGACCCTTCCAATGCCGGCTTTCCTTACCGGGTTGCCGATAACACCGGCCACGCCCTGGTCACTCGCTACTGCCTCGATATTGCTCCCCAGTTTCGGTACCGCTATGTCGAGCTCACCCTTCACCACCTTGACGTTGAGGTGGACGGCGTAGAAATACGCCTCACCGGCTCCACCGACCGGGTAGCAGAATTTGCTACCGGCCTTGGGGTTGTCGATCTCAAGAGTGGCAAGTCTCGCGTCAATGCCTCTTCCGAGGTGATGACGAAGGATAAAGCACAGCTCGGTGTCTACACCCTGTTAGCCGAGCACTCCATTGGTGAACAGGTATCGAGCCCCGCTTTCATCGTGGGATTGGATACCCAAAACCAAAAGGTAGGGATCTCCCAACCCATTTCCGGGGCAAGAGATCTCCTTGTTGGGGAGCCAGATAAACCTGGACTCCTCCGATTGCGGTAGCTCGTGCTGCCGTGGTAACCAGCCAGGATTTGTTGGCTGCCGATCTGCGCTCCACGATCCTCGCCATAAATTATGCTTGTCAGATGGGACTGGAAGTCAACAGTCCAGCGGGCCAAGCGTACCTTGTGCCCCGCACGATCAAAGGTGCGGTCGTGACCGGTCTAATGATCGCCTACAAGGGATACATCACCTTGGCCCGGCGCTCTCGTCAGATCCTGGATATTGAATCGCGGATCGTGCACGAACAGGACAAGTTCTCGCTCTCCTATACGGAAACCGGGACTATCCTCCGTCATGAGCCGTATATTCACGGTAATCCGGGCAAAATGATTGGCGTCTATGCCAAGGCTATCTTGCCTGGGCATCATGGCTCGAATCCGGTCTCGCATATTGAGTTCATGCGGGCCGACGAGATCATGGTCATCAAAAACAATGCCTCTGGCAAAAGCCCGTGGCATGGTCCGCACTGGTTGGAGATGGCCAGAAAAACGCCGGTCCGTCGTCTTGCCAAGTATTTGGACCTCACCCCCGACTTTGCGCTGGCAGTGGAGGCCGACGAAGGGGTCTTTACCACGATTGACGGTACGGACATTCAGGCAGCCGTTCGCGGCCAGTCCCTGATTCAACGTACCGTGGATGACGTGGATGACACCACCATCGTTTCCTCTACTGAGACAGCCACGGTCCCGGCACGGGAAGAGAAGGCTCCTGCCCCTCAACCCGCACCAACCGCTGCACCTGTCCAATCGGAATCCGTATCAGCCCCACAAACCACCCCGGCTCCCACGCCGACCCCAGCTGCTGCCCAACCCAAGCCTGTCAGTCAACCGGTCGCCTCACAGCAACCGGAAATGAAGGAATTGGAGGACGGCGATCCTTTCGACTTCTGATTTTTTTGTGGGTGATCTTCGGGTCACCCATCATTTGGAGGTGCTATGCGTATTACCAAACTGTTGCTGGAGAACTTCCTTCGGCACGCTTCCTTAGCCGTTCCGTTCGACGCTCCCGTAACCTATATACTTGGCCCGAATGCTTCGGGCAAGTCTTCCATTGCCGAGGCTATTGCCTTGGTTTTTGGATTCCCGGGCCGCGCCGGTCTCAAGAAAAATCTGCCGGACCTCATTACCAACCGGGCCAAAACCGGCTTGGTGAATCTGGAGTATCAGGATCAGGACCATGCCTACACGGTGTCTGTCGCGCTACCTTCCGGTAAGCGGGTAGGCACCACACCGGACAATCCGTTTATCCCTTACGCTATGGGCCTGCAAAGTCTGCAGACCCTATCCGACAAGGATCTTCGGAGCACGGTCACTGATCTTGCCGGCACCCCGCTTGATGTTGAGAAGTTCGGGGCGATTCTTTCTGCCCAGAACATTCACCCCAAGATTTCGTCAATGGCGGTGACATCGTATCGTGCTGGCGGTTTCCCTGAAGCTCTCAAATCAGTGAAGGAAGCCCTTACTGGCCGCAAGGCCGTCTGGGAAGAAATTACTGGCGAACGGTATGGCAAGGTCAAGGCAGAAACCTGGATACCACAGTTACCAGCTTGTCCTGATGATGCGAAATTCGCAGAGATAGAAAATCGTATCCGCCAAGCAGAAGCCGTTTACCAACAAGCTGCGGAGGATCTGGGAAAAGCAAAGTCGTTGGCTTCCCAATTCGAGCGGGCAGAACGTGCCAGTCGCTTTCTGGACTCGCAGCCTTTGGCTCCTCTCTGGAAACAGGAGGAATCGCTTCGGAAAGCCATTGCCAATCTCCCGGAACCACAGGGGGATGAACTGGTTTGTCCCCACTGTTCCGGCCACGTCGTTTACCGGAACGGAAAGCTTGCCAAGGCACAGAGTCAAGGATCGGTTACTCTCGATCAATTCCGTGCGGAACTGGAGCAAGTGCAGCGGGAAATCCTCGACATGGAGCGCAAGGTGGATCTTGCCAAGCAGCTATTGGCAACGAACGCCGTTTCTCAAGATTATACGGAATTCGAGACAAAAGTAGCCGTGGCACGTACACAACTCAATACCCTGATCCAGGAACGCAAGGAACTGGAGCAGTCCCGGGAAGCCTACCATCGGGCCGTATCCAATGCGGACCGCTGTAGTCAGGTAGTGAAGCAGATTCGTCAACTGGAAAAGGCCGTGGAACTCCTGGAGCCTACGGGTATCCAGACCACGCTAATCAACGAAGCGCTCAACCGAATCAACGAGGTTGCCCAGCAACTTTCGGCAACTGCTGGTTGGCCTTTGGTCCAAATCAGCCCGGACCTGGTCATTACCTATGGTGGTCGCTCGGCTCGTCTATGTTCCGAATCGGAGCAGTGGCGAGTAGACGCAGTGCTACGTACGGTCGTTGCCCGGTTGGCGGACGTCGGTTTTGTTTTGTTGGATCGTTTTGATGTTCTCGATCCCAAAGGTCGTGCTGGCGCTGCAAAGCTTTTTTCTTCCGCGCCAGAGCAGTATATCGTTTGCGGGACAGCTTCCCGCAAGCCTGTAATCCAAGGTGCCCAAGTAGTCTGGTTGGGCGAGCAAGAAAATGCTGCGCAAGCGGCTTAATTTAGGAGAGACAAAATGGCTGGTGTAAATAAAGTGATCATCATGGGCCACCTGGGACGGGATCCGGAAATGCGGTACATGCAGGACGGAAAGGCCATTGCCAATCTGTCGATCGCCACGTCCGAGAAATATAAGGACAAAAATGGTGAGGTCCAAGAGAAAACGGAATGGCACCGCATAGTGTTGTTTGGTCGTTCCGCCGAAGTTGCCGGCGAGTATCTACACAAAGGCAGTATGGCCTATATTGAAGGCCGTCTGCAGACCCGCAAATGGACCGACAAAGACGGTCAGGAACGGTATACGACTGAGATCCTTGGGGATCGGTTACAGTTGGTTGGTGGACGCTCTGACAATGGACAAGGACAATCGGATGGTTCATCCGAGCGTCCTGCGCAGAATGCTTATCGGCCTGCGGCTTCCAGCAATAACCGTCCCGCGTCTACGTCTTCCCGCGAAGAGCCAGACGATTTTGATGATATACCGTTCTAGCGAACATATATTTCATATGGTTTAGCTTAAATCAATTAAGGCCCCTATTTTGGGGCCTTTTTCTTTTTCTGTTCTCTGTTCACCACTTTACAGATCGAGAACAGCATCCCGCCACCAGTTACCAACGTCTGGCCTCGCTGGATCCACCCCTCTGCAAAAGGGAATCCATTCATTGATCTCCTGCCATTTATCGCTACCTTATTCCCTATACTCGCGCTGTTGTATGATTTTGGATATCTTCCCAACCTATGGAACGCGGTGATCGCGGTAGCTTCTCTCTTTCCGGCATGGATTGCCATGGCAAAAACAGCAATCCCGCTGATTCAGTGGAATGCCCCGGTGGATAGCGAAGGTTCCTTTTGCGTCCTCATCTTCCGAGACGACTTGCGCACCCTTTGCCAACAATTCACCGATAACCAAAAATCAAGCCAGGAAATCAGTACCCAAAGCCCAGCTCACCCCTTGCAGATACCGCCTATCCCATCATAGGATGAAACCCTTACCGCCTGTCTCTCTTTGAGACACCCAGCCCTTTGGCAAGGCAAATCCTAACCCAAACCCAGCCCGTCCTGCGTCTTGCATGGCGGGCTTTTTGTTATCTCAAAAGGAGTCGCACAATGCGTGAGGTAATCCACGTTGCCCTGAATGCAATCCATCCTGGTCATAACCCCAGGAAGTTTTTCCCTCCCGAATCGGAAGCTGAGCTTACCGATTCTGTTCGTACGCATGGTGTCCTTCAACCCATTATCGTCAAGACCAATGGAGAAGGCACCTATGTCCTGGTCGCCGGCGAACGCCGCTATCGAGCTGCCAAAGCCTGCGAGTTGGAGACGATCCCTGCCGTCCTTTTGCGTGACGAAGAGAACGACGAGGCCGTAAGCCTTATCGAGAATACCCAGCGCGCTGACATGAGCCCTGCAGAAGAGTGCATGGCCGTCGTTTCCTTGATACAAAAGGTCAAGGACCGCGAAGAAGTCCGCGGCTTGCTGGCTTGGAGTAAAACCAAGTTTGCTCGCCGTCTTGCCCTGGGTATGGCACACCCGGACGTCCTCCAAGCCCTCACGGAGCGCAAGATCCTTTTGGGTCATGCCGAATTGTTGGCAGTGGTTCCCAAGGATAAGCAACAATCTGTCTTGAAGAAGGTCATGGACCATTCCGTATCGGTCCAGGATCTGAAACGCTCTCTGGGTGCTTACACCATGGAGCTTGCCAAGGCTCCTTTCGACAAGACAGAGTGTGCAAAATGCCGCTTCAACACCGGCAACCAACCCACTCTTTTTGAAGAATGCCTGGAATCCGGGCACTGCACCAATCCCCCTTGTTACGAGGGCAAGGTGCAGCAATTCATCAAGACCCAAAAGGAAATACTCGAAGGAGAGTATCCCCGCGTTGAGATCGTTCAGGTCGGCGAGGAGTCTTACTCCCTATTGGATCCTGACCTGGTTGGCAAGGAACAGTTCACCACCGGGTGCAAGTCCTGCGCCAATTTCGGGTGCGCCATTCATACGGCACCCGGCCACGAAGGGGAAGCAGAAGGTCCCGTTTGTTTTGACACTCCGTGCATGGTGCGCAAGATTGCCGAATACAAGGACACCTTCCAGTCACAATCGGAAGTTGGTACGGAGAACGACGCGGAAGATGAAGAATCTCTCGCCGGTTGTTCCTCTGATTCCGGCTGTGCAGCTCCCCGTACTTCCGCTGGCGCGTCTACTTCTTCTCTCCGGCCCGCTATTGTGGAGTACCGTCGGAAGATCTGGAGAAACGCAATCTCCAAGTTCTGCAAGGAGAATGGCGAGCTACTGCTCCCTACCCTCTTTTTTCTATTGTCCGGCCGTAAAATGCCGGATGTCACCAAACTCAATGCTATAACCAAAAAGCTGGGCTGTGCCGATGACCAGGATCGTATCAACTGGTCCAAGGAAAAGATCGCATCCGGTGGTCAGAATGAGATCGTTCTGGCATTGGTCGCGTCCATTGTTTCGGATCTTACCGATCATTCTACCCAAGAGTTGCTGCACACTCTGGGCGTGGATCTGACCCGGTACTGGAGCATGAACGAGGAATACCTGGCCCTCCTGACCAAAAAGGAGATCGAGTCGTTACTGGAAACCCACGGGTTCCCGGAAGACTTTAAGGTGTCTTCGCTCAAGAAAGCCGAAATCCCTGCCAAAGTAATGGCTGTGGATTTTGACTGGTCCGGGAAACTCCCCAGCTACTTCTAATCCACCCTTTGCCCGTCAGTACTCTCTGGCGGGCCTCTCCACAGGAGTCATTATGTTCGAGAAAATCAGCAAATTGCTTCTTGCTGACGGCGAAAAGCTGTCTCTCACCATCACCAAGCAAGGAGAAAAAATCTCAGTCTTGGTTGCTCCCAAGAGCGCCAAGATTATCCCCCTGGTCATTTCTGGTAATCCCACAGAACTGGATCAGCATTTCCTGGAACAGCTTACCAAGCACGCAGATGTATCAAATGGCCTGATTAGTACTCTGGAAGCGGCAGAAAAGGCTGCCAACGAAACGGCCAAAGCTGCTGCTGCAAAGGCAGTCAAGCCGAAAGAAAGCAAGCCTAAACCGGAAGGCAAATCTTCAGATCCGAGCACCACAGCATCTCCTGCCCCGGCCCCGAAAGAGCCGCAGGATGATTTTCTGGACCTTTTTTAACTTTTGTAAGGAGACCTCATGGAAATCCAAAAACTCACTCGCGTGTTCCAGTACAACGGTCTGGATCTGCCCGATCCCAACCCCACCTTCTCGGTGGAGGACGTGATCGACTTTTACGCAGATGCCTACCCCGAACTCCGCAATGGCTTTGCAGATGAACCTACCTATGAAGGGGAGTTTGCCCGGTACCCGATCAGCGCCCAGATCCGGCGCAAAGGGGGACGTACGGAATACAAGGACACCCTCGTCGTTAGCCGTATATTACCCAAGCACAAAACTCGATATTTTTATTTCTTAAAAGGTCACGAAGAGCGGGAGGAATACGTACCCATTCCTCTTGACTGATCACTCCCCGAGGCCGCGCTTCTTGTGCGGCCTTTTTTTCAGGAGGCCCCATGTTTCCGTTACCCCTCAATCAGGGCATTTACCAGCGCATTGACGTGATCCCCAATGAAACGGTCGCCGCAAATCTGTTCGACCGGATTATGGACGGGATAGATCCAGACTCATTTTCCTTGAGTGACATAGATATCTCCTACAATGACGAAGTGAAAACCATCTCTCTCAATCATGATTTTTCCTCCATTGATTCCATCGAAATCCAGCTCACTCCTGAGAATAAAGAGATGGTCCAGGCCATCAATAGAATTGGCGCATTCACCCATGCCTACGTTCCATCCTGGATCTGGAGCAATATAGAGAACTTCATTGATCGACAGGAAGAAGAACTTCTTGAGGATCCGGACTACAAGATTCCATATTGGGCAACCATGGAGTTTATGGATCAAGCATTCCCAAAGTGGGCAAGGTTTGTTGCCGATCGGCTACCAAAAAAGTACCGATATGCTGAAAAATGCATTCAAGCAGTGAGAGAGGCATTTCAAAAACTTTCGCCAGTTAATAAATACTTCGTGATCTCTTGCGTTATTGATCCGTTTACTGGTGACAATGAGTTTCTTGTCGAGCCGTTTATCGAAGACGAGATCAATATGTATTATTCGAATTACGATTCTCATATTGAATTTTCCGCAGAATCACCGCAACAAATTGATAACTGCGTGAATTATATTCGAGCTTATATCCATTCCTTACTTATTTTACAGAGGATTTTGCAAGATGATCACCACTAGCACAGAGCACCAGCCGTACTCACTGACTCTCCGGTCGGTTATTGCGATTTACCATCGCGATAATCCCACTAACAGAATGGATTCCCAAAATCATGCTGTCGCCATTGCTCATCCAGTCTATGGTGGTACCTATGGGCCGGGCAAGATCGTTACGCAACAATTCCTCTCGCAGATTCAGCGCGTTCTTTCTTCTTCTGCGGGGTTGTTCGTTCTTCCAGAGAACGTGTTGGCCTACAACGCTACCGGTCCTGCAACTGCCTGGTGGGTTCCAGAACGGGTTCGCACCTGCCGTTTTTGCTTTCATCGGGAAAGCGCTCATTTGGACGACGGTGAGCTGGTTCGTCATCTGCAGCCACCTCACATCTTTCTCATGCAAGGCCATACGTTCAAGGCCTTCGCCTTGCCTGACAATTCTCGTCCAACAGGTGATACCCAGCTTTTGGTTTCTCCGTACTGGAATCTCTATAAGGGTGGTTCATTGTGCGTTGGTTCGACGGATTTTCGTGAGCCAACCCCGGAGAATATTTCGTGGAATACCGAAGCGTTTTTTTCTTCCGTGTTCACGCACCCCAATTGCGAGTCCAGTGCCCACCCCAAGAGCGATTACGCCCTTTGGCGAGAAATCAAGGATCAGGAAGCGAACCCCCAACCAATCCCCCGGGAGTATTTCCTGGAAGCACATCTTTCCGTTTCCCAACTGCTCGGAGGCCGATAATTATGGATCTTTCCTCATTTATGGCCGCACAGTTCCCGGTCCAGCCGCTTTACCTGGGCTCTACCCTTGAGCCCTTGCCAGAGCCCGCCGCAGATTCCCTTTTTGCTCACCGTTTCATCCTCGCGGCCGACGGGGTCTGGCGACAAATCCGTACCCCATGGCTTTCCGCCCTTTATCCGATCTGCACTAGCGAAAAGAGATTGCCCTTTGCTCCCCTTGTCCAAGAGATTCGGATTATCCTTTCCCTACCGCAGATCTTCGATATCGTTGCTGGTTTTGCCCGGATTGCTGGTCATTACCAGGATCATGAGGTTCATCAGGACCTGTTCATCGATCACCGGGGAAGCATTACTCCGGGTCCGCTGGATCACGGCGATAAGTCGCATATCGAATATCGCCGCAACAGTCCCCCAGGGGCCTTGTTTCTGGATCTGCACTCCCACGGCATTCTGCATTCGTACTTCTCGTCCACAGACGACCGTGACGACCAAAACGATCTGAAGGTGGCCGTTGTAGTGGGCGACTTGCAGCAATCCAACCCCACCTTTCATATCCGCACCTGTCTCCAGTACGGAATTTTTCTAGGAGGTACGCAATGCTACACCGTAGCCGCTTAGGACGGGAAATTTCCGTCATCGTTGTGGGCGCTGGTGGTACCGGTTCCCACGTTCTTCATGCACTGGCACGTATGGAGCTCGCCTGCCGTGCCCTGGACCTGGGCCACCTCAAGGTGATTGCCGTGGATCCAGATACTGTCTCTCCCTCCAATGTTGCCAGGCAGTTATTTCTCCCGGCAGAGATTGGGCAAAACAAGGCGTGTGCACTCGTGAATCGGCTGAATCTGGCCTACGGCCTAACCTGGGATGCCTACCCATGCAAGCTTGCCGCTATCAGGGATAGAGTATTCCCTTCTGGGGTCGTTATTGGCTGCGTGGATAATGCCGCAGCCCGTCGGTCGATCTATTCCATGTACAAGCGTCGCCGCTTTGTATATTGGCTGGATTTTGGTAATGCCGACAATGACGGCCAAGCAATCCTTGGCTGCCGGTACAAGCAGAAAACCTCTCACTTGCCCTGCGTTGCCGAACTGTTCCCTCAGATCCTCCAAAAATCCAAAGATGACGATGAGATCCCGTCCTGCTCCATGGCCGAGTCACTGGCCCGGCAGGACCTCTTCGTCAATCAGGCCCTAACCACTGCCGGTCTCCAAATCCTTTGGAATTTGATTCGCCATGGCCAAATTTCCTACCACGGCGTCTTCATGAGCCTGACCAAAGGGAAAGTCTCTCCCTTGCCGGTAGATCCTGCCACCTGGGAGCGCATGGCCGTCTAATTCTCTCCCCCTCTCCAACCTCCCCTTGTGGGAGGTTTTTTTATGTCTCCACCAAAAACCCTTGTCCTGCAAGGGTTGCGGGTCGGTTTTCTGGCAAATCCTTGGGGTATTTCCGGCGTGACGAACAATAGAGAGATACCCCATAAAAGGCAGAGAAACTGTGTCCCAAAACGTACTCGTCGATCCAACGGCAGCCTTTGCTGCGAAATATCAAGCCCTAGTGAATATCCTCAAACATACGGCTGACTGGTCGCCCATAGCTCGTTCCGGCCTTTTCTCTATTTTGTTTGGATCTCCCGTCCCTATCCCTCCGGAAAACCTGCCACTCGGCTGTTACCCCACGGACCATCACGTCTTGCAGCGCGCCTCTGGTCTCACGGAATCCCAGTGGTCGCAACACTCGACGAAGATCCTGTCAATTTTTACCCTCAAATATGCCGGTACTCCCCGCGCCCATTATCAATACCCACCCCTCGTCTCTATGTGTGTGGACGATCTTCGCTACTTCCAGGCCTACCAAAAGATGCTGGACAAACAGGAATCCGACAAGGAACGAAAACGCAAGCAGCGCGCACGGGAGAAAAAAGGGGGCAATCATGCCGTACTATTGTAAACAGGAAGTTAGCAAGAAGCCCGGCTATTCATCACGCACGATGTCACGTGACATTGTCACGAAAGTCTGTTTTTTACTCGTATGATTTCGACCGAGGAAGATGGCCTCTACACCTCTCAGGACCTGGAGGAAGAAGAGCCGTACACCCCCCTGGATCCTGCGGAAGCGATCCGGGAGTACGCGGATAGCTCGGGTATTTCCGAGAATGTGGTTCTGGAGCTGATCGAATCGACCGTAGAGTCCCAATACTACGACCAAGGACTCCAGGTACACGCAAGCTGCCAAATTGAAGACGGCAAGTTTACGATTCGTGTGGTTCAGTATATTACCGCACCGGACGGGTTTCAGGATTATCGGATTATCGAGGACCCACCCCCCATATCGGAAGAACGGTTCCGTGCGATCGTCGATTTTTATTTAGAGTACCATTCTGGCCCTTGGCACGTTGATCTGGCCCGATTCATCTCCATCTCTGACGACGGTTATTATATTCTTTCGCTGACCGGATCCGATAAACCGCAAGACTGCGTTGTTCTTCCCCGTCGCAACGTCGGGGCAGCCGACCTGCAAATGGGGGAAACCTATTACGTCGCCTACAAACGGTTTCGAGAAAAAGACATACATGCTGGCATTGAGCCCTACTTTCAAACAGGAGTTGCCCATATTGGCACTCGCAGTGATAGCCTCTTTCTTCGCCTGCTTTTCCAGAAGCTCCATTCTTTTTTTCAACCATTCCAGGCCGAAATTGCCATGCAAGTCGGTATGGTTATTCTTCCGCCACTGACGGATCTAGGTCCCATTCTGGGTCCTGGCGGGCAGAACATTAAACTCCTTGCAAAAATCGCCGGTCTGGAACGGGTCATTTGTGTGATTCAGCCACCAGCCGATCGATCTTCCCGGGCCAGGATTCGTTATGCTTTCCGCCATGTCACGGGCGTCATTCCTACCGGCATTTCCGAACAGCCAATAATAGAAGACGGGCTTCGGTATTGGAAAGTGACCGTACCGGAATCGAAAAGAGGACGGGTTATCGGAAAAAATGGCGCGAATGTCATTTTGATCATGCGATTGTCCGGTGAAACCGTTTTGATATAACCCAATTTTTGCAGGAGTTACCATGGAATCAACAGCAATCAATACCAACACGGCCGCCACCCAGCGGGAATCTTCCCAAGCCAGACCGGCACGGCGGAGCGCTACCGATAACGAGATCGAGGAGTTAGTGATCCGGATTCGGCAAGAATGCAAAACTGCCTATGCCCGGTTCATCATGTACCGGAATGTCTTGAACGGCAATTCCTACAATCTGCGCAGTGGCGCTCTTCGGACACAGATTGCTGAAACCTTGCAAGGAAGGCATTTGCTCTCGGAAATTGGCGACTTTGACCGTGCACTCTCCCTTCTGCAGCGCAAATGCGTCAACAGTGGTGATCTGGACCAGCTGCGCGAGAAAAACCGGATCGAGGAGCAGTGCCTTGCTCTTACCCAGAAATTACAAGATCTGACATTGGAAATCGCTCTGTTAGCCGATCTGGATGCGGACCGTATGCTGGATACCAAACTGGCCAGGCGGTTCAAGGAAGAGAAGGATCGTCAAAAGGCCGCCAAGGCTCCCAAGGCAGAGGATAAACCTTTTGTCACTGCGTAATCTTTCCCGCACCCACCCGCTTAGGCGGGTGCGGTTTTTTGCAGAAATTTTATGACAACCCGCATTACCCTTCGATTCCTGGCAATTTTCCCTTTTTATGCTGCCATTCTCTTTGTCGTCAATTATTTCGCATTCCCTCGCCAAAGCGTAGGATTTTTCCCTTACCTGGGTGACGAGCTTCGGGCGACACTCCCCACGATATTGTATTTCCTGGCATTCTCTGTTCCTGGGTTTCTGGTCTATCACGCTACCCGATACCGGTTTTCCAGACCCAAGCCAACCTACGAGAATATTGATTCCAAAACAGACCCGTATGGTGTCGAAATCAAAATGTTTCATGCGCCCTTGGAAATGGCTGTGGAGTACGCATTATGGAACCGAACGTCTCCCGTAGATTTCACCTTGTTATCCGCCATGCTGGACAAGGAGAGACTGGATATCCCCTTCGACCCCGCCTGCCTGTCCAATATGACCGCCATGGAGCAGGGGATCTTTGCAACGCTCAACGCCTATCCCACCTATCCTGCCGATCTTTCTGGCTACCATGGGCAAAGTCTGCTCCAGCACACCTTCAACGTCTGGGCCTATGCGAGATACAAATATCCTTCCGAGCAATCAGAGGTTCTCGCTGGAGGGCTAACCAAGCACCAATGTATCCATATTCTTGCCGCTGCCCATGATCTCGGTAAGCTGATGTCCTATCAACCGTCCCGCAAGGGCGGATTTACCTTGGTCAGCACTCGCCACGCCATGCTGAGTTCCGTGGTGCTTCGTCAAATTGCGGAATATGCCGAACTACCCATAGAAGCCAGGCGCGTAATCAATGTCGCCATGGTGCTGATTGACAAGAATGAAAGCTCCAAGCCGGTCATCGACAACCCATCCATTCTCCTGGTGGCTCGCGGCTGTCTCCATGCAGACGCGTATGTGACCCAACGGGAGATTACCCTGCGCGGCGGTCCCTCCCAGGATTTGTCCCAAACCGTACCGACCCCCGTACCGCCTCTGCTGGCACCGATACCGTCGAGCTCCATCCCGGCCAGCCCTTTGGGCCCGCAAGACCCTGCCAAAGACGATTCGATAACGCGGGAATCTCAGCCTCCGCAAAGTGTTCCGTCTTCTCCCCTGCCTAGCCATCCCCTGCCGGAGACGCCAGAACCCATAGGAGATTCGTCGAATCATTCTGCAGACCTTATCCCTCCGCTACCATCTTCCGCTTCTGCCGAATCTGCCGACGAGCAAGACGTGTATTCGCTGGGAGATACCTTGAGTGACCAGTTGCCCGGCATTCTCCCGAAGCTCAATATCAATCGCTCGATCAGCTCGTCACAGACCATCGACGGGATCTACAAGCCAGAATATGGCTGCGTACTGGTTGCCCAGTCTTCGCTGATTCGCCACCTTGCCGAAGTCTTACCTGCGGAGATTACCAACCGCTATCACCTGGACATTGACCAGCATGCAACTATCCACCCCGCCTCCTATGATATCGCCAATGCGTTACGCGAAGCGGACTGGATTACGTTCACGGTGAATAATGTCACCACGGACAGCGGGATCTTCCTGGTTCGCTCCGGCAAGTCCCCCAAATCCACACCGTACTTTGCTTTTTTCACGGCAAGGATTCCAGAAAAACTCCTGAACTCGTACCAGCCTTGGACCTTCGAGCTTTCCATTAAGGCGCAACTCCGCACTCAGAAATAAAAAAACCAGGATCCCTCGTACAGAGGAATGCCTGGT
>JABEBX010016970.1_pt1 | contig 14126 bp, 11 predicted proteins | sample 7245971 | NCBI WGS metagenome assembly JABEBX01 (sample SAMN14506365, study PRJNA622280) | hot springs metagenome | biome: hot spring [ENVO:00000051]|acidic hot spring [ENVO:00002120]; feature: spring [ENVO:00000027]|sediment [ENVO:00002007]; material: sediment environment [ENVO:01001048]... | reverse complement strand
ACGAGCAAAAGCGCTCGTTGGGGTGGGACGGCCTGGGCTGATATATGTCGCGCCGTTGGCGCTAGAACATTTTCCCTTTCGGTGTAGCCTGGGGCTTCGATATTTATGGGCGTTTTCCCCAACGAAGACACCGCTGCACGCCTCTTCCGGGATACCCATCAACAGGGAAAACGCTCTTGCCCCATGTTCTGATGCCGGGCTTGCCTGATTCTCGCCCGAAAGCGGCAGACAGTTGAGGTGAAACTGACATGGTGGCAGGTTCTTCGGCTACGCGCTGCGCGCTCCGCTCAGAATGACGGCGTATAGGTTGTGTTCGGGGAAAGCAACAGCAACTGCGGGGGCCCTCGTGGGCTCAACGAGGACAAGAGTCATGCGGTCCCATTCCAAGCGGGGACTGCATCGAATCGCTACGCCGTGGCTGCCGCGACCTGGGGAACGAGCGCCTTGACCAGTGAGGTAAACTGCGCCTCCACCCGCCGCCCGGTCTCCATCACCTCTTCGTGGTGGATGGGCTGGTTCAGTATGCCCGCGGCCATATTGGTTACCAGCGAGATCCCCAGCACTTCCATCTTCATGTGCCGCGCCACAACCACCTCATGCACCGTGCTCATTCCCACCAGGTCCGCGCCCAGCAGGCGAAAGGCTCGAATCTCCGCCGGCGTCTCGTAGCTCGGCCCCAGCACCGCCAGGTACACGCCCTCGGGCAGCGGAATCCTCTGCCGCTCGGCCTCCTCCTGCGCCAGCCTGCGCAGCCGTGGAGAGTAGGCCCCCGTCATATCGAAGAACCTTTGACCCGCTCCCTTGCGCAACCCAAACCTCGGCTCATTGGGGCCCAAGGCAGCGTTTTTGCCCGTCAGATTGATGTGGTCGCTGATCGCCACCAGCGTTCCTTCGCCGTACCGGGTGTTGATGCCGCCCGCAGCGTTGGTCACGATCAGCGCCGTGCATCCCAGCAGCCCCAGAACGCGCATCGGGAAGGTCACTTCGTCCATCGAGTAGCCTTCATACGCATGCACTCGCCCCTGCATCACCGCGACCTGGACACCGCCAATGGTTCCCAGCACCAGCTTGCCGCTGTGCCCCTCCACGGTCGAAAGCGGCCATCCCGGAATCCGCCCATAATCGATTGTGGTGGCATCCTCCACCTGGCGCGCAAACTCTCCCAGGCCCGAGCCCAGGATGATCGCCAGCTTCGGCTCCGCCCTGTGCATCGAGCGAACAAACTCCGCAGCCGCAAACGTACGCGTGTACTGGTCAGACATCGTAACGGTCAGCGTCCCTTGTCAAAGAGTGTTCGAGAAAACGTGCAAGAGCGAACGGATGCGAGAAGATCCCGCCGCCGATCCTTCTTCACCGTGCCTTCGCCCGTCTCCCTACGTGCAAGTATAGAGCGGTTCTCCTATCAGCCGGCACCGGAAAGAGGATCGAAGTGCCGTTTTTCTTGGGAAAAAACGGCGTCAGGCGTTCCGTCTCGGCGTACACCCATAGGAGAACCGCTCTAGCTGCTGACGTTGCAGAGCCATTTTTCTGTGGAGGGGCATCGCGCGGAGGGCGTGGCGTGGAGTTTTCATGGGGAGAGATGCCTATGGAGGTCGAAGCGGCGCGGGGCGCCTCCGGGAGAATGGTTCTACGGAGGTGGTTCTACGAAGATGGTTCTAGCGGATCAGTATGCTCACAATGCTGGCCGACATGAGGTTCGCCATGGTGCCGGCCAGCATGGCGCGCACGCCCAGCCTGGCCAGATCGCCTCGTCGTCTCGGCGCCAGGGCGCCGATGCCGCCAATCTGCATCCCAATCGATCCCACATTGGCAAAGCCGCAGAGGGCAAAGGTCGCGATGGAAAACGTTTGCGGCGGCAGAGAGCCCTTCAGCTTGCCCAGCATATCGAACGCCAGAAACTCATTGATCATCATGCGCGTGCCCAGCAGGTTGCCGATCGTCGGCGCGTAGTGCCATGGAACCCCAATGAGCCAGGCGACCGGCGCCCCCACCACTCCCAGCACATTGTTCAGCGAGTGAGGAAAAGGAATGCCATGATGCGTCAAGGGCATGGGAACCCGCCACAACGCATCGGAGATACCCAGCATGACCGCGTTCGCCAGCCCCACCAGCGCCACAAACGCAATCAGCATAATGGCCACGTTCCAGGCCAGTTGCCCACCATCGATGGTTCCGCGGGCAATGGCGCCCACCAGGTTCTCTTCCTTGTGCTCCTCGCTGGGCGGCATCCTCACCGTACCCGCCGTGACCGGCGTCTCGGTCTCCGGCACCAGCATCTTGGCGACCAGAATCGTTCCCGGCGCCGTCATGATCACCGCGGAGAGCAGGTCCTTCGCGTTGATCCCGAACAGGATGTATGCCGCCATGATTCCGCCCGACACATGCGCCATCCCCGAAGTCATGATCGTCATCAGCTCGCTGTTTGTGGCTCCATCCAGAAACGGACGAATCGTCAGCGGCGCCTCCGTCTGTCCCATGAAGATCGACGCGGCCACATTGGTGGACTCCGCACCGGAGATCCCCATGGTTCGCTGCATGACCCAGGCGACAACCTTGATAATCTGTTGCATCAACCCGATGTGATACAGGATGGCGAAGAACGCGCTCACAAAGATGATCGTGGGCAACACCGCGAAGGCGAAGACGCTGAGTGGATTGCTGGGGATTCCAAGGTAGCCGAAGACCAGCTTCGAGCCATCGGTCGCATGTCCCAGCAGGTCGGTGATCACGCCCGACACGTTGCTGAGCATGATCTGCCCGTAGTTCCACTTGATCACCCCAATGGCGAAGAGGATCTGCAGCCCCACCCCCCACGCCACAGTCTTCCATCGAACTGCCCGCCGGTTGGTTGAGAACGCGTAGGCGAGGGAAACGAAGACAACAAGTCCGAGCAGTCCGGTAAATCGTCCCAAAGGCAGGCTCCGGTAGTACAGGCTGAGTGGTGCGGAGTGACACGTATGCTTACAAGCTGTAACCATACGCCAATCGCAGGGCGGTAACGGCAGTGTAACCATTCAGCGCCCGGAAGAGCCAGCACCTCTGATCGGAGCGCCGCAATCGCGTAGCCCAGGGTTTTAGCCGTGGGCGGTTCGGGTATCGCCCCGAACCGCATGCGTGATAGACTACATATGGTCGTCGAATACGATTGGTCTTTTTGCTTGTTCCGGTTCTACCGCTCTACTCGCAAAGTAACCAACATTGGGTTCAGCGGTACATTGCTTTAAAAGGAACAAGAATAATGGAACAGGGAACAGTGAAGTGGTTTAACGATGCCAAGGGCTTCGGATTTGTCAGCCGTGAGAATGGCGATGATGTGTTTGTGCATCACTCCGCCATCCAGGCGAACGGATTCCGTTCGCTGCAGGAAGGCCAGCGCGTTCAGTTCAACGTGGTCAAGGGACCCAAGGGCTGGCAGGCTGAGAACGTTCAGGCTATCTAACAGATAACCTTCAGCACTGGGAAGGGGCGGCTCATCACGGGCCGCCCCTTCTGTGTTTTGGAGCTGGTTGAGAGGGTTGGTTCCGCGTTCCGGAGCGTCGCGTTCGGGGGCTCGACAGGCTGCGGAAAAGCTCCCTATTTCATAGATGCGAGGCTGTTTCTCACCCGACGGCTGACGTGCACGGATCGCTACCGAGTGTATCGGTTGAAAAGGTTTCAAGCGGTATAGGTGACGTAAAGACCCTCTGGGTTCTTCGACTCCGTAGACCGCAAAAAGCCGCGGTCTACTTCGCTCAGAATGACGATTTTGTGGTGAGTTGGGGGAAAACAACGTAACCGTTCCAAAGCCCAGCGTCTTCAACGCACCTGATCGATCCTTTGCTCAGTCTCTCTCGGCCCGGCGCGTCTCAGATGTCACCACGCCGCGCACCAGCGGCAGACGCTCGGGCCGCGTGTCGTCTATCCTCAGCGTTGCTTCGATCATCCGGTAAGGCTCCTCCAGCAGAGCCTCGTCCTCGCTGAAGAGCGTAAACAGCGGCTGCCCGGCTTCGACGCGGTCTCCCAGCTTTGCGTGGCTCTCGAGACCGGCGTGCGCGCTCACGGAATCGCCCGGCCTGGCGCGCCCCGCTCCCAGCCGCTGCACCGCCCAGCCCATCTGCTTGCAGTCCATCCCGGAGAGGAACCCGGAGCACGCAGCCCGTAGCAGGCGCGTCGCCTTTGGCCGGTGAAACGCCGCCGGGTCGTCAAAGACGCTGGTGTCTCCACCCTGCGCCGCCACGATCTTCCGCCAGGCCGCATAGGCTGCTCCCGACCGCAGCGTCTCGTCGGCCAGCGCCGCTCCCTGCTCCGGCGAGCGTGCGCGTCCTGCCAGGAACAACATCCATCCGCTCAGCGCATTGGCCAGCTCAATCAAGTCGGCCGACATGGGATGCCGCCGCCCCTGGAGTATCTCCACGCACTCCCAAACCTCCACCCAGTTGCCGGAGAACCTTCCCAGAGGCTCGTCCATCGCGGTCAGCAGCGCCACCGTCTTTGTTCCGGCCGACTCCCCGGTAGAGACCATCAGCTCGGCCAGAAACCTCGACCGCTCCTCGGTCGGCATGAACGCGCCTGAGCCCACCTTCACATCCAGCACCAGCCCGCGCAGCCCCTCGGCCAGCTTCTTGCTCATAATGCTGGCGCAGATCAGGAAGGGCGACTCGACCGTGCCCGTATGGTCCCGCATGCCATACAGAATCCGGTCCGCCGGCGTCAGCCGCGGCGTCTGCCCCACCAGCGCCGCATGGCACTGCCGCAGCACCTCACCCATCCTGGCCAGCGATAGCTGCGAGTCAAACCCGGGAATCGTCTCCAGCTTGTCCAGGGTTCCGCCCGTGTGTCCCAGGCTGCGTCCGGAGATCATGGGGACGGAGACACTCGGCCCGCCGTCCATCCCCACCGCCGCCACCACGGGTGCGATCAGAAGACTGCTCTTATCCCCCACCCCGCCGGTCGAATGCTTATCTACAGTAAAGGTTCCCCGCCCCGCCTCGTCCAAAACCGACGCATCGAAGGTCTCGCCGGAGAACCGCATCGCACGGGTCAGGTCCTCCAACTCCCGCAGCGTCAGCCCGCGCAGAAACACCGCCATCAGGAAGGCGCCCAGTTGCGCCTCCGTCACTCCCTGGTCCACTCCTTCAGCCGGGCGCTCCCCCGGTGCGCGAGTACCCATCTCCACCACCGCGCGCACCAGAAACTCAATCTCCGCCGTCGATAGCTCAGCGCCATCCCGCTTCTTCAACAATAGATCGATCGCATGCATGCTCTAGCCTTTGCCGCCCAGATACTCCGCACGAAACGCCCAGGGCAGCAGCTCTCCCAAGGTTGTTTCCATCGCGGCCCCACCCTCACCGGGATAGAGCACGAGCGTGGCATCGTCGCCGAACTCCGTGAGCGTCTGCCGGCACGCGCCGCACGGCATACTGGCCGCGCCATTCAGGTTTGCCACCGCCACCGCGCGCAGGCGAATCCCCGGTCCTCGCTCGGCCACGGCTCGCGCAATCGCCGCCTGCTCCGCGCAACTGGTCAGCCGGTAGCTGCAGTTCTCCACATTGCACCCGGTCACCACGGCCCCGTCCTCCAGCAGCAGCGCCGCTCCTACGCGAAATCCGCTATACGGCGCATAGGCATGTTCCGCCGTCTTGACCGCCAACTCCCGCAGTCTGGTCCGCTCCGTCGGGCTCAATCCAGTGCTCAATTCGTCCAATGGCTTCTGTGTGCTGATTTACCGCCTTTTTGCGCGGTGGATGTATAAGGGTTGTAGGTGCGTAGCTTATCTCACACAACTCCATGGAGAGGTCGATCTTTGTTCGATAAGGTCGCGGCGATCGTGCGCGCGCTGAACGCCCCGATTGGACGTTGGCCTGCGATCTTGCGTTGGCTTTGCGGTCTGGCGGCGATTCTCTGCTGCCTTGGCTTGGCCATGAACTTCGTTGCGCATCAGGAGTCTGTTTTTCTTGCCGGGGACGCCCGCTTCTATATGGGAATCGCCACCGGGAACTACAACGAGGTGATGCAGCCCTTCGCGTTACGTCAACTGGGCCCGCTTGTAGCCGCGGGGTTAGCGTGGCTGCTGCACGGCTCGGTGAAGCAGGGGTTTGTGCTGGAGGGGGCCGCTTCCATGGTGGTCATGCTGGTCGCGGTCTACGCCCTGATGCTGAAGACCGCGGCGCCAAGGTGGATGCTCTTCGCCATGGCGCTGGTGCCGTTCTGGAGCGGCCTTTTAGAGAATCTCGTCTTGCCGGATCTCTGGTACTCCGCGCTGCTTGGGCTGCTGTTGCTGCTGCTGGCCAAAGAGCAGATGCTTGCGGCGGCGATGATGATGTTCCCCCTGATGCTCTCGCGCGAATCGACGTCTCTGACCCTGGTCTGTTTTCTCCTGGCCGCCTGGGGATGGTTGCGTTGGCGAGACAGGATCGTCGCGGTGATCTGCGCGGCGGCGGGAAGCGCGATCGTGGGCCACCTGGCCGCCCGGGCGCAGCCCAACAGGGAAGATCTGCCTCAGTTGGCCTACATGGCGGCCAAGGTGCCCTGGAACTTCATGCGGAATGTTCTCGGCCTGGTTCCCTGGAGTAACGTGAACACCGAGTATTGCCCGACGCCGGAGTGGAAGATGCAGGTTCACCTGGGGCCAGTACAGTCCATTGGGGTGTGCGGCTTTTCCTCCCTGGGCTGGATGAAGATGTCGATGGCAACCTTGACCGAGTTTGGACTTCTGCCCTTGCTGCTTGGCTTCCTTTGGTGGCGTTCGAGAAAGCTCCCCGTTCGCAGCGTGCTGCTTCGCTTTTGCCTGCTCTATGGCGGCGCGTGCCTGCTGCTCGCGCCCATGCTCGGCACGTCGTTCACAAGGCTCATCGGATATGCCTGGCCGATCTTCTTTGTCGCGATTCCACTGCTGTTCGAGCGGCTATCGATGAGCATCGCTTCTGCCCGGCGCAACTTCGCAGGCGTCGGATTTTTTGCCGCCCATCTGCTGGTGTTCTACCTGTCCGGCCGATGGAGCTGGTGGACGCAGGTCGGCGTCCTCGGACTCCTCTGGACCGTTGGCTTCGTGCTGCTGTGGTACTGGATACCGACGTGCGACCCGTTGCCGACCACCTAGAGCAATCTTCCGATCGCAAGCGGTGGTTCAGCGGGAGGTTGTGGCAGCGCGGATACTCTCACCCCACCCATCCGCAAAGGGAGCGCATGGAGGGCGCCCGGCGCCGGGCCAGTCTGCTCCACGCCGGCATGCGCATCCCCGCCAGAAGAAGCCCCCTCGACGTTCGTTCCTTCGACGAGTTCAGAACAGGCTGCGAATCTACTGCGGCGGCTGATTGTCGGTCTTGTTCTTTCCTGTGCCAAACATCTTTTGCAGCAGATTGCGATGTTTTGTCTCGTCCGCCGGTGGTGTGCCGGTTGTGGAAGGGTTGGTGGCGGCAGATTTGCCGGTAAAGAGCCCGAAGATGCGGCTGCCCAGGGATTGGGCGTTCTCTCCCATGTGGGAGCAGGTGCTCTCGGGCGCGGTGCCGACCAGAAACGCGGCCGAGAAGATGTCGGTTGGACAGGTAGGGTCGGCAATGAGATCGGAAGCGCGATCGATGCTCAAAACCTCGACGCCACTCGGTACAGGGCCGAGGGCCTTCATGTCGGAGTATTGAGGGATATGAAGGGCCCGAGTCATGAACTCAGCCCACATGGGCGCCGCGGCATCCGCGCCCTGGATCTTGATGTCGGTGTAGTCGTCGTTGCCAACCCAGATGACGCAAAGAAGATTGGACGTGTAGCCTGCAAACCAGGAGTCGTGCTCGGTGCCGGTTTTACCGGCTGCCGGCGCCATGAAGCCATGTGCGCGAACGGTGGCGCCGGTGCCGTAGTTGATGACGCCTTCGAGCAGAGACTGGGTGAGGAATGCGACGCGCGGGTCGAGAATCTGTTTGGCTTGAGGCGTGAAGTCGGCAACGATGTCGCCCTGTGGATTGCGCACGCCGGCCAGGACCCAGGGTTTCAGATGGACGCCGTTGTTGGCGAAGATGGTATACGCTCCGGCGATATCCAGCGGCGTCGCGTCATAGGTGCCAATCGCAACCGAGGGTGTGCCCCGCGCGTTAAGGATGCCGGCGGAGCGTGCGAGAGCGGCCACATTGTCGTAGCCGACCATCTGGGCGAGCGCGATGGTGGCAATGTTGAGGGAGTGAGCCATACCGTCGGCGGCCGTGACCATGCCGGGATACTCTCCCGGCACGAAGTTGCCCGGAATATAGGGACGGCCGTTGACGCCGAAGTCCTGAGGATCGTCGTTGATCCTGGTGAGAGCGGTGAAGACGCCGCTGGAGCCTAGCGCGGTGTTATCCAGTGAGGTGTTGTAGGCGGCGGCGTAGACAAAGGGTTTGAAGACCGAGCCGGTCGGGCGTTCGGCGAGCGCGTGATCCAGTTGCGACTCCCCATAGTCGCGGCCGCCGATGAGGGCAAGCACCTGGCCGGTGTGCGGATTGAGGGCGATCAGGGCGACCTGCGGATAGGTAATGGGTCCATCGGGCCTGTAGTCCTTGGTGAACTTCTCGCCCCTCTGGTGATGATGGAGGAAGTAACGGCGGCGGACGAGTTCATCCACGTTCTGCATGCCCGCCTCGACGGCGGCGGCCGCGGCTCTCTGAAGATCGGGATCCAGCGAGGTGTAGATGCGCAGAGCCGAGTGGTCGGTGGTGGACTCTCCCAGGCGCTGGACGATCTGGTCATGGACGAGATCGACGAAGTAGGGAGCTTCGGAGGCATCCACATCGGGGGGTGTGAGGCGAATGGGTTCGGCCTTGGCCCGGTCGGCCTGCTCCTGGCTGATCGCCCCCGTCTCCACCATGCTATCCAGCACGAGATTGCGCCGCGCCAAAGCGCGTTCCGGATGCCGGTAAGGCGAGAAGTAGTTTGGGCGCTGGATCATGCCGGCCCGCGCCAGTTGCTGCGTGAGCGTGGAGCCGCCGCAGTTCAGGCGGTGCGCCAGAACATCCTGGACGGCGCATTTTGCGATGCGAACGTAATCGATCCCGGAGTGTTCAAAGAACCGTCTGTCCTCGATGGCCAATACGGCTTGCACCATCCGCGGCGGAATCTGGTCGTAGGTAACCATTCGCCGCTTGGTCCGGCTGTTGCCCGCCGAGAGTGCGGTGATGATTTGCGGCTCCAGCTTATAGGCCGACAGAGCGGCGCCGTTCTCCGCGGTGATGCTCTGGACCTGACCGCCGGCGGTGGTGATGGTGGCTCCATCCATCGCCAGGTAGCTTTGCGGACCCGGCTTGATCAGGATCGAGTTACCGCGAAGTTCATAACTGCCTAGCTGAGGATTGGCGTTATATCCGGCACGGCGCAGCGACGCGGCGATCATGGCCGCGGTGAGCTGCTGCCCAGGACGAACCTCCTCTGGCGCCGCGTAGATCTGAGCTACCGGAGGAAACAGCGGACCCTGTGCAAGTTTGTCCGCGACCACTCCCCGGTAGTGAATGTAAAAGTAGCCAAAGATGGATGCCCCAATGACCGCCAGGATGAGCGCAAGGAGCAGACCCGCTCGTACAAGCTTCCAGAGTAGTGGATTGGATTTACCGGAGAGTTTGACTTTTACAGGCATTCGATTTCAGACAGCTCGATTCCGTGTTTGGAGCGCCCCGCGGTGTTTGGAGCGCAAGGGCTCTACACCGCAAGGATTGACCGAAGATGCTGGACGATGGAATCGATCCCAATATCCGCGGTTGTACGGGTTAGACGGTCGACCAGTTCCACTTGTCCGTCTGCAAGCTTTTTGCCGATGTTGATTCGGTAGGGAACGCCGATGAGTTCGGCATCCTTGAACTTCACTCCGGCGCGCTCGTCCCGATCGTCCAGGAGCACATCGACTCGGGCCAGGCGCAGCCTGTTGGCAAGTTCTTCGCCGGCTGCCAGGAGCGCCGGTTCGCGCACGTTGGTAATGGTTACGACGACTTCGTAGGGCGCAATCGACGGGGGCAGCACGTACTGTTCGACAGCGGACTTTAAGCCGGATTCCGCGGCAAACGCCGCCGCGCTGGATTCGATCGCCGCGGTAAGAATGCGCTCGATGCCAATGCCGTAACAGCCCATGACCGGAGTGACCTCTTTTCCGTTCGAGTCGAGAACATGAGATCCCATGCTTTTGGTGTACTTGTAGCCAAGCTTGAAGATATGTCCAATCTCTACCGCTTTGCCGAGGCGCAGCGGCTGTCTGCCGATGGGGTCCAGCTCGCCTTCATTGATGTTGCGGATGTCGGCCGCGACGGTCCAGGTAAAGTCTCGGTCAGGGGTCACGTTGCGAAGATGGTAGTCCATCCGGTTGGCGCCGCAGACCAGGTTCCGGCGGTGCTCAAGTCCCAGATCCAACACCACGGCGAGTTCGTCGGCGACGCGTTCCCTGGCCGGGCTGGCGGAGGTTCCCGGCTTCAGGGGCGCCGTATCTTTGAGGTCTTTCAGCGGCTTCAGGCCGATCGGGCCCAGATAACCCGCCGGAGCGTGGAAGTAGGTTTCCAGCTCGTCGGCATTCATGGTGCGCAGCTCGCTTGCTCCCACTATGGCCATGAGCTTGGCTTCATTGACGTAGTGATCGCCGCGCAGAAATGCGGCGACAGGCAGCCAGACCTGTTCGCCGGAGGGTAGGAAGCCGGTCTTCGCCATATAGGCGACAGTCTTTATATCCTGTGCGGGCGCGATCTTGAAGAACTCCGCCACGTCCGCAATGGCAGCCTTGCCCGGTGTGTGTACAAGCTCCGGCAGACCATCTCCTGTCGGTTCCATGTCGTTCACAGCAGGGAGGATGCTGGTCGCCTTCTCGATATTGGCGGCGTACCCTGAGGACGAACTTGCGATGAGGTCTTCGCCGGCGCTGGTGTACACCATGAACTCCTGGGACTGCGATCCCCCCATGGCGCCCGAATCGGCCTCGACCGACACAAACTCCAGACCGCAGCGCTGGAAGATGGCGCGATAGGCCGCATCGTGCTTTTTGTAGCTCTCGTCCAGCCCCTGCTCATCGAGGTCAAAGGAGTAAGCGTCCTTCATGATGAACTGCCGGACGCGCAGCAGGCCTCCCTTGGGGCGCGGCTCGTCGCGGAACTTGGTCTGGATCTGATACCAGATCTGGGGGAGCTGCTTGTAGCTGCGCAGTTCGCTGCGCGCAATCGAGGTGATGACCTCTTCGTGGGTCATGGCCAGGCAGAGATCGGCGCCTTTGCGGTCCTTCAGGCGGAACATGTTGTCGCCCATTCCGGTCCAGCGGCCCGATTCCTGCCAGATCTCCGCCGGGTTGAGCGCCGGGAGGTAGAACTCCTGGCCAATCTTGTCCATCTCCTCGCGGACGACGGCGATGATCTTGTTCAGCGACCGTTGTCCCAGCGGCAGGTAGCTGTAGAGTCCGGCGCCAAGCTGGCGAATGTAGCCGGCGCGGAAGAGCAGCTTATGGCTGGCAACCTCGGCTTCCGATGGGGCTTCACGGAGGGTGGGGATGAAGAGCTTCGACCAACGATGCATATTCTTTTGATTGTATCGGAGCGCACCGCCGAGAGGTTGCGGCTGCCCTCGCCGTCCGCGCAGGTCTTAAGCGAGGAGGTCGTGGAGGTGGAGGATGCCGCGGACGGGGGTGTTTGGGGTTCCGTCCTCGGTGACGATGAGAGCGGTGATCTTGTGGCGCTCCATCAGGGCCAGGGCATCGCCGGCGAAGGGGGTGGGAGCGATGGTGCGGGGGGATGGGTTCAGAATGTCGGCGGCGGAGAGGTGGAAGGCGTCGGGGCCGCTGCGGGCGAAGAGGCGGCGGAGGTCGCCGTCGGAGAGGACGCCGCACAGCCTGGAGCCGGATTGGATGGTGGTAAGGCCGAGGCGCTTGGCCGACATCTCATGGATGATCTCAGGCAGCCTGGCGGTCGGTGCTACGACGGGAATGGCCTCGCCGGTGTGCATGAGCCGGTCGATGGTGATGAGGCGCTTGCCGAGCTGTCCGCCAGGGTGCAACTCGGCGAAGTCCTGGGGCTGGAAGTTAAGGCGGCGGCTGACGTCGATGGCAAGCGCATCGCCGAGCGCAAGCATGGTGGTGGTCGACGAGGTGGGCGCCAGTTGGTGGTTGCAGGCCTCGCGGTCGACGCTGACGTCGAGCACATACGCGCTGGCTTTGGCTAATGGCGAGCCTGCGCAGCCGGTAAAGCTGACGAGGAGGACGTCGAGACGCGGCAGGATGGGCAAAAGGCGAAGAATCTCGTCGCTGCCGCCGGAGTAAGAGAGCGCGAGGAGGATGTCGCCGCGGCGGAGAAGGCCAAGATCGCCGTGAAGAGCTTCGGTGGGATGCAGAAACTGTGCGGGCGTGCCGGTGGAGAGCAGGGTTGCGGCGATCTTGCGGGCGATCAGACCGCTTTTGCCGACGCCGGTCAATATGGCGCGGTGACCGCTCTGAACGGCGGCGGCGAGAAGCGATGCAACCTGCTCAAACACCTCATACTGAGGGCCTTCGAGGCGCTTAGCGAGTTGCTCGAGGGCCTGGGCTTCGATGCGTACCAACTCGGAGGGACGGCGAAAGGCGGGCGTTGGAGAAGGGTGTTGAGGCATCACGTGTCAGATGAATATTGGCTAAGGAGCATGCTAGCAGACGCCGGCAGCGGCGCTGGAGCAACTTTGAGTGTACGCGCAGCGCGGCGCCGCGATCTCCGCGGGCATTTCCCCCAATGAAAGCGCCGCTCGACGCCCGCTCCGGGACACCCATAAACACAGAAGATGCTCTAAACTACAAGCAGGAGCGCGGGAGCGGGTTCGACCCGCGCTGAAGGATGATTGTGTGCTGCGTCGTTTGAGTATTGTCGTGTTGCTGGTAGCGGGCGTAACGCTGATGGTGTTGGCGGGTACGCATAATCTGCGCCATCGGCAGAGGGTGATCGAGCAGAGTGAAGCGGCGTCGATGCCGGCGAACTCGTCCTCGTCGTCGGATACGGGCGACCAACCCTTTACCAAGGCGATGCTGGGGAAGGCTGCGCCGGGGTTCACGCTGGTGGATGTGGAGGGCAACAAGGTGTCGCTGGACGAGTACAAGGGGCATGCGGTCGTGCTGAACTTCTGGGCCACCTACTGCCCCCCGTGCAAGCTGGAGATGCCATAAGAGCGGCAAGATTGTGGACGAGACGATTGGCGCGCACTCGAAGGATGAGCTGGAAGCCGATATTCAGAAAGCCATCGCCGGTGGCGCGTGAGAGCCGTCCTGATGGGTCTTTTCCTGGCGCTGGGTGTAACTGTGGGCTCGGCCGCGCTGGGAACGCAGCCGGGTGCTCCATTGGGACCTCGGCTGGGACCGCGGGGGATTCAACTGGGATCTCCGTTGGGACCGCGGGGGATTCAACTCGGTGAAGGGTCCCCGGCGAGCGCCGGGCATGTGGAGCTGATCTCCGATGCCGTGCAGGTGCTCTCTGGCGAGCCGCAGGTTGTTGCGTTGCGGTTTCGGGTAGAGGACGGCTTTCATATCAACTCGCACACCCCCAAGGATCAACTGCTGACTCCGACCGTGTTGCGGCTGCATACCGGGAGCGGTGCGAGGATGGGCCTGAAGGTGGAAGGCGAGCAGTATCCGAAGGGATCGGCCTTCCGCTTGCGGGTGGGCACGGGAGAGACGTTGAGTGTCTACCAGGGACAGTTTCAGGTGGGTGTTCGGCTGGTGGCGCCGAAGGGGGATTCGACCCTGACGGGAGAGCTGCACTACCAGGCCTGCGATAACGTGTCGTGCTTTCCTCCGCGCACGCTGAAGGTGTTGGTGGCGGTTACCGGAGAGTAGCTTCCGTGCGCACGGTGGGAGCGTTGATGGAGCCTCACAAGGCCGCGTTTTGAAAGTGCGGGAGTTTCGTCTGGAAGGGTGCGGGTTTTACGGGCTGCGGGAAACGGCCTTGTTTTGGTCGCTCCCAAAAGCATTCCCTCGGGGGCTAAAGCCCGTTGATTTTGTTGGCTTTATGTACGGGCTAAAGCCCGTACCCTTTCAAAACGTCGCGTTTTTGGCAGCCTCACCAGAAACAAGATCTGCTGAGGGGGCCTGTTGCCTTGAAAGAGTGCGGCTGTTCTCCTCCAAATCACCACAAAATCGTCATCCTGAGCGAAGGCTCTCGCGGTTTTATGCGAGAGCCGCAGCCCCGAGGCGAAGCCGAAGGGCC
>JABEBX010023660.1_pt1 | contig 14127 bp, 16 predicted proteins | sample 7245971 | NCBI WGS metagenome assembly JABEBX01 (sample SAMN14506365, study PRJNA622280) | hot springs metagenome | biome: hot spring [ENVO:00000051]|acidic hot spring [ENVO:00002120]; feature: spring [ENVO:00000027]|sediment [ENVO:00002007]; material: sediment environment [ENVO:01001048]... | reverse complement strand
GAGCACTGATACCCCACAAGAGGCAACTGTAAGAATGATGCAGACCTCAAACCAAGAGGAACCTCCTATCCTTCAGATAGGAGAGGATGTCAGCTTATATCCACTTACATGAAGAAGAATTCGCCAGATAAGTATAAATGATTCATACGCTTCCAGAATAAGGCTCAGCGTCGTAATTGTATCCTGCTAGGTTACGTGCGAATTCCAGCCTGTTCTGGCCATAGGTGTATATCTTTTTCGGGCTTACTGAGTTTATGTAGTCGATGCTTTGCTTGAAGTCGGCATGGTCGCTCAGGCAGAACTGCGCATCCACGTTGAACCTGAAGCTTTTTGCGAACCCTGTTGCCACTGCAGTATAGACCCGTTTTTTGTGCGCGTAGGAAACAGCCCCGACAACGTCCGAAAAGTTTTTCGCATCTACAACGCCAACGAAATTTTCTTTCATAATGCTCTCGTAATCGCTTTTCTCGTCGTAAGCGGAGCAATAATCCAAGTCAATCCCATTATCGACATAAACCTTGTTTATTGCGCTTATCTTCTTGTTGACTACCGGAGTTATGTCGGACATGTTGAGTATCCTTATGAGCTCCTGCGCCTTACCCATCGCGTAGGCCTTGAAAAGCACTATGCCGCTTTTAACCGCGCGCTTCACCCATCTGACCAAAGCCGTTTCGACCTCTTCGCGCGCATCGAACCTTATGTTGGGGTCAGGGTAAGTGGAATCTATTATAAGTATGTCAGCATTGGTTATCCTTATCCTATTTGATGTAACGCTTTCCATCAGCTGGAAATCCCCGCTGTATAGTATGCTTTTACTGCTGTTATAATCTTCCATCAGAAGCTGCTTAGAGCCAAGCATGTGCCCGGAATCGAGAAGCGTTATCCCCTCTGGCACGCTTGCCAAAGGCTTCGGGCTCAAGCCGTAAGCCACAGAAACGAGCTCCGCGGTCTCTTTGCTGCAAAGCATGGCATTTGATTTCCTGACTGCGGCTATGTGGTCGCTGTGCGCATGGGAAACGAAATCTATGTCGGAATTTTGCATACGGCAGTCAAGCGATATCTCGCTGCCGTTGATGAGAACCATATAGTCGCCATCAATAATTGCAAAACTACATTTAAATAACTTTAATCCCAAATATTATACTGAGCGATTAAATCTCTATTTGTGCGCATAATCAATGAGGCGCATCTGTTGTGTGACATCGCAAAATAAGGATTATAAAGTGATAAAAATGGCAGAAAACTTGATAATAATAGGATCCGGGCCCGCTGGCCTTACTGCGGCCCTGTATACTGCGAGGGAGGATTTCAAGCCTCTGGTGATAACAGGAGTAGAGGCTGGCGGCCAGCTGCTGCTTACAACAACAGTGGAAAATTTCCCGGCATTTCCGGACGGCATATACGGATCGGAGCTTATAGACCTGATGCGCAAGCAGGCCGAGAAGTTCGGCACGAGGTTTATCGGTGAAAATGTTGAGGAAGTGGATTTCTCATCGAAACCATATAAAATAAAGGCGTCATCAGCTATATACGAAGCTAACTGCGTAATAATAGCGACAGGCGCATCGGCCAAATGGCTCGGCATACCCTCGGAGAAACAGTTCATAGGAAAAGGGGTAAGCAGCTGCGCCACATGCGATGCCCCATTCTTCAAGAATAAGAATGTAATAGTTGTCGGCGGCGGAGACACTGCGATGGAAGATTCCCTGTTTCTCACAAAGTTCGTAAATAGCGTTACCATAGTGCATAGGAGGGATGCGTTCAGGGCGAGCAAAATAATGCAGGAGCGCGTTCTGTCGAATCCGAAAATAAAAGTCATATGGGACAGCGCGGTTGAAGAGATTAGGGGTGAAGGCAAGGTCAGTTCCGTGAAGCTGAAGAATCTCAAGACCGGCGAAACAAAAGAAATGCCTGTAGATGGAGTATTCGTAGCCATAGGATACAAGCCTAATACAGATTTCCTGAAAGGCAAGCTAGAGCTTGACCAGAACGGCTATATAATCGCAAAGGACGAGGTAAAAACCGCAATAGAAGGCGTGTATGTTGCCGGGGATGTCGCGGACCACATATATAAGCAGGCGGTTACTGCAGCTGCAAGCGGCACCAAAGCGGCTTTGGAAGCGAGGGCATACCTGCAGAGCCTCGCATACAAGGGTTCAAAATAAGCTCTTCTGGCCCTTCGTGCCTATAAGCTTGGATACGCGTATGCCAACCTTCCTCACGGGCCCGTTTTTCAGCAACTGCGCGATCATTTTTACGCCGACTTCAAGCATCTGTTCCTTCGAATCTGTATAATTCCTTAAGCTGTAGCTCCTTACGCTCATCGTGAAGTCAGTATACCTAACCTTCGCGCCGACGTTCTTGAACCTATAATTCTTTTTTACGAGCTCCGCGTGCACATCTTCGGCAAGCTTCTCCAGCACCGGCTTTATCTCATCCATGTCGCTGCTGGCCTTCTTGAGCGTTATCTCCCTGCCTATTGACAGCGTCTCATAATTCTCTATTATCTTTGAGTTGTCTATTCCATTGACGGCCATGTAAAGCTCTTTCCCTGCGGACCCGAAAGCGTCTATAAGCACCATCGGGTCGGCTTTTGCGAGCTCTTCGACCGTATTTATGCGCATCTCGTTCAGTCTCTCGAGCGTTTTCTTCCCCACTCCCGGTATTTTGGAAAGCTCCGACGAGGCGATAAAATCTTTTATTTTATTTGTTTCCACAAGCATAAGCCCGTCGGGCTTTGCCTCGTCCGATGCCATTTTTGCAAAGGTCTTACCCTCGCATATTCCTATCGTGCACGTGAGCCCGAACTTCTCCTTTATCCTGCTTTTTATCTCCTTAGCAAGCGAAACCGCCTCTTCATTGCTTAAGCCTGTTATATCCATCGCCGCTTCGTCGACGCTTATGACTTCGACTGGCCTTTTATAGCTCTTAAAAAGCTCCATTATGCCCGCGGATACCTCTTCGTAATATGGTTCATCGGACTGCAGATAATTGAGGTGCTCCTTGCAGAGCGCGAACGCATCCATGTTCGGCATGCCGCTTTTTATGCCGTACTTCCGCGCCACGTAATTCGCGGTCTGGACTACGCCTCTTGTCCTTTCGTTCGCAGGCGCCGTGCCCACCACCAATGGCTTTCCTTTTAGCTCGGGGTGCCTGACTTCTTCGCATGCGGCAAAGAAATAATCCATGTCAACATAAAGCGTGAAAACCATTCAACCAGCTATTTAATGCCATGTAATCCTTTATAATTTTGGCATGAAAAGCAAGATATTTATTAAACTATGCACAATCATATTCGTACGGCTGCTGTGCCATTACAGTGTCTATCAGGTGCAAAAATGCGTGAAAACCTATTCGCTGGGAGCTTTTATCCTGCTGGAAAAAACGAGTTGAACGATTTCATAGATGGCGTTCTTTCCCAAGCAAATCCCGATGTTCATGAAGCGATAAAGTCAATAGTTGTGCCGCATGCCGGGTATATATACTCTGGCAGGATCGCCGCACTCGCGTACAAAGCCATTTCCCTGCAGGCAAAAAACTTTGACTCCGCCATAATAATAGGCCCGAACCATACGGGGATGGGCGATCCGATAGGCGTATCTATGGAGGATTGGAAAATACCCTTCGGCTTGATGAAAAACAATGCAAAACTTTCTGAAGCCATAGCTTCGTATAAAAACGGTATAAGCATAGATGAAGCTTCGCACGCGGAAGAGCATTCTGTGGAAGTGCAGCTTCCCTTCGTCTATAAAGCGCTTGGGAATGTTCCAATTACTCCTATATGCATGGGCTACCAGGACATCAACGCCTCGAAGCACCTCGCGGAAGCCATAAAAAAAGCAGTCAAGTCGACAAAAAGCAAACCGCTTATAATAGCAAGTTCCGATTTCAACCATTACGAATCTTCCGAAGCGGCAAAGAAAAAGGACCTTCCGCTCATAAAGCTTCTTGAAGCATTGGATTATGAAGCCTTCAATCCCGGTGTGGCAAAAGCCGGCGACAGCGCATGCGGCTTCGGCCCTATAACCGTGGCTTCGATCATCGCGAAGGACTCAGGCGCGAAAAAGGGCATCCTTCTGGGGTATTCAAATTCCGGAGAAAGGACAAAGGATTACACGAGCGTTGTGGCTTATGCATCAATGGCATTTGTGTGAGCCTTAAAGAAGCAATTTAATTTTGAGCAAATTATTAAAAGTGAAAAAACCATGGCAATTTTGGGCATAAACGATTCGCACGATTGCGGCAGTTCCCTTGTTTCTTCTGGCAATGTGCTCTCTGCGGTGAACGAGGAGCGCTTCACAAAGAACAAGAACGAGGTCGGTTTTCCATACAACTCTGTAAAGTTTGAGCTTAAGCAGTCAGAAGAGGAGATAACCGACATAGCGCTCGCATGGATAGGAGGCAATGCCTTTATATCTAGGGTCATACCCTCATGGGACCGCAAGCGGAGGGCCATATGGCGCAGAGAGGTACCAAGGCCGTCGCGGCAGGTACTGCATCTGATGAACATACCTTACAGGCTCATACAGAATCAGCGCCCACTGGCGTTGTGGAAGGCTTTCGCATCCCCTATAGACAGAAGCATAACCGCAAATAGACTTTCTTCGATAAGCAAGGAGCTCGCATCAAAAAAAATACGCATAGTGGAGCACCACCTGGCGCATGCGGCTTCCGCATATTATACATCGGGATTCAAGGAAGCCCTTATAATAACGCTTGACGGATCAGGGGACGGCCTGAGCGGCACGGTTTCTATAGGGGACAACGGCGAAATCACAAGGCTCGCGGAGTTCCGCGCAAGCACGAGCCTCGGCATAATGTACGGCGCCGCTACGGCAGCGTGCGATATGCGTTTTTCCGAAGATGAAGGCAAGCTCATGAGCCTAGCCGCATATTCATACCCTGCGGAGATAAAGGAGCTATGGCAGTTCAGCGTATACGATCCAAAAACAAAGAATTTCGTTTCAAAGATAAAGACCAGGAATGAATTGCTTTTGGCGGAATACATGAAAGACCACATACTGTCAAAGTATGACAGGGAATCCTTCGCTTATGCCGTGCAGAAGCATGCTGAGAACCAGGTAACAGCGCTCGTAAAGCAGTGGGTCCGTGAAACCGGGATAAAGAATATAGCCGCTGCTGGGGGCTTCTTTTCCAACGTTCTGGTAAACAGGGCCGTAGAGCATATGCCGGAAGTAGAAAAATTCTTTGTATTCCCGCAAATGGGCGACGGCGGCCTTTCAGTAGGTGCGGCTTCGTACATCGACTTCGAGCTTCATGGCAAATTCTCGACAAAGCAGATAGACAATGTCTATTTCGGGCCCGAGTACACAAATGAGCAGATTTATTCTGCGCTCAAAAAAATAAAAAACAGAAATATGGAATACGAGCATATCAAGGATCCCGCAGGAACAGCCGCGGAAATGATAGCTGAGCGCAACGGCATAGTGCTGTGGTTCCAGGGCAGGATGGAATACGGGCCCAGGGCCTTGGGCAACAGGAGCGTGCTGACGCTTCCGAACAATCAGGAGAACCGCGACAAGATAAATATGATAATAAAGAAGAGGCCTTATTACCAGCCTTTCGCGAGCAGCATACTTGAAGAGGACGCAAGCAGGCTATTGGAGGATTATGTCGGGCCAAACAGGTTCATGACAAGCGCCAATATGGTAAGGAAGGAGCACCATGCGGACCTGGCAGCAGCGTCGCACATAGACCATACAACCAGGCCCCAGGTAGTTAGCGGAGAAGAGAACAGGCTCTACTACAAGCTCATAAGCAGGGTCAAGAAGGAGACAGGCATAGGTGCGGTGCTCAATACAAGCCTAAACAAGCACCGTAGGCCAGTGGTGCTGGATCCAGATGATGCGATATGGACTCTTGAAAATACTGGCGCAGACACGCTGATAATCGGCGAGTATCTGGTGAGGAAAAAGCCCAGGAAATGAGCCCAGCGCAAACAGATAAGTGGTATATTTGAGTATACACAATAAATGAGAAACCCTTTTAAATCCATGCTTTCCATTCTGAATGAAATGGTGAAAAATATGAACGGACCAGGATCAGGCGGAGGCTAATAATATATATGTTTTAACTCTTTTTTTATGTTTATTTTGTAGTCTGCATCTATTCCTAATCATAGGTAATAATCTATCTTTCTCCTCGTGATTTTTCTATTCCTCTCTAACGTTTCGGACTGTATGGAGTATGCATTGTCAAATACCCTGTAGCACAGCCTCCCAACCACTGCCTCTACAACCACAACGCTCCTTATGGATATCCCCCTGACCTTTCTTCTCAAACCGTCTATAGCCTCTTCCAATCCATTTTCTGTATAAACCGGGGTTATAAACATTTCACTATACGGCGACTCCAAATCCCCTATCAAAGCATACTTATCCGTAAACGCGCCATCCTCTATTATATTTTGCATAAGCTCATCCCTTGTTTTCAGGAACGCGTCATAATCTATGAAGTCCGCAAAAATTATTGCATCATACTTTTTTGGCGTTTTATGCATAGTGAGTGTAACACGCCTGATAACTTTGAATTTTTCTATCAACGAGTGGTAAGCGTGCGCGGCCATCTCTTTTCTGAGGCCCAATCTGCTCTCTATCTCTACGAATTCCGCATTGCCGTTTGTGTTTAAATCGCGCATGACTTCATAATCTGCATAAAAGATCTTGCCTTCTGGCAGCCTGCCATTGTCCCTGCTCCTTGACCATGCTTTGTCCTCTTCTACGATATCGAAGAACTCATCCCTTAATGGTACATATCCATAATAAGACCTGAAAGGCACAATGTGCCAATAAGACTTGTACCTGCGCATGACTGTAGACTTGAGGTTGTATATTATTGTGGCCATTTCGTCGTTATTGCGGACAAGCATATACGCTATGAAATCAAATTCGCCCTTTGTGACGGCTGCGTACTGCACGGAAGGCTCCGCGGCGAAGACAGACCGTAATTCGTCAACGCTTGGCATTACATCAAGGAATTTTATGGAGCATATGAACTCCGAATAGCCCAATGCCTCTAAATTGGCTTCTGCTATATACCTTATGCCGAACTCATTCTCAAGGCGCTTTGCCCTGTGAAATGCGGCGGCAGCGCTTATTCCTGCTATCCTGCCGACATACTTGAACGGCATGCGCGCGTTCATGCTCAAAGCGCGCAGCACGGCAATGTCGGTGCTGTCCATATTTATTGGGCTATAGCGTTCATCGGAATCTTGGGCTTTTTCAGGATTTCCAGAGCCTGTAAGCCTGCCATCTTCGCTAATATAGCCTAAATATAGCGGTGCAGCTCCATATACTCTCTCATATACGTGATATATCTCTCCATCAGAAACAAGCGCAATGTCCCTGCCCTGGCCCTTAAGCTCAGATACCTTATCTGCCACATTTGCGGGAAGCGCTTTTATGTCTTCCAGGGATACATTGCTCCTGCCTTTTGGCCTTATAAAATTGCCATCCTCAGAAATCCTGCCAACATATTCTACCTTATATATCCTGTTGCCCGTTTGCTTGTCCACTTTGGAATTAGAAGAATAAACATAATATCTGCCTTTGTATACCCTCAGCACAGAAAGGTGGAGCTTTAATTCTTCCTCGAGCCTGCTTAATTCTATTCTTATGCCCCCAGGAAGGCTTTCTCTTTTCATAATAAAATTATGAAAATTAATATATAAAAATCTATTTAATGCAGTAAAAAATATTAAAAGATATTTTAAATGTTAATAAATATACTATAAAAATGCGATATTTCTGGGCATTAATATCCCAAATGTCATAGTAAAGCCAGATTTGTTATATATAAAATTAATGCTGTAATAATAATCATTGCAAGGTGGAAGCAACGGGGGCGAATAAAAATAATATCTTATTTCTTACCACCCATACCCCAAAAGTCCCAACCCTACGCCTTCCACCTTTGCATAATGGTTATACGGTGGGTAAATGAAAAGCAATGCAATAACCGAATATGTGAGGAAGAAGGGTTTGGAAGGCACTGGCTTGCACAGCTTCTTTTTTATAAAGCCTAAGCGCGGCGCAAACCTAATCGGGCTTACAAAAAAGCTTATGGCCATCGACGCGGTGCAAGAAATATGCGTGACCGAAGGCGACGCCGGTTTTCTTGTAAAGGCTAAATTTGATGATAAATTATATGATAGCGTCAAGGGCAGAATAGCAAATGCCGCAGGCAGCAAGTATGGCGTATGCATAAGCGCCCTGGAATTCAAAAAGGTGGAAGCATGAACAATGATCCTTTTGAAAGCGAGGATTACTATGAAATGCTTAGGGTCATGAGGCATTACATAGAAGAAGACAAAGAGATAATGGAAGACGTAAAGAGGCTTACAAGCAAGATAGCGGTAAAATACGCCAGCGAAATGAAGTTAATAGAAAACGCGGAAAACGGCACGGAAACGAGATACCCTGAACTTTAAATTAAATCTGTCAATGATTAAGGTGAGAAAATGGCGGAAAAAGAAAAACAGGATAAACAACATAAACGAGAAGGTGAACAAGGAGATACTAAAGGATATACTTATATACCACATAATGCCATAAATCTGTCGGGACCGGGGTGCTTAAAATATCCTGAAGACTTCCTAAACCTAAACTTCTTAAGGAGAGAAGAAGATAAAAAAAAGGATTAAAAAGTGAATGCCGCAAAGCTATTGCATCAACGCTTAGTACATCAATGTAACCTAGTTGCATTAATGTAATAACCTTCCTGCTTATGCAGGTTCATTACTCTCTATTGTTTATTCCTAGGCCTTTCAGGTATTTCGTTGCGCCTTCTATCTTATTCTTGCCTAAATCCTCTATTATCGGTATGCGGAACATCCTCTTATAACTTTTATCATATATTATCGCATATGCGCCCCTGAGGTCGTCTTTGCCCTTGAGCCCCGATTCATAGAATATCTTGTAATACTTCGCGCCGGACTTTTTTATGAACGCCTGCGCCGCCTTCCAATTTTCAGGGCTCGGATCGTTGTTCAATGCGGTTACCGCTTCCGGCTCCTTTTTCTTGGAATCTCCAATATTGCTGTTTTTCATGCTACCACTATTTTACCGATTTTAAGAACTCTATTACCTCTTCGGAATGGCCTTTCGGTTTTACTTTTTCGAATACCTTAACTATCTTACCGTCCTTGCCTATTATATACGTATTCCTTATAGTGCCAAACCCAAAGATGCCCCTGTCACCATAAGCGCCGTAATCCTTCATTATCCCGCTGCTCGGATCTGACAGCAGAAGGAATTTCAAGCCGAACTTATCCTTAAATCTGTCATGGGATTTGAGGTCGTCTTTGCTTATGCCAACAACCTCCGCATTGAGTTTCTTTATTTCATCAAGCCTTTTGTTGAATCCATTCGCCTCGATCGTGCATCCAGGTGTATTGTCCTTAGGATAAAAATACAGGACCAGATATTTTCCCGCGAAATCTTTCAGGCTATGCTTGGCTCCGTCTGAACCTTCCAGCAAGAAATCCGGCGCTTTGTCCCCCTCGTTTGCCATAAAACCACAAGATTCAATGCAATGTAACACCTTATAATGTTATTCACGCAAGCTTTTACAAATTTACAAAACAGCTTATATGTAAGTGCATAAATATTGTACTAAAATCATTAAATACGTGTTAAAATGCAAAACAAAATAGACGAGTACATCAATGAATTTAAGGACCTGAGGCCGGTTACATTATGCTATCTTGTAGACGAAGCTAAGCACAGCGTATTGATTGCGATGAAAAAGCATGGCTTCGGTGTAGGCAAACTCAACGGTGTCAGCGGAAAGCTGGAGAAGGGTGAAACCGTAGAGCAGGCCATGATACGTGAAACGAGGGAAGAGGTCGGCGTTGTTCCTACAGAATATAAAAAAGTTGCCACTATAAGCTTCTATTTCGGCGGAGAAAAGCCTAATCCCGATTTCAACCAGACCGTGCATGTGTTCATAGCCAATGCATGGGAAGGCAATCCTTCGGAAAGCGAAGAGATGAAACCGGAATGGGTCGATATAAAGGCGGTGCCTTTGGACCTGATGTGGGATGATGATAAGTACTGGCTTCCCCAGGTCCTTTCCGGCAAATCCGTAGACGCGTCATTCCTTTTCGATGAAAAGGGCAAAGTCATAGACATGAAGATAAACTACAAGTCGAAGGCCAAAAAATAGGGAATTACCGCTCGGGCTTTTCTGCATTGATATGCCTGTAATGCGAAAGCGCCCCAAGCAGATGACCCTTGAAATGCTCCATGTCATCGTTGCTTCCTATCGCTACCCTCATATAAGGCCCTTTCAACCCTGTGAATTCGCTGTCTGAGGCTATGAAAGGTATAACCCCATGCCTCTTCATCCATGAGTAGACGTAATCTATTTCTGCGTCGCTGCTGAACCTTAGGAATATGAAGCCGCCGTTGGATTTGAAGGCTTTTATGCCATTTGCCGCGCAGAACCCTTCAAGGCTATCCCTCTGTTTTACGACTTTAGTTATCTGCCTTCTGTAGTAAGGAAGGCTTTTTAACACTGCTATCCCTGCATCCCTTGCAACCCTGCTGACATTGAACTCCTGCTTCGACCTGTTTATCCTTTCCACCATGTCCGGATTTGAAAGTATGTAGCCAAGGCGGAGGCCGGCTATCCTGAAAGCCTTCGAGAACGTGCGCAGCACCACGAGGTTCTTGTATCTTCCAACGAGGTCCGCAACGCTTTTCCCGTAAAACTCATAATACGCTTCGTCAACGACCACAACGCCTTTCGCGTGTTCCAGAACATTAATTATAATATCTCTCGGTATTCCGTCTCCTGTAGGGTTGTTTGGATTGCATATCCATACCAGAGTGGCCCATTCCAGCTCTTCATCAGAGTAATCCAGCCTGTAACTGAGCCCGTCCGGCATGCAATCCTTCATCTTTATCTCCGCGCCCATGCTCTTCGCTATATACTCATACTCGCTGTAAGTCGGTACAGGTATAAGAACGCGCTTGCCAAAGAGGTACGTAAGCAATCCTATCGCCTCATCCCCGCCGTTTGTAGGAAGGGCGTTCGATTCCTTGACTTTGCAGTAATCTGCTATTGCCCTGTTGAGCTCCCCGTACCACTCATAAGGATAAGCATTTATTTTTGGCAGGGATCCATTTATGGCTTTTATTACTTTCGGTGAGGGAGGATATCCGACACCGGAATAATCCAAGTGTATAATATTTTTCTTTGCCATAAGCGGTATTCCACAGCCTTACAAAAGCTTGTTATCCCATAACAAAGAAAAGAATAAAAACCTATCTGCAAAGCCCCCTGCCGCTTTCACTTCCTCCTCCTGTTATATTTGAAGCTTTTGACCAAGGCGCCGAATCCAGTATGCCTTGCAGTCAACAGAATGACTATGAATATAGGGAATGCTATTAATCCAGCGACGTGTATCAGGCTCGTTTTCATATAGCCGTACATTATCATAAGAAGCGCAAGTATTATTACCGGGTAGCCTATCGCTTTAATGTAATCGACAAATGAGCTTCTGCTCATCGCGCCAAGGCTATTTTCAAAGGCCCGCTTTATCATGCCAAAGTTGTAAGCGTACTCTATTGCCATGAACACTGCAAGGAACATGCACATGTCGAACCCTATCAAAGAAGTGCCGGTTGCCACCATGCGGTTCGAATGCATTGAAATCAGATAAGCCCAGGAAGCCGCAGAAGCTATGTAAGTGGTTATAACGCTGGCAAGCATTATGTCCAGCATGTGCGGCATTTTCTTCGATAAGCCTCTTAGGTATGAAAAATAATAGCCTGCAATGAATATGAGCACAGCCACGATAACGAAATTGCCGATAACTGCGTTAATTATAGGTATGCCTTCATATTCTGCGAGGCAGTTTTCAAGGGGATTGAAAGGCGCTGTGGAGAAAAGAAAAATGTTGTTGAGCACTGGGTGCGTGCAGCTCCCTTCAAAAAGCGCCACCACAAGGTATACCGCAATAAACACAAGGGTATAATATAGTCCGGTGCGCACGTGCTGAACGTTCAGCATATTTTTTCTTTTCATAATGTTGATTTAGCCATCAACCAATAAAGCCTTTTTCATAACATGCAAACCCCGTAAAATAATATGTTCACGGCTTCCATGCATAAATAACAGCAAGTTGCCTGCCCTCATACTATGTAAGGTTAAAATTTGGGACATAAATAAAAGCAAAGAAGGCTTATGCAGCCATTTGGCTTAGCCCCTCCAGATTCAGAAGTGTATTGCCGTATACTTGGCCTGTCAATCACATTTATATACTTTTTTCGTTCTATTATCTATTCAGGCTGTTGTTATTGTTGCATTTGGGAAAGCCATGCATTAAGGCATGTAAGATGTCACTTAATATGCTTGCAACCCAAAATCATATACCTGTCTGTGCAGCGCTATTATTAAATTATAAATGCAATTAAGGTAAGCTTTCGATAGAAATGTGTATGCAAAATAGGATGACGGCAATGAAAGGCAAAGGAGACAGGCTTCAACCCGGGCTGATACATACATTCATATTCACATCGTATGCGCATTTCGCCAACGATGGCTTCTACCTATTCTTTCCGCTTCTTGTAGCCTATTACTCAAAGATACCTGACATAAATGTTTCTATCTTGGGCTCTATGGCAGTAATATACTACCTTTTATCCGGGTTTCTATCTCCGAAGATTGGAAAGCTTGCAGACAGGCTTAATAGGGACGCCATGCTGCTTAGCCTTGGCATAGGCATATACGCCATTGCGGCATTAGTCCTATTCCTCCCATTCGTGTTCATCCATTACTTCTATGTATTAGTGGTAATAGGCATTATATTTCTGAGCTTCGCCTATTCCTTCTTCCACCCGATAGGCGCGACAATCATATCACAAAGCTTCAGGGAAAGAGCACCCACACTTTTAGGGATCAACGGCTCTATGGGAAGCTTAGGCAGATCTGTAATGGCAGGTGTATTCGTGCTGCTGGTAGCGGCATACGGTATAGAAACAGGAATGTTTTCTATGGCGGCATTCGCTCTAATATCTGCGATGATCATATATACAGGTCTCAGAACCTTCAGAAGAGAATCTAAAATTCAGGATAACAAGCCCGTTCATAAAAGTGTTGACGGAGCCCACAAAGCCCAGAAGGCGAGCAAAAGCATCAGGGCCGTGAAGGCTGGTGTAGGATCCAAAGCCCATCCGGCCGGACCCGCCACCGATGAGTACAAAGGATTCATAAAACTGTTCGTGGCCATAGCTTTCCTGATATACGTGTTCATCGCGAGCACAGTGCTTTTTGTGCCAAAATACCTGGACCTGATACTGCACTCTACCACGCTCGCTGGGGAGATTGTGTCATTCAGCTTTTTCTTTGCGGTTTTTGGCCAGCTGGTTTTCGGCTATGTGACTTCAAAGCGCGGGGGCAAATTCAGCGTTTCGGTAACAACTGCATTCTCCAGCATCGCATTTGCCGCGTTCCTTCTTGCCGGCAGCAATGTCATAGTCCTGACTATCGCCTATTCGCTGTTTACATTCTTCGCCTTCACCGGGTTCCCTGTGCTTCTCGGCTATGTGAACCAGATAGTCCCTAGATCAATATCAAGCGAAGCGGGGAGCAAGGTGTGGGGCATAGGCCAGTATTTAGGCGCAGGTTCCGGGATAGCTGTGATATCAGTACTCATATACTTCATAGGCATAAGGAGCGCCCTCTGGTCAATGCTGATATTTGTAATCCCTGCGTTAATCCTTATTCTCTTCCTGCCGAAGCGCAAGTCTAATGCGGTAATCGGCTCGCCATCCCATTAATGCGGTGCGAACGCTTAAAGGTAAAACTTTTTATATCCTCCATTAAGCTAGAAGGGAGAAAGAAGCTGAATCTTAGAAAGAATACACCTTGGTATATACAGAAACATATAAAGAAAAGAAGGAAAGCAGATAGTATTAAAGAAGAAAACGCTGAATAAACTCAATAGGGGATAAACTTGAAAACAGAAGAAATAGTAGTAAAACCGCTTAATTTTACTCTAAGCAAGAAGGTAACATTTCCAATAGCAAATGAAGATCTTACACCCATAACTAAAACTCTAAGAAAAATAAAAGGTATGAAATATTACTTGGGAATATGTGG
>JABEBX010016841.1_pt1 | contig 14156 bp, 12 predicted proteins | sample 7245971 | NCBI WGS metagenome assembly JABEBX01 (sample SAMN14506365, study PRJNA622280) | hot springs metagenome | biome: hot spring [ENVO:00000051]|acidic hot spring [ENVO:00002120]; feature: spring [ENVO:00000027]|sediment [ENVO:00002007]; material: sediment environment [ENVO:01001048]... | reverse complement strand
TTCGGCATCCCCTCCCAGCCCCTCTCCGAGTTCTACGCCGAGGTCGCCCGCCTGGCCACGCGGCAGGGAACGAGCCTCTACCTACGCACCAGCATCGACCGCATCGAGTTGCTGCCCAATGGACTCTGGCAGGCCTCGGCCTCCGACGGCTCCCGTCACCGCGCCCCCAGCCTGCTTCTGGCCCTCCCCTTCGAGCAGACCGCCCGCCTCCTTGCCAAGCTGCCCGAAGCCTCTCCGCAGCGCCAGCGCACGCTGCCTTTGCTGGCGCACTTTACCCACGCTCCTATCACCACCATCCACCTCTGGTTTGACCGCGCGATCACCCTCATGGAACACGCCGCCCTGCTCGATACCCGCATCCAGTGGATGTTTAACAAGACCCTCATCCGCCGTTTTGAGGCCAATCCGGAGGCTGAGGGGAAAACCGGGGCTCCGGGCGGGCAGTCGTTGCCCGCTGGGGTGAAAGACACGGCCGCCGAGGGCCAGTACCTCGAACTGGTCATCAGCGCCTCCTTTACCGAGCTCAACCAGTCCAGCGAGCAGATTCTCACCTTCGTCCTCGCCGAACTCACGCGCTTCTTTCCAGTCGTCCGCGAAGCGAGGCTCCTGAAGGCCTGTGTTCTCAAGGAGGCGCGCGCCACCTTCTCCACCACTCCCGGCCTCGACCGCTTTCGCCCCACCCCCGAAGCCCCCGGCGACAACCTCTACCTGGCCGGCGACTGGACCCAATCCGGCTGGCCTTCCACCATGGAAGGCGCCGTCCGCAGCGGCCGCCTTGCCGCCGAAGCCCTCGCCCGCGTCACCGGCAACACCGCCGCCTTCCTCACGCCGGGCGGACATTTGAGGTGGAACAGGCCGGGTGGCAGGTCCTTCGGCTTCGGCTCTCGCATAAAACCGCGAGAGCCTCCGCTCAGGATGACGATTTTGTGGTGATTTGGGGGATGACGATTTTATGGCGATTTGGAGGAGAACAGCCGCGCCCTTTCAAAACGTCGAGTTTTTCCGCAGCCTGTTTCAGCCCTTGCGGGTCTTGGCGGGGACAATACCCTGGGCTATGATGAAGCCGCGCCTTTGGCGCTGGGTTTGGTGCAACGGCTCGATGACACGGCGGTGTAGGCCACAGGGCGAGTGTCCTAAACCGACGGATCGCCAGGTGAACCTATCTTAAAACCCGCCCCCCCCGCTACTTGGCCAGCAAAATCACACCCACCACCACGCACATGGTCGCCAGCCACCGCCGCCGGTCCACCTTTTCGCGCAGAAAAAACTTTGCTGCCACAGCATTACCCACATAGGTCAACGCCGCAATCGCCGGCCCCGCCAGCGACAGGTTCGCTACCCCCAGTTGCCGCATCCCCGACGCGATCATTACCTCGCCAATCACCGCCAGCGTCGCCACAAACCCAATCGCCGACCAGACATGCACCATGGGCGGCATCCTCATCGGCCCACCCCGGCGTCCATCTGGTCCAACTCCGGATGCTCGGTCCGCGACGGCCCCCCAGCCACAAATCCCACCGCGCACACAATCAGCGCGACCCCCAACCAGCGCCACATCGACAGATGCTCCTTTAGCCAGAACCGCCCCATCAGAGCAATTACCGCATAGCCAAACGCCGTCGCCGGCATCACAAATGTCAGGTCCGCCCAGCTTAACGCCGTCGTATAGGTGGCAAAGAATCCGATCAGCAGCACAATTCCGATATCGACATACGGGTTGAACAGCGCATGCCAGAGCAGTCCCAGATGATGCAGATTCACCACGCCCACCTGCTCCATGCCGCGCTTCAAAAACGAGTCGCCAACCGAAGCCGACAACATGATGATGGCCAAAATTGCATACTGCGATGGCTTGAGAACGTGTTTCACTTGCATTCCTTCATGGTTTGCCAACTGGCGTTGTCGTCATCCTGTGAAGCCCTGCCCTGATACGGGGCGAAAGATTCTCAACGAACTGCTGCTTGAAGATGTACAAACTCCAGCGGCAGCGCTGAAGCGGTTCAAGGCACTTCATGAACTGTTCGTTGGCAGACTACCTGCTTCGCTTGGTCGATCAAAAAAGAAGGGCGGCCAGCGCGCGCCGGTCGCCCCGTTTCTTCTTGATCTCCTCTACGCATTCTGGTTGGCGCTCTCCCGAGCCTTCAGTGCATTCTCTTCCTTCTTGGCGCGCGCCGCCTTGTTCCGCTGCGACCGCAGCTTCATAAAGCTCTTGGCCTCCACATACAGCCGTGGCACATCGCGATTCACAATCGCCTTCCACACCACGCGGGCCGCGGCCTTGGGACGGAAGTAATACTCATCATAGAACTTGTGCACCATCTCCATCACATACTCGGTGGGCAGCCCCGGATACTCGATGTGCGCCATCTGATGTCCGCCGCCATCCTCCATCTTCTCGTTCGTGATGAAGTTATTGCGCTTGGCGAAGTCATAGAACTCCGTGCCCGGGTAGGCGTGCGCTACACTCACCTGGATCGTCTCGCAGTCCAGTGTCTTGGCAAAGTTGATCGTGTTACGAATCGACTCACGGGTCTCGCCCGGCAGCCCAAGGATAAAGTCCGCATGGATAATCAGCCCCAGGTCGTGGCAGTCCTTGACGAACTCCCGCGCCCGCTCCACCGTCGCGCCCTTCTTGATGTTCTTCAGAATCTGTGGATCGCCCGACTCGAAGCCCACAATCAGCAACCGGCAGCCCGCATTCTTCATCGCCTTGAGTGTGTCGCGATCGGTCGTTACGCGGCTGGTACAGCTCCACGTAATGCCCAGCGGTTGCAGCTTTTCGCACAGTTCAATGGTCCGTGCCTTCTGGATGTTGAAGGTGTCATCGTCAAAGAAGAACTCCTTGACGAAGGGGAAGTTCTCCTTGGCCCACTTCATCTCCGCCGCCACATCGCTGGTGGAGCGCTTGCGCCACGCATGTCCGCTCAGCGTCTGCGGCCACAGGCAGAAGGTGCATTGCGCCGGGCATCCGCGCGTCGAGTACAAACTGATGTATGGGTGCAGCAGGAAGGGCACGTTATACTTCGTCACGTCCATGTCCCGCTTGTAGATCTTGGTCGCCCATGGCATCGCGTCCAGGTCTTCCACCTGCGGGCGGTCGGGGTTGTGTCGAATCACGCCGTTCGCGTCGGGGTCTCCGTTCTGGTCGCGTTCTTTGTAGCTGATGCCCAGGATCTCATGGAGCGGCTTGCCGTTGGCAAACTCCACCACCGAGAAGTCGAACTCGCGGCGGCAGATGAAGTCCAGCACCTCGCACTCGTTTAGCGCCCGATCCGGGTCGGTGGTCACAGGCGGCCCAACAAAGCAGATCTTGATGGCCGGATTCGCCTTTTTGATCGCGCGCGCCAGCGCATGGTCGCCCGCCCAACCCACCGTTGAAGTAAACAGCACCAGGAACTCGTACCCCTTGGCAATCTCGATGGTCTCCTGCGCGCTTACATGGTGGGGAGGAGCGTCCAGCAGCCTGGATCCCTCCAGCATCCCAGCCGGATAGGCCAGCCACACCGGATACCAGTAGGATTCGATCTCACGGGTTGCAGGCCAGCGCGAACTTGCGCCACCATCGAAATTTTCAAAGGAAGGCGGGTTTAGGAGAAGTGTTTTGAGCGGCATAATCAGACCTCCAGTTTACCACTTTCTTGCCGGGAAACGTTGGTTTGCGCGGCGCCCTTCGGTCCTTCAGGTTGCTTCCGCTCGATCTGGCAACGGCAACGGAGGAGGCTTCTTCTTCGCCGGGCTCCGGGGATGGAGAACAACCCCAAAAACAGCCACGGTGGAGTTATTGCAATCAATGGCTTACAGCACCCTGCGGAGCCCTGTCGCCGAGCCCAATCGCGCCCCTGAGCCACGCCTCCAGTTGCCCCGTCTGGCGCAACAGGTTCACCTTCGCCTGATTCAGTTGAAACTGCGCATTTAGCCAGTCCACCGTGTTCTGGCCCACCGACAGCTTCGCGCGCTGCGCATCCTCCGGCGTCATCTGCGGCTGGCTCGAGCTTCCATAATCCGCCGAGAGTTCCGCCAGGACCGCTTTCAGATTCTCCATCGCAATCTGCTGGTCAATCTTCGCCAGGTTGCTGCGCGCCTGCAATTCGGTTGCGCTCCGCCGCAGCTTTTCGCGGCCTTCCAGAAACTGGTTGCGCTGCGACTCTGTCTCGAAGAAGGCCCGGCTGGCCTCGTCCCTGGCCTCCTTCGCCTCATCCTCGTGTTTGTGGTCGAAGAGCGGAATTGTGATCGACAAGGCGACCGTCACAGCGTTCTCGCTTTTGCCCTCGAACCCAGGGTAATACGTCGTATATTCGTTCTGCGCTGTATCGATGCGGGTATAGTTCAGTCCCAAACTGAACTGGGGCCGCAGCCGGTAACGGCTCTGCCCAAACGCCAACTCCTGCTTGCTCCTGGCGGCCGCCTCTTCTGCCAGCAGGCCCATGCTGTCACCCTGGTTGCCGCTGTCGGCTACCGCGGTCACGCTGGGCAACGGCGGAATCGAACTCGAAATCGCCGTCATATGCCCATTCGACAGTCCGATCAGCCGGGAGAGATGATCGCTCAGTTGCGCTATCTCATCCTGCAGGCTCATCTGGTTCAGTTGCATCTGTAACTCTGTCCGCTGCGCCTTCAGCAGGTCCATCCGCGTATCCGTCCCCGCATCGAACCGGTCCTGCACAATCGTCACCAGCCGCGACGCGTTGCCAAACTCACCGGACACCGCGGCCAGTTCCCGATCGTCGCTGTCCAGGTTCAGGTAGGTCACCGCCACGTCCTCTTCCACCTGCTCGCGCATATCGTTCAGCGCGGCCTTTGCGGAGGTCAGCCCCGCCGCCGCTGCCCGAATGTTGTCCCGCTGCGAGAAGTTGAATACCAGCGAGTTGCTGGACAAGCTGAAGACCGTCGGCAGTGCCGTCGGCACCCCGATGCCGTTCCCATATCCACCATCTATCTCCAAGGTCGGAATGTATACGTCCCTGGTCTCATTGAGCTCCGCCGCGGCCTTCCGCACCGACGCCTCGTCCATCTTCACCCTCGGGTCATTCTTCAGCGCCAGGCCCACCGCGGAGGCCAGAGAGATCTGCGCCGACGCTCCCGCCGCGCACGCCGTCAGCAGCATCCATCCGATCGCCCATCTCGCTGTCAGCCGCATCTGGTTCCTTTACTCCGTCCTTTGGTTCCTGGCTATGTTCCTGGGGTTCCGTCCCGCATGCCTCGCTTGCTATCTCAGTGCTGCCAGCACCGAAGCTTCGGCGTCACAGCGATTGCAACGCCTGCTTCGCGGGTTCATATCCCGATGCCAATGCTAACGCCTTATCGAACTCGATCTTAGCGCCGGGCCTGTTTCCTTCGCTGGCTAGCAGCTTGCCCAGCATCACGCGCACCCTGATCACCGGCGCGGCATCGCTCCTAGCCCCGCTCTGCAGGTACTCCCGCAACGACTTCTCCGCCAGTTCCTGCTCGCGATGCATCCGGATCAGCAGGCTGGCCGCATCCACAACGCTTGCGTCCTTGGCCTGGTCCAGCGCCAGGCACTGGTTCAAGGCGTTCACCGCCTGGTCATACTGGCCACGCCGCCGGTAAAAATCACCCAGATCGGCCCACGCATCCGGGCGGTTCGCAACGGCCACCGCCGCCCGGAACTCCTGCTCCGCCTTGCCATAATCCTTCTGCTGCTCCTCCGCCAGACCACGAATCCGGTGTGCCGGCTGCGGAAGTTGCGCTTGCACTCGATTGGCCAGCGCCATCGCCCGGTCGACTCCGCCGCCAAGGATCGCGGGCGCGTCCACATAAAACTCGCCCAGATCATTGACTGCGGCGCCGTTTTGCGGGTCCATCGCTACGGCTGACTCGAAGGCAGCCTTAACCTTCAGCGCCAGGGTCAAACCCGCAAACGGACCTGCCCGCTCGGCCTTCATCCCATACGCTCTCCCCAGCCAATCGCGCGCTTCGCTACTGTGCGGCAGCGCCTGCGCGGCATCCAGACATGCATCGCTCGCCTCATCCGCGTGTTCCTCGGCATAGTAGCTGCGGCACAGGATCATGTACGCCTCGCCATCTTCGGGATCGATCGCCGCCATCCGCTTCGCGTCGGCCACGGCCTCGTCAATCTCACCTTGCATCAACGCCCGCTGCGCCGCGTCGCGCTGGCCGGCTTGCTGGTCCGCATCCGATCCTTTGCCAGCGGCCGCATGGCACCTGCGGGAAAGTTGCCCCAGGGCCAGCAGCAGAATCGCCAGCCCCAACAGCACAGCCGGCCGCGCCGTCGGTTGCGTTGAGAGCGGCGGTGCTGGGAGCAGCGAACGGAGCCCGGGAATGGATCGTGTCACCCGCATCGTGCTTATCGATGCACCTTGACCGGAAGGCCATCGCTCAGGTCCACTTCGCTCGTTGCTCCCAGAGCTACCAGATCTCCCTGCTTCAACCCGCTCAGTACCTCAAAGCGTTGCAAGTTCAGCAATCCCACCACCACGTTGGTCTGCACCAGTTGCCCGTCAATGATCCGGTAGACATAGTCCGTCGATCCCTGCGTACGCAGGGCCTGGCGGGGCAGGCTCAGCACGTTCTCATGCTGGCTCTCGGTCACCGTCACCGTTACATTCGTATTCGGCAGCAGCACGCCGTCCGCGTCATCCACGCTGATCAGGCACTCGCCTACATTACGCGTTCCGCCATAGGGAATAATTGTTGTCGGCGCCTCGACGATATGCCCGTGCCAGGTTCTTCCCGGCTTTGCGGCCCAAGCAATCGACACCGCCTGCCCCGCCTTCAGTTGTCCAATCTCCGGCTCATCGAAGTACGCCTCGATCTCCAGTTTCTTCAGGTTGGCCATCTGGATCAGCGTGTCCCCCGTCTGCACAAACTGGTACTGCGTCACCGGCAATCCATACACCGTGCCCGCGAACGGAGCGTGAATGTCGACCCCCGCATACACCGCCTGCGCCGCCTGTAGCGTCGCCTGTGCCTCGGCTACCTGCGCCTTCCGCGCCGCGATGTCGTCGGCCGAGTAGCGCGCACTCTTCTGCGCACGCAATTCCATCAACCGAGCGTGCGCGCTACTGAGCTGGTTCCGGGCCTGCGCCACCTCATTGGCGGAGGCCGCTCCCTGCGTCTGCAACTTCTCCAGCGCCGCAAGGGACTCGGTGTCTTGCCGCACCAGCTCCTGTCCCGCTCGGATGTCGCTGGCCGAAGCCACTTGCTCCGCCTTCGTCCCGCCCTGCTCCGCAATCTGCAACGCAGCCTCAGTTGCCGTCAGGCTTGCTCTGGCCGACGCCAGATCCTTGAGCGCCACGGTGTCATCCATTCGCAGCAGCTCTTGTCCCTCTTGCACAGGCTGGCCCAGGTGTACATATACAAAGGCCACCGTGCCCGAGAGTGGAGCATGAGCTTCATAGTTTTCCAGCGGTTCGACGCGCCCATTGGTTTGTTTCGTTAGCGTGATCGTCCGCGGCTCTACCGTCGCTGCCAATACCTCTACCTGATCGCGCTGTCTATGGATATAAAGATAGAACGCAAGGACTGCCGCAACTGCGACAAGCGTCCACACCCACCCTCGCGATTGTTGTGGAACATGTTTAGCCATAAGCAAAATTTCAGTATATAAGACGCGCGACCTATTGCCGGAGCGTCAAAATCTTTGTCGGGTTGTTTGATCTCATCAAGTATGACGATTGCGTCAGGCGTCCGCCATCCCCGCGGGCCGAATTTCCATGATATCGAGCTCCCATCCGCCATATTTCGGATGCCAGTTTCTGCGCAGCCGATATGCAAGGTCGATCAGGTCTCCGCGCTTCCATTCCCGCTCCTGTGCTGTTGCCGCCCAATCTGTTTTGCGGCTCCATGCCATGCCCTCAAAGCGTGCTCGATCGACCGCGTCTTCCACCGTTACGCGCAGATGTCTCTCCTTGATCGTCCTCGGTGTTCCCGCCAGCCTCACTCCTCTGCTCACAAACACCGGCTCCGGATTCCCATTCCCAAATGGCTCCATCCGCTCCAGTGCCGTCAGAAACTCGGGCGTAATCTCTCGCAGCCGTATCTCCGCATCGCACGCCAACTCCTCCACTGCGTCGCCCGCATCCCTGCGCTCCCTCGCATAACGAATCATCCGCTCCCGCAGCTCCCCCACACGCTCGGACGGCAGCGAGAATCCCACCGCATGCGCATGTCCGCCAAAGCGCTCAAACAACCTCCCCTCACCCTCCCCATCGACGGCCGTCAGCGCCTCCAGCAGATGAAACCCGCTCACCGATCTCCCCGACCCATACGCCTGCCCATCCTCATGCGTCACCACCAGCGCCGGCCGTCCCGTCTTCTCGACCACCCTCGACGCCAGAATCCCAATCACCCCGCGATGCCAGGGTGATCCGGTTGCCGCATCGTCGAGGACGAAACAAGCCGGCGCACCGGCAGACGGCTGCGGGATCTCGGTCGAGGTCGGCTGCTCGATCTGCTGCCCGGTCGGCTGCTCGATCTGCGCGGCAATCTGCAATTCGATGGCCCGCAGGGCCTCCGCCTCCGCCGCCCGCCGCTCATCATTGAGCCGATGCAACTTCTCCGCCAGCGCCCGCGCCGTTCCCGCGTCCCTGGTCAGAAACATCTCCACCACGTCGGATGCGATATCCATCCGTCCTGCGGCATTGATCCGCGGCGCCAGGCGAAACCCCACATCGGATGCCGAGATTGGCCGCTCCGTTTCCATCCGGGCCAGCTCCATCAACGCCCTCAGCCCAGGCTGCGACGGCTTCCTCAGCTCCACCAGCCCCAGCGCGGCGATCGCCCGGTTCTCGCCCGTCAAGGGCACCGCATCGGCGATGGTGGCGATCGCCAACAGTTTCAGGAAAGAGGGAATCGTCTTCTCCCGCAGCCGCGCTCTGCTCCCATCGGGGCTGCCGGCAGTGCGCTCGGCTTCCTCCGCGACCGTACTCTCCAGCAGCGCCTGCGCCAGCTTGAACGCCACCCCGGCGCCACACAGCTCCTTATACGGATACCCGCACCCCGCCTGGTTTGGATTTAGTACCGCCAAGGCATCCGGTACGCCCTCCACCCCATCCGGCAGATGATGATCCGTCACAATCAAATCCAGTCCCACGCGCCTGGCCTCCTCCGCCGCTGCAAACGCGCGTATGCCGGTATCGACGCTCACCACCAGCCGCACCCCCTCCTGTGCGGCCGCCTCCATCCGTTCATCCCGCATCCCATACCCCTCGCGAATCCGATGCGGGATGTGATAGCGCACATCGGCCGCCACGCCCATCGCCGCGCCGGCCCGATCCATGGCGGTTTTCAGCAGTACCGTCGCCACCGTGCCGTCCACGTCGTAGTCCCCATAGATCAGCACCGGCTCTCGCCGCCGGAGCGCCTGGCGCAGCCGTGAGACCGCCGCCGTCATTCCCAGCATCCGATAGGGGTCATGCAGTTGCCCCAACTCCGGCCGCAGAAACCCCTCCGCCGCCTCCACCGTCTCCAGCCCCCGACCGATCAGCAGCCGCGCAATCGCCTCCGGAATCCCCAGGGCCCGCGCCAGTCCCACCGGCGCCTCACCCTCCCGAGAGGCAACCACCCACCGCATGCTCTTGTCTTCCTGTGATCGTCCCACATCCACTGGCGTACGCTGACTCACTCACCACACCCGCGTCTTTCTCCCCAACAGCCCGTGGCAAACGTGTGAATTGTGGGAGAACCATCCCGGGGGGGCTAAAGAGGTTGCGGAAAAGGCCTTGTTTCGACCGAAATCCATCCAAATACATTCCCTCAGGGGCTAAAGCCCACTGATTCTATTGCCTTTATGTACGGGCTGAAGCCCGTACCCTTCAAGCTAAAGCCCGTACCCTTGCAAAACCAGACTTTCACCACGGGCTTTTACGCTCTAATCGTTGTCTTACTCGTCGTCCCGGTCATCCAGCATCATATGTCCCAGCTCGGACACCGACTCCATCAGCTCCTGGAACAGGTCGTACCACTCCGTCGCCGTCTCATAGAGAAAGAGCACCCCGCCGTGCGCAAATCCAAGCTGCAGATACCCGGTCTTACCCACATGCTGCATCAGCCCCTGCGCCTCTTCCAACTCGCCCGAATCCGCATCCGGATACGCCTCGTCCTGGATTTGGCTGATCAGCGTCGTTACATCCTCCGGCTCCAGCATCACCTCGCTCATGGTGATAAACGGTGCGTTGGCGGCCTTCGCATGTTCTACAAAGTCCTTCCATCCGTCCACGTCGTCTTCTTCAAATAGAACCGTGGGCACATCTTCCGGCACAAAGCTTTTCATCCGCCGCATCCCGTGTCCGGAGATGAACGCGATCATGTCGTCCTTTACTGCTGTCAAATCGTCAAAAGCCATATCTTCTATTCTCGCAGAAGTTACCCTCCCCTGACGTGTCTTTCTCTGCGTGCTACCCTATCTTTGCCCATGATTTTCTCGAAGGATTACGTCAGCTACCTTGCCCGCCAGACCAGCAAGCATCTGGTGGCTGCAAAGATGATCAAGACCAATAAGCCCGCCCTGGTTGAGGAACGCCTCGCCCAAGCGATCCTCGAGGAGCTCGCCCTCGAGGATCGCATCAACGACGAGGTTCGGGTTATCCTCGACGCCTTCCAGGACGATATGCTCAAATCCGGCGCCAGCTACCCGGAGATGTTCAAGAAGGTAAAGCAGGAGCTGGCTCGTAAATACAAGGCGGTTCTATGAGTGCCATGCGCGGAGCACCCGATCTCAGGCCCACCTACACCACTCGCATCTCCGACGACAAGCTCAATAAGCTGGCCCACATCGTCGCCGACACGCTCGCCGAGATCGACGAAGTCGACTTTCTGGAGGACCGCAACACGATCCGCCAGGAGGCCCGCAAGGCCCTCACCAAGATCCTCCTCAATGAGGTAAAGATCGACGCCGCCGCCCGCCAGAAGATCGCCTCCCAGCGGCGCATCATCCCCGAAGGCTCTCAGGAGTGGGATATTCTCTACCGCAAGTACTACAACGACGAGGTAAAGAAGCTGGGTCTGTAGGAGCGAGTGAGCCTGTGAGCCTGGAAGAGACGCCTCGCGCGGTCCCGCCGCAATTGGTTTGAAGGGGGAGAGGCGGGTCTTGAGTACCCGCCATCTTCGGCCGGCGATGCGGCGGCTGGAACCGTGGGGGAAGCTCCCTGCACGTATCGACATCTTCAGGCGCTTCTCCGGGCACCCCATCTTTGCTATACTCAACTGGTTGCAACGGATTTCCCCCATCCGTTCATGGCGTTATGGTGTAACTGGTTAACACGTCGCCCTCTCAAGGCGAAGAGTCCGGGTTCGAGCCCCGGTAACGCTACCAAAACCCCTATAAAATCAATCGCTTGGTAGCAAACGCAGACGCCCATGCCGGCTCCGGTCTGGTCCGTTCCGAGCCGCGGCGAGGAGAGATCTCCGCTCTGCCATACGCAGACCCCTCTGAAGTTCTGCGCGTATTCGTCCCTCGGCGACCGTTCAGTCAGCCTCGCCGCAGTGGCCTGACCGTGTTCTGATGGAGTGATCCGGAGGTTGCATCAGGGCGGGCCCGGCCAGCTCGGCAAACTGCTCCGCAGAGTGACGAAAGCCGGAACGGCCGTAAACGCTCCTTGCTCCTCTGCGCGGCCAGCCGAATACGGGCAGGCTCCGAATACAGGAAGCCTCCGAGCAGACATGCCGGCGTCTGGCCGGCATTTGCTATAGCCGGGCTACCAGGTCACGCCCGGATACAAGCTCGGGAGCCGGTCCGCACGATACTGATTGGTTCCCTTGGTGACGGCCTGCCAAACTACCTGCTCCGATCCGGACGGGCCGTTCACCTCGTAGATCTGAGATCCTCCAACCGGAGAACTGAAAGCCACATGCCGATCGCCATTCGGAAGCAGCATCACATCGCCGCCGAAGAAGCTGTAGATCGGAGGTGTTGGCTGGTAGTGTTCGATCAACGTCGCGGTCATATTGGTTTCGTTCATTTGGAGCACCGACATCGTCGAGTAGCACAGGGAGGTAGGCGCCGTGCTGCCGGCCGCGGGGCAATTCCCCACAGGTGTCCCTGGGAGCTCGCGATCATCGCCGTTATCCATCACCCCCAGCGTGAAGTTGCCCGTCGTGTTGGGGGTGAAGTAGTTCGGCCCATGCTGCGCATAGAACCAGTCGGTCGGATCCGTCCCGCCCTGGAGGGTGAAATCTCCACCTTCGCCCAGCCGCCACATAATGTTCCCGGAGCCGGTTGCATTCTCGTAATCAATCTTGATGATCCAGTTCTGGTGACGGACGGAGAGCAGTAGATTGCCGTCGCTGTTGGAGTAGAGCAGAGCGTTCGAGTGGGTCCAGTCCGGAAACTGCGCCGGCCACGGCACCCGGTTCACATCGAGGTAGGTGAACGCGTTCCATACCCAATCGGGATTGTCGTTGGCATCGATATCCACAAGCACATCGCCAAGGACGCTGGTCGGTCCGCTATAGCTAGTTCCGCCCGCTCCCGTGATTGCGGGGCTTATGTTGACCGTCTTCAATGCCGCAAACAGAAGCACCATATGCCCATTGGGCAGATCCAGCACGTCGTGATGGAGACTGCCCAGCGTGACACCGCTCAGCTCCGCGGAAAGCGTCGGGTTTGCGTTGACCGCCGCGATGACCTGCGCAGCCGTGATATCGCGGATGGTTGTTCCAGCAAGGTCGACCTCCCGAACCTCGTCGAGCGTGTTGGGCAATATCGTCTCGCCCTTGTGGAGCGGGATCGAGGACAGGTAGGCGATCTGGACAAGGAAATGCCCGTTTGGGAGCAGATAGATCGGCTGCGGCAGGTCCTGAATAGAACCCGTTCCGCCCGTCCCGGTCTGCGCATAGCTGTAGGTCCAGATGACGTTTCCATTCAGGTCTGTCGCAAAGGCCATCGCCGGTTCCTGGGGCTGCGCCGTGTCGTATAGTTCGATTCCCGGCTGCGGCGTAGCTCCGCCCACCGCGCCCGCCACTACCGGAGACGACGTTAGGAACGGTTTGCCGGTGGAAAACGTATGATCGCTGTCCGTGAAGGTGGCACTCAGCGTCTGTCCGCTCGGTAACGTATCGGTCAGGATTGCGGTCGCCTGCATGTGGTACAGCGTGCTTCCGAGCATTCCGGCAACCAGTACGGTCACGGTGCTTGGCGTGGAGGCAGTCTGCGCGGAGGTTGGAAAACCGTACGAGGCGCTCTGGCCGAAGTTGACCATCATCGATCCAGGATCCGGCAGGTTCAAGGCATAACTTGCCACCTGCGGATTCGCGGTGGAAGTTACATAGCCGGCGTTTACCAGAGCCATCAGTGCCTGCGCATACTCCGTCTGTGGCGCGCTCGCCAGTTGGGCCGTGATCGTCGCATTCTGCGACTGGAAGACCGTTGTTGGCGCTGTATACAACCCGGTTGAACTGATCGAGCCACAGGTCGCGTTCGCGCCATTGGCGCATGTCAGCACCCATTGCACCGTTCCCCCGCCACCGGCAACCGTCGCCGTGAACTGTTGCGTTCCTCCCAGGCCAAGAGCGGCAAACTGGGGAGAGATGGTCACCGACCCAGTCTGCGCGATGATTGGCGTCGGCCCCGGCTTGAAGGGCGTGGGGACGAAGTGGTTGGCTCCACATCCTGACAGCATCACCAGTGCCAGCGCCAGACCCAACGATCCTGCCGCGCAACCTCTCAGACTTATACCGTGAGCACCCTGCTTCATCGTCTGGTTCCTGCTACCCTGCCTCGATCTGAGCCTGCTCATTGCCGTCTTTCCCTTCGAACCGCCGGCAGATGTCGCGGCGAAGTGCCACCGCACTTCCAAACCGCCTCAAACCTCTCCATTGCGCCGGGCATCCATCCATAAGGAAAAGGCCCGTGGAACCGGGCCCTTCCCGGGGTAGAACAATTTTCCTGTAGGTGTAGTCCGACGCCTCGGTGCCCATGGGCGTTTTCCCCAACGAAAACGCCACCGCATGCCTTTTATGGGATACCCATCAACAGGAAAATTGCTCTAGAACCTTGGCCTTAGAATCGGATGCCAAACGTGATGGGAATATAAGACGTGCGATAGCTGTTAGCAGGATAATAGTCGTTTGTTTTGTAAGGAGTGTCGGTGTAGTTGCTCATCGTAATGCCTCTTCTCCTCGAGTTGAGGATGTACACATATCGAGCCTCGGCGTAGAAGCTCACTCTGGTACCGGAC